>OGCO01000817.1_pt1 | contig 51051 bp, 39 predicted proteins | sample 1570171 | NCBI WGS metagenome assembly OGCO01 (sample SAMEA4370583, study PRJEB24528) | human gut metagenome
CCTCTTTTCATAGAAAAATCCTCGGCAAAATGCCGAGGACTTTGTCTACAGTCTGAATGATTATAAATAATCATAATATAATATGAAATAAATATCAAATAAATATTGCTATTATATATCCGAAATGCTAATATAATTATCAGCAGTTTATTAATTATTTTAAGGAGGTTTCAGTTATGAAATACTGTACAAATTGTGGCAGGCAGTTAGCTGATGATGAGGTATGCACATGTCGTCAGCAGGCACAGCCACAGGCACCAAATCAGACACAGGACAACAATGCACAGGCAGATAATGCAGCACAGCAGGGACAGTTTAACGGACAGCCGCAGGGCAGCGCACAGGCACAGTTCAACGGACAGCCGCAGGGCAACGCACAGGGACAGTTCAACGGACAACCACAGGGCAGCGCACAGTCGCAGGCGTTTGATAACTTCACACAGCAGGTGAGTGCAGCAGGACAGCAGCTGCAGAATGACAAGAATGTGGCATCTATCATTACATTCTACAAGGGTCTTGTTAAGAAGCCGGCACAGGCTGCAGCAGACTTTGTAAAGAATGCAAATATGGCATCAGGCTTTATATTTATTGGCTTATTTGCCATAGTAGAGGTAGTGCTGTCTGTAGTATATCTGTTATCAAGCGTAATTGGCAGCATAGGCGGTTTTGGATTCTCATTTTACCCGGCGAGCTTCTTTGAGGGAATCTTCTCAGGAATTGTAGGAGAGGTGGTGAGAGTACTCATCCTGGCAGCAGTCATTCTGGTTGTATTAAACGCAGTGCAGAAGAATAAAAAGGCGACATTTGCACAGACACTTTCAGCAGCATGTCTGTATGATGCAGTATACCTTCCGATTATACTTGTGGCAGCAATCATCGACATAATCCCATTCCAGTTCTTTGGCAATGTGAGCAGCTGGCTGCATACATTTGCGGGTGTAGTAGGATATGTAAGCATATTCTTTGGAGTAAGGGCAATAGAAGAGGATGACAATAAGCTTCCACTCGTGTGTGGACTGGCATTCCTTGCAACAGCCATTGGTTCAACAATTGTAAATGCTATTTTCTAATTTAATATTTGATTTAACATATCTGATTTAATATATCAGAAATAACCGGATCCTGTGAGATTTTCTTGCAGGATCTTTTTTTATTTCTTGCTTCGAATAGCTGATTTTTGCATAATAGAGGATAAATATATCATGGAGGCATAAAGAAGACGATTGATAGCAGAAATAGCTATCATATATCTTACGATTTGTCAAGTACGAGTTTTGACACTTTTTGTGTAAATTGTCGTTGTTATTGCCATGCGCGGAATTGATGTATAATGATAATTAGATTAATTTGTTTAGTTAAAAACTAGCTGAATATATGAGTCAATGATAATATGAATTCTATAATAAGCAGGTTTATAAAACTCGGGAAGAGAGGCACCTATGACGCATAAAATCAAGGTACAGATGTTTGGCAATTTCAGAATGGACTATAACGGAGCACCATTTGTGGCGGAAAAAATGCATAAGGAAAGCCAGTTCAACCGCATGATGCAGGCTTTGATACACTATTCTGACTGCGGAATAGCAAAGGATAAGCTCGAGGAAATAGTAATCGGTGAGCGTGATATAGATGCACCTCACACGGCACTAAGAGTTATTGTATACAAGACAAAGCAAAAGCTCGCACAGCTCGGACTGCCGGGAAAGAACCTCATATATTTGGAGGGAGGCATATATTACTGGACTCCGGATATAGAGATAGAAGAGGATGCAGCAGAGTTTGAGAAGCTCTATAACGAGGCCTGTGCACTGGAAAAGCAGATGCCACAGGAACCGGAGAGTGCAGAGACAGTGTGTGATGAGCGGATAAAGGAAATAGAAGACAATATGCTTGAGCTGTACGTAAAAGCACTATATCTGTACAAGGGAGAGTTTTTGGCGGCATATACAGGCGAGACGTGGATAGCACAGGAGGCCAGACGCTATCACATTATGTTTGAGAAAATCATAAATGAAGCCGCGTACATACTGCGAAAGAGAAAACAATTCAAGGGGCTGGAGAAGCTCGGAGTATATGCGGCAAAGGTCGATCCATTCAATGAGTGGGAGGAGCTCATCATGGAGGCGATGGTAGAGACCAGGCGCTATGATGAGGCGGAAGAGCTATACACGGATGTTGTGGACTATTATCTCAGGGAGTGCGGTATTTATCCATCTTCAAGACTCTTGGAAATCCTTGAGAAATACAGTAATCAGATGAATCATGCACATGAGATACTGGAAAACATCCAGGAGGGCATGAACGAGCAGGAGGAAACAGAAAGAGGTGGATATTTCTGCAGCTATCCGGTATTCAGAGGAATATACCAGGCGTCCATCCGTATTATGAAGCGCACAAGGGTACCTGTATATCTCATGCTCTGTACTCTGGAGGACGAGGAAGGCAGACAGGTGCAGAGCGAGACAAAGATGAACAAGTATTCAAGGCAACTTAAGAAGTGCGTTGGTGAATCAATCCGCTACAGTGACATATATACCTCGTATGGAAAGGTGCAGTTTCTTATTATGCTCATCGGAATCAAGCGTGAGGACTGCGAGATAGTGAAAAAGAGAATCAACCGCCAGTTCGCAAAGAAAAATCCGAGAGCCGCAGAGAAATGTCATGTGAACAGTATAGTTTGTGAGTTGTAAAGGGAATAGTACAAATTGGTTGGAAAAGATGCAAGGTGCTGTTACACAATTAAGGTTAGAGTTAATTTGATTATTTTATATATTATGGAGAAAATGTTATGAATGGTAAAGACAAGATATCAGTAATTATTCCATGCTACAATGTCCAAAAATATATTATGAGATGCTTCGATTCAATTTACAGCCAGACATATGGCTTTGAAAATCTCGAAGTGATACTCATAGATGATTTATCAACAGACAATACATGGTCTATATTAGAATCCTTACAAAGACAATACCCGGAGAATGTTATATCTCTTAAAATACAGAAAAAAGGAAAGTGTGGCGGTGCACGTAATCTGGGAATGGATATCTGCACCGGCAAATATATCACATTTGTGGATGCGGACGATTATGTGCATCCGGATATGCTCAGGGTGCTGTATGATAGAATGACAGAGGACGATTATGATGTGGCACAGTGTGGTGTATCGTGCTTTAAAGCAGATAAGCCAAATGTATTAGAAGTAAATGATTTTGAAATTCAAAGGCTTGATTTGGATAATGTTGATAATAGGAAAAATCTCATTATAGGTCTGACCGGATTTACTAATGTAACAGCATGGGCAAAGCTATACTCGACCAAATTTATAATAGAACATAATCTAAGATTTATAGAAGATGTATATTATGAGGATACACATTTTTCTATGCTTTGTGTGTTACTTGCAAAGAAATATTGTAAGGTGCAATCGACATTATACTATTACTTTGAGAATACAGAGGGCATTATACGTTCTGAAATTAGCAATGCAAAGATCCGGGATGCTAAGATTATTATGGATCATATAAGGCAGGCTATTCAAAGTAGAAAAGCAGAACTGGGAAATGTAATTGAGCAGTGTTATTGTGAAATCCAGACATTTTTGTTATGGCACCAATATATTGAGCCATATAGTAGAATAGAAACCTTTATGAATAGGGAACTGGATATTTGCAAAGAAGAGTTCTTAAAGAGTGAACCGGATATATTTAATAATCCGTATGTGAAGGCTTTTTCAGATAATGTGATATTGAAAAGAATGTCAAAGCTGAGAGTAACTGCGAAAAAAATGGATAATGCATACTTTTTGGATAATGCAATGCATATCTGTTTTGGTATACATGATAAGGATGGAAATTATAGTGTCTGGGCTGGAACAACGATGCAATCCATTGTTGAAAACACAAAAGCGCCAATAGTTTTTCATATATTACATGATGACACATTGAACGAAATAAATAAAAATAAGCTGAGTTTTATTGCCGATAATAGTGGAAATGATATAGAATTTCATCATTTTAATTCGGACGTTTTTGGCACGTTTGCTGATTCAATGAATAGATTTGCAATTGGAACAATGTTCAGAATTATGTTGCCCGATATTATGCCGGATTTAAAAAAAATAATATATTTGGACTCTGATTTATTTGTAAATACAGATATTGAAGAATTATGGAACCTAAATATAGATAATTACTGTCTGGCGGCTGCTCAGGATTGTTCGACAATAAGAAATTGGGGAACTCCATACGCTGTAGCAGCAGGGCAGACAAGTCGTGACAGATATTTTAATGCGGGTGTTCTTTGCATGAATCTTGACAATATCAGGAAAAATGGAAGCCTGTTTCAACAGGTTATAGATTATCTGAACGATAATCCACGGACATGGCTTCCTGACCAGGATGCTTTAAATGCCATATTCAGCGGAAAAACCTTATTGATAGATGAAAAATGGAATTATTTTATTGATGAGGCAAGAAAAAATAATGAGAAAGCAGAGAAAAAAATATATCATTATGCTGCAACCCTGTTGATGCTGCATACAAATAATGAAATTGACAGAGCCTACTATTTCACAATACTGAGAACCCCATGGGGAGAGCAGATGGAGGATGGCTTATTGTGTAATTCTATGGGTAGAATTGTGGATAGAACAGGTATGCTGGAGAAGCTGCTAAAAAAAGTTACTCAAAACAATATACGACTCGTATTCTATGGCGGAGAGAACAGCTCTATAAGGAATGCAATGAGGCTATTAAATAGAAAATTCGATAGCTGTGAATGGCATGAGCATTTAAAGGAGAATGAGATTATCTGTGATGATAATACGGTCTATATAGTTTCAGCGGATGCGGACGATAGTAATGGATTAGAAATACTTGCAAATGCCGGATTAGAAAATGGCGAGAATTATTTTATAACACAGAGGTTTTTACATTATACAGAGGGTGGGTTTGCCCTATGATTTTTATTACTGATGAATTAGGTAAGTTTGAGAAAAATATAATAGAGCTGGCAGAAAATATGGGATTTAAAGAATGCAAAACAATAGAAGCCATAGATTTGTTTTGTGGCATATCTGAAAAAAACGATGTGCTTAAGGAAAAAGACAGGTATTATGCATTCATAGATATCCCTCAATATTGGAGTGTTCGTGCAGATGGTCTAAATGGTGCTATATATGATAATAAAACCAAAAAGGCAAACATCTATTTTAAGAATCCGATAGAGAAAAGAATGGTCAGCAGAGTCGAGTGGATTGACAGGAATAATACAGTATATAGAATAGATTATTACAACAAATACGGATATATGTATTGTTCGGAGAATGTGAGTGGCGGCAATGTTACAGTCAGGGAATTCTATGATAGAAATGGTGACATTAAAGTATTAGAACAGACAGGTCCAAAGACATATACCACGTTTGGCACCCGCATTAGTCCGAAGAGCTATAGAGGCTTTGCTGATTATTTGGAAGCTTATCTTAAATATAATAAAATTTATGATGAAAATATATGGCTGACAAGTGATGAGATATTAAATAAATTTGCCTGGGATTATGGTAATTTTAAAATATCATACCTGCCACAAAATAGATTAAACTCAGATTTGACAGTAATAACTCAGACTAACACAGCGTTTCGAATACTGTGCAGTGAAGAGCAGCAGGTCAATTGGTATAAAGAAAATTCAAATTATAAATGCGACAGAGTATATTCATATTTTGAAAATAATGAATTAAAATTTGGAAAAAAGGAAGCACTTACTATTACAGAATCGGATCAGCTTGAGTATATTGAACAGCTTATAAATGACTTTCCGGAAATAACTTTTCATATAGCTGCCAGTACCATTATGTCAGATAAATTAACGAGACTGGATATAAATAATAATGTTGAGTTATATCCATGTATTACGGAACAAAAGAGAAAAGAACTGTTTGAAAGATGCGATATTTATTTGGATATTAATCATTACAGAGAGCTATACAATGCAGTAAACGAGGCAATGGTTAATAATATGATAATACTAGCGTTTGACAATACAGCGCATTCAAAAGAATTATATCCAATGGGAAATATTTTTGAAAGCAGCAACTATGTGAAGATGAAAGAAACTCTAAAAAATATAATAACTAGTCAGACGATATTCAATGAATATATAGACAGGCAAAAGAAGCAATTAAAACAATTAGCTGCAAAAGTAGTTATGGGTGATACAGATGAGAGTATTTGATTTTACATTACTTAGTGGATATGAATTTTCCGGAGTCGATGTTGCTCAGGGATTTAGAGCAAGATTGTTTGCAAAAAACAATGTAAACGCTAAATTTATTTTTACAGAGCTGCCGACAATTAGGGATATGGAACTGTATGGATCGCAAAAAATAAAACGTGGTCAGATTATGTCTGCACATCTTTTTATGACCGGAAGATTAGATATGAGTTTGTCTGTGAAAAAAGAAGCTCTTTTAGAAAATGAAAAAGAAAACTATGAGTATGACAATATAGATGAGGATGGAAAGGTGATTCGTCTATATAATTCCGGTGAAAAATCAGTTGAAATATTATGCGATGAAGATGGATTTGTTATAAATGAAAGTCTCTTTAAAAACGGAAAAAAATATTTAGTAAATTATTATACAGACAGCTTGTCATATACAGAACTGTATAATTGGGATAATGATTCGAACGATGGCTTAAATCCGGAAAGGAGAATTTTTTGGAACAAACAAGGACAGATGGTTTATGAACAATGTATCTATAAAGATAATGTTGAATATCTGTTTAAAAATGGTGAAGTTATAGACAATGTAGAGTTTCTAGAAAGATTTGTAAAGGCACTTAATCTTTGTGAGAATGATATATGTATAATGGATAGAGCGGGATATCTTGATTATATACAGCCTCTTTTTGAAAATAAAGGCAAATCAAAGCTGATAGCTGTATTACATTCAGATCATTTTTACAAAATATATGAGGATGAAAGCTCATTATACATGAACTATGAGTATTATTATTGGTTCAAATATTCAGAGGCAATAGATTATTTTGTTGTTGGTACGGATGAACATAAAAGAAGTCTGGAAGCATTTTTAAAAGAGTATGATTGTTTTGTTCCGCATATTGCAGCTATTCCGCCCGGGGCTATACCAGAAGGCAAGCTTAAAAGTAAAAATAATCGTAGGCGAGGCAGCATAATATCTGCTTCAAGACTTAGTCCGAGAAAAGGTATTGATATTCTTATTAAGAGTGTGATAAAAGCGCATGAACTAAATCAAATAATCAATCTGGATATATACGGAAGTGGCGATGATGGGTATACTATATATTTACAAAATATAGTTAAAGATGCTGGTGCTGATGATTATATTCACTTTAAAGGGCAGTGTAATCTTGAAAAGATTTATCCACACTATGAATTGTTTGCATCATTTTCTTTGTGGGAAACATTTGGACTTTCGCTTATGGAGGCTGTAGGAGACGGACTTGCCATGGTTGGACTGGATGTAAGATATGGGAACAGGCTTTTTATACATCCGGATGAAAATGGCTATCTGGTGGATTTTGATATTGAGACAGATTTTCAAAATAAAGATAAGCTCTGTGAAAGAACTGCAGCAGCAATAGTTAAAATATTTGAGGATGATGACAGATTGAAGAAATTTCATGAAAATTCTTATATGATTGCCGAAGAATATAAGGAGCATGTAATAGAATCAAAATGGATGCAGCTTATAAAAAATATACTAGACCTCAATCCGTCAAACTTAATTTTATAGAGAAATGCAGTAACATGAAGGTAAAACATCCTAAGGATTATTGGCTTGAGTATGAGAGAAAAATGTTGGAAAACATCAATGAAACAACAGGCTTGTAGACAGGAGTATCAATGAAAACACACATTACTACACTAAACAACATGGCAGGAACTGCCAGTCTGGCACATAGAAGAGTATTAAAGGTGGCTCAGAGTATTGGCTGCCATGAAATGGGCTTATCTTTTTATCATTTAAAGCCAGACTATGCGAAGGAAATAGACAAACGTCTTGATGGGATAATTGCGCCTCTTAACTATGGGGATATTGTGATTTTTCAGTATCCAAGCTGGATTGGGGTGAATTATGATGAGAGCTTTGTAAACAAGATAAAGTCGTACCGGGATACAAAGCTGATAATTTTTGTTCAGGATATACAAAAGCTCATGTTTGATTCTGAGCAGGCAATTCTTGATATGGAAATCAGAACTCTCAATAAGGCGGATTTACTTATTTTGCCATCAAAGAAGATGCATCGATATCTGAAAGAAAATGGGCTTGATGAGAAGCCTGTTATCTATCAGACTATCTGGGATATGCCATCAGACATTTGTTTTGTGGATCATGCTGTAACGAGATGCTTTCACTTTGCCGGGAACTATAATCGTTTTCCGTTTCTGGCAGAGTACCATGGCAAGACACCGATTTATCAATATGATGCAAATAAGCCGGACAGAGAAAATGATGACAGCTTTTGCTGGAGAGGGTATTTGGAGCAGGAAAAGCTAATGCATGAGCTTTCCAAAGGTGGCTTTGGGCTTGTTTGGAGTGATGACGAATATTTTGACAGATATTATTCGATGAATCAGCCGTACAAGCTCGGTACAAATCTGGCAGCAGGGATACCAGTTATAGTAAAAAGAGGCTGTGTTCATGAGAAATTTGTCGAAAGAAACGGTCTGGGATATGCAGTCGATACGTTGGATGAAGCTGATAAACTGGTTCAGAGTATTACGGATGCAGAGTATATAAAGCTTTACCATAATGTGAAGAATATTCAAAAGCTGATATTAGATGGCGCATATACAAGAAAAACACTTCAGGATGCAATAATTGAGGTTTTGGAAAATGCCTGTACACCGGTTGAAAACAGATATCAAGATCATATATAGATTTAGCAGACAAATCAACAGTGACAGGATATAGTATTTGACCATGATCAGGTGTATGAATCACAGATAGTTGCTACAGTGGAATAATGGGGAAGAGATTATGAGCGTACATATTACAAAAACTTATAACATAGGCGGATTGATTGGTCTCCGTCAAAATGCAGTGAAAAACGCTGGTGAAACACTTGGCTTTAAAGAAATGAGTTTATTTAAATTTGCTGATGCATATGATAGTGATGATGAGCTTCATGTTAGGATGGATGGCATAATCGCATCACTTTGTCCGGAGGATATAGTGATTTTTCAGCATCCAAGCGGTGAGAGTCCCAGATACGATGGATTTTTATTTGAGCATTTAAGAAGATATCATGGAACAAAAATTGTTGCGTTTATACAGGAAATAGCATCCGATAGAGATGACAGTGAGTATTCTTTGAGTGATGAAATCACGCTGCTTAACAGGGCTGATATGTTTATTTTTGCCTCAGCTGCGCTGCGGGATTACTATATCGCAAATGGATTAAAAGAAAAACCTTATCTGATTCAGAATATACCGGATTATATGACAGACATTTGCGCAAATGAGCATAAAAATAATAAACTATATATCATGGCGGAAACGAGTCAAAATGAATATCCATTGAACAATTTGAATATAGAGGTGGTGCAATATGATGAGTACCGTGCCATGGAATCTATACTCAGGTTGTCAGACGGAGGCTTTGGATTGATTTGGGATGCGGATGAGCAGGCGCTTGGACTTTATATGGCTGCCGGAATCCCAGTGATAGTTAAAAAGGGGTTGAGCTGTGAAAAGTATGTGACAGATAATGAAATAGGAGCAGCAGCGACAGATTTTGAAGATGTATACCGGATAGCTGTATCAGAATCGGAAGATAAATTGAGTCAATACTACGCAAATGTCAAAAAACTGCAAAATTTGTTCATAAATGGAATATATACCAGAAAATTATTGCTGGATACCTTGATTTTGTGTAGAGAAAGGCTATGATTTGGCGGTATATAAATGTTTTTATACGATTTTAGATACACCTAGGAGTTTATATTTATAGTGTAAAAGAGGAAAACTATAGTTATGTCCGGATGAAAGAGGATTAGGAAACAGATAATCCAAGTATCCGGATTCATGTGAATAAGGAGAGACTATATGAATAAGAAGAAGGTTGACAGTATTTTAAAAGGTATAACCGCAGCAGGAATTGCCATGGGTGGAGTCAGCTCTATCCAGGGGGCTGATATGGTTATGGCTGCAATTAATGAATCGGCAGCAGATTCCAATTCATTAGTTGACGCAGGCTCTTTGTCTGAGAGCGAACGTACAGAGTATAGCGAGAGTACAACACAGAGCATGAGTGAAAGCGCTTCAGAGAGCACTAGCGAGAGTGAGAGCGTGAGTGTAAGTGAAAGTGAAAGTACCAGTGAAAGCTCAAGCATCAGCGAAAGTGCTAAGCAGAGTGATGCAGAACAACAGAGTGGTGATAATGTTGTAGCGGCTACATACACAGATGATGCAGAACAGGATACGGCTGTTTATGCTCGAATGAGTGGAATGCCGCAGCTTGCAAGTAATGATACATATAGAGATGGTTGTGTATCAGATCAGGTACATCATGTGACTAAGATTACGGCAAGTAATTTTAAAGATTTAGCTGGATCTGATATTCAATCTAAAGGTGATATATGGGCGTGGTTTTGGGAGAATGGATCATGCCAGTATAGAGTAGCTAATTCATATACAGGTAAGTATGAATATTTTAATGATTTTGATTCTGTTACATTTAATTGGACAACAGGGCGGGGACATAATAAGCAAAGTTATTCTAAAACAGGCGAATTGTATATATGTGACGGAAATGCGTTTGTATTAAAAGTGTCTGATAATGAATGGGTAGAATTTAGAAGTAGTAGTACGGGTGGAGTACATACGTATAAATACGCATATAAGCATGGGGATTCCATTGATTTACTGGATGATGCAGATCCAAACTATGAGAAGAGTGAATCAGTAAGAATATCAGAGAGTTTGAGTGTTGAAGCAAGCACTAGCGCGTCAACAAGTGCAAGTACATCGGCAAGTACAAGTGCCTCAACCAGCGCAAGTACCTCAGCAAGTACGAGTGCATCAACAAGTGCAAGCACATCAGCAAGTACAAGTGCATCAACAAGTGCGAGCACATCGGCAAGTACTAGCGCATCGACAAGTGCAAGTACATCGGCAAGTACAAGTGCATCAACCAGCGCAAGTATCTCAGCAAGTACGAGTGCATCGACAAGTGCAAGTACATCGGCAAGTACAAGTGCCTCAACAAGTGCAAGCACCTCAGCAAGTACAAGTGCTTCAACAAGCGCAAGTACATCGGCAAGTACAAGTGCCTCAACAAGTGCAAGTGAGTCATCAAGTGTAAGCGAGTCACTCAGCACAAGCGAGAGCATCAGCACAAGCACAAGTACGAGTCAGAGTCAGTCAGCTGCAAATGTGGTACCGACACCGGCTCCAACTCCTGCACCGGCAGTAGATAATGCTCCTGCACCTGCAACAACTATCACACCGGCTGCTACACCTCTTGCAGCAGCTACACCGGTAGCTCCTGCGGCACCGGCAGCACAGAATACACCAATTCAGGATGCACAGGTTCCTCTTGCAGTAAATGAGGAAGACGATAATCTTCAGAACATCGAGGATGAGGATACACCTCTTGCAGCAGGCGGAACAGCCAAGGACGGTATCAAAACATGGTGGTGGTGGATTGCAGCAGCAGTTGCAGCTATCACAGGAAAGGGTGTTTATGACAACCGCAGAAGAAAACCTGCAAAGAGCGACGATTCAGAAGATAATTCTGATGAGAAATAAATAATTAATAGCAATACTAACAATATTGTTTTATAATATTAGTGACCATCTGTAGCGGATGGTCACTAATTCGTTAAGCTGTTTTGTAGTAAGACGAGATTACTTTGTGAGGAAAGGTGAATTCCTTGAAGCAGAAAGATAGTATAAAGATGAAAAAACAAAAACAACAGAAGGAACACGTATTATTATATAAGCTTTTATATTCGTTCATGACCATGCTCGTGTACATGGTAGGCAGAAATATACCACTCTACGGGATAGATATAGATGCATATAGCAATGTAAACGTAGATGCGCAGTCCATACTTTTACAGGCTATTTCAGGTGATATGAAGAACTGTTCCATTTTCATCATAGGCTTGTGGCCGTACATGCTGGCATCCATGCTTGCCATACTGATAGTTGCAATCATGTCGCTTGACAATACAAGAAAGCTGTCACCGAAGAAGATAAACATATGGACAGTTACCATCATGATGATTATCGCAGCAGTTCAGGCATATCACAAAACACAGACACTTATGTATAGAGTTAGTGGAGATGAACTTATATGGAATAAGATAATAGTTTTCATACAGCTCATCGCGGGCATGCTGATAGTGGTGTATATGTGCGACAGAGCTACCAAGTATGGTATCGGTGGCAAGGTGAGTGTGTTCATGGTCAATATAGTCAGTGGTATGATGACCATGTTTACAGGAAAGCCGCTTGAGAAGCTGGCACTGCCTGTAGCCATAGGAGTGGCAGAGATTGCTGTCATGATAGTACTTGAGACCACTGAGAAGCGAATAGCAGTACAGAGAGTTTCCATAAACAATATTTATGCGGATAAGAACTATATCGCTTACAAGCTCAATCCTGTCGGTGCTACACCGCTTATGTTTGCGTCAGCCGCTTTTTTGCTTCCACAGTTTATGTGCAATGGACTTCATTATCTGTTTCCGGACAATGCTGATATTCAGTGGTGGATGGACAATATGAGGCTCACATCACCGCTTGGAATTGTAGTATACATGGTGATTATATGTCTGCTTACAATTATCTTTTCTATGGTTATGCTGTCTCCGGGCAGGACAGCAGATGATCTGCTTAAGTCGGGTGATTCTATACAGGATATATATGCAGGAAAGCCTACGAAGAGATATCTGATTGGCACAGTGCTCAGCTTTTCCGTTATAAGCTCAATCATTATCTGTATATGTCAGGGTGGACCGCTGTTTTTACAGTTTGGAGGATATGTGGACGCATCACTTGCTATGCTGCCGTGCTCTATCATGATGACGACAGGTCTTTGGATTTCGCTGTACCGCGAGGCAGAGGTGTACCGGAATATGGACAGATATCATACATTCATATAGCTCCCGGCGCTTTGAATTAAGAATTAGGAGGAATCATAATGCTATATTTTATACCGGCATGGTATAAACAGAATATGTGGTGCGAAAACGAGCAGCAGTGGTATATGCGCAGGCTCAAGTCAGAGTTTGACGAGACTATAAAGCAGATTACTCTTTTTCATAGAAATGTGGACAGACCTTACAGGATTCTTGTGCTCGGATACTCGCCAAATTTCAGACATTTCCTACACAGGCAGGGCATGTACCGTTCGAAGTACTGGTCATGCTTTGATGCGATAGCACAGGTCAGGAGAAAGAAGGTCGCTGTGCTGTCATATCACGATATCAAGTGGCCGAAGGGGCTGGAGTTTGTGTATTCGCCTTTTTCTATAATTGCTTTGCAGGGCGATGTGAAGTATGCACAGGTAGAGTTTGGTGAGGATGGCAATCCGATATCCATAGATATGTTTGAGGATGGCAAAATCTGCAGGCGCAACTATTATGATGACAGAGGCTTTGTTTCCAGTACTGTTATCTACGAAAACGGCATAGAGCAGTATCAGGATTTTCTGATGGAAAATGGCATCTGGAAGATACGTGAGTATAAGAATAATGGCCATGTGGTTGTCAATCAGACATGCCCTGACTATGATGTGGTGCCTGATGCTAAGAGCGGCAAAGCAGGTGAGCCGGTTGAGATGCGCTTTACAAAGGCTGAATATGACAGCCTTGAAGCGGTTATCGAAGAGGTATTTGCAAGCTATGTGCATCTCACAAGGCAGGATGACAGCTTTTTCGTGGCAATGCATCCGCTTCATATCAGTGTTGCGGAGCATGTGCTTAAGGGAAAAAGGGTTATTGCTACATTTTTTGAGAATAGATTTGATTTCACGCAGACAACACAGGCAGCGGATTTTTTAGAGCATGCGGAAAATATCATTACCGATTCTGATTATACGACGAAGCTTATTATGGCAAATCTGGGTGCAGTAAATAACAAGCCGGTCAGATTACATATCACAGATATTCCGCCATATGATACCAGGATGGATTTCGGTATCAGCTCGCAGCTTCGGGTGCAGAACATCCTCGTGCCGGTTGATGGCCTGACTGAGGATGCATTTGCTCGGATTATAAAGGGGCTTGCGGATTATCTGACCATTAATGATCTTGCGAGAGTTCATTTCTTTACAAGAGATGCCTCATGGGGGCATGAGGATGCTATAAAGAATGATACGGTAAAGCTTCTTGATAGTATGGGCTATGATTCCCGTTTGGTAACAGGCGATGGTGAGGCGGCTTTCGGCTTTGGCGGTAGCGGGGCTGATGCATTTGCCGAGAATGAGCTGGGGGATATAGAAAAACCGGTGGAGCAGAGATTTTTCGTGGATGTATGTGTGGATGAGCGTGATATCAGCAAGTGTATCAACGAGCAGAGAGTCATACTCGATATGAGAGGTACGATGGATGTGTTCGTCTATGTCACAGCTATCAGCAAGGGCGTGCCGAGAATCAGCCTGAGTGCAGACCAGTTTCTTGTTTCAGGGAGAAACGGAATGGTCATAGATGATTTTTCTGATATCGGAAGGAGTCTGACCTATTATCTTGACAGCTTTGAAAACTGGAATCAGGCACTGGTGGAGTGCTATGAGCTTGGTCAGAAATATACCACATCGGTGCTGCTTAAGAAGTGGAGAAAGGTGCTAAATTTCAGTGAGTAAGATTCATGTTTTATATGTTGGCAATGACGACTGGACAACTAAATACAGCATTCCGGACAATATAGAGTTTGAAGTGTACGAGTCTGATGAGAGTGGACCCTCGGCAAACAGACCTGCGAGAAAGCTCATGGATTTAGTTATTCTTGACAGGGATATAACACTCTCAGAGGAAAAGGCTTTTACGAAGTTTACAAGGGGCTACTGTCTTTTTGCAACGGAAAATGTGCAGATGCTAAACAGCGCGATGAGCAGATATTTCAAGGCACGAATGGGACAGTATCTGTATACCGGCGATGTGCAGTATTTTCTGGCTCATGAGGTGAGAAATTACTATCCAAATCCTTATGGTGAGAAGTTTAATCCTGCCAAGCTTGCTGTCAGTGATTCCTTTACAGGAAGGGTAGCATGTGATGGAAACTATAACTTGGTTCTAGATGGAGAGTTTGGGGAGGATTTTTCGCAGATTGCATACTGGAGATATAATATCCCGGTTTTTGAGGGACAGTGTATTGATATGTATCTTGAATATGAGAAAACTGGGGATGTAGAGATTAAGCTTAGATTATTTCAGTTCTACTATGGCTCGATTGGTGATATTAAGCAGGTCTGGGAGTTTGACGAGGAACAGCTTCAGGATGTTTTCAGAATAGATAATGAATCAGATCAGGGTCCTGTTTTTGTTTCTATCCTTGCAAGGGGCACCGGCAGCCTGAATATCATATCATTGCACGACAGACATTCCCGCCGTGGACACGGATTTTTCCTGCCCGGAGGTGAGAGGCTTGTCTCTTCTAAAGGAGAGGAAGTGTTTGTATACTTTGAGAAGGGCGATATGAAGCCACCGCTTGCTGTCTATTTCTCAGGCTACAGGACTCAGGAGGGCTTTGAGGGCTACTATATGATGCGAGGCTTCGGATGTCCGTTTATTCTTGTGACAGACCCAAGAAGTGAGGGTGGAGCCTTTTATCTGGGAGACAGTGAATTTGAGCAGATGATTACGGATTATGTGACTGATAAGCTCGATGAGCTTGGTCTTACAAAGGATGAGCTCGTGCTCTCAGGAGCTTCGATGGGAACCTTCGGTTCACTATACTATGGCTCAAAGCTTTCACCGCATGCACTGCTTCTTGCAAAGCCGCTTGCCAACATGGGAAATGTAGCACGAAACGAGCGAATCCTTAGAGCCGGAGGCTTTGCAACCTCGCTTGATATTCTGATGAAAAATTATGACAATCTCTCTGACGAGGCGATAGAGCAGCTAAACAACAGGATGTGGGACAGATTCGACAGTGCCGACTGGTCGCAAACAAAGTTCATCATCTCATATCTGTATGAGGATGATTACGACCCGGATGGTTATCCGAGCATTTTGTCGCATCTGAAGTCGAGCGGTGTTGAGGTGTATGGCAAGGGCTCACACGGCAGACATACTGACAATTCAGCAAATGTTATGGCATGGTTCAAGAGCCAGTACAATAATCTGCTGCATGATGATTTTTCAAGATAAGCAAATAAACGTTGCAGGTCACACAGTTAGGTGTGAACAGTAACAGGAAAACAAACATTAAGTGAACAATAGTAAGACAGGTAAGTATTATGTATGGTGACACTTGGCAGGTCCGCTGGAAAGAATTTCTATCGGACTCGTATGTATATGGATCTAAAATTGAATTTAATGAGGATGGTTCAGTCTCTTATAAGAACCGCCTCATGCCGCCGGGCACGGTGATTCACACATGGTATTCTATGACGAATTTCCAGGGGAATAGGATAGAACCGTCGCTTCCACTCATCGATGGAGAGCGGGCATATTCCATTGCGGTGAATATTGACTATCACAACAGTGAGAGTGAGGCACTGATGCTTCGTATCATATTTTTTGACAGGTATGATGTACAGGCGCAGAGTATTATTGTCCGCGATAAAAAGGCGTTTTTCAAGCCGTCCATCAGGACCTACAGCTACAGGATAGAGCTGATAAATGGTGGAAATGCTGATTTTACATTCAAATCACTGGTGATTAAAGAGGTTTCAGAGGAAGAGTTTGATGCAGAGCAGGAAAGAATTGAGAGACTTAAAGAGGACTCTAACAAAAGTAAGAAAAAGCGAAGAAAAAATAAAAAATCTAAGTGATGAAGAGCTTTCTGCACTGACAGAGCAGTTTAAGAGCAGGTATAGCGATGGGGAATCGCTTGAATCGCTTATGCCGGAGGCTTTTGCAGCTATCTGCGAGGCTGATTACAGGGTGCTTGGAAAGAGACCGTATGATGTGCAAATCATAGCGGCAGCAGCTCTTCACGGTGGATATCTCGCTGAGATGAATACAGGTGAGGGAAAGACTCTATCTGCTACGATGCCGCTTTATCTGAATGCGCTGACAGGCAAGAGCTGCATGCTCGTGACCACAAACGAGTATCTGGCATCGCGAGATGGTGCAGAGATGGGAGAGGTCTATAATTTCATGGGTCTTAGCTGCTCATACCCGGATGCGGATGATACAAAAAAGCAGGATGATGACGAGAAAAGACAGTTTTATTCGGCTGATATCATATACACTACAAATGGCACACTTGGCTTTGATTTCCTTTTTGACAATCTGGTAAAGAAAAAGGAGGACAGATTTCTCTGTGATTTCCACTATGTCATAATTGACGAGGCTGATTCGGTGCTTTTAGACTCTGCAATTATGCCGCTCGTCATATCGGGAGTGCCGAGAGTGCAGTCGAACCTGTACGATGTATGTGATTTTTTCGTCACGACACTTGTGGAGGATATTGACTATATAGAGGAGGATAAGGCCGTCTGGCTTACTCCAAAGGGTGTGAAGTTTGCCGAGAGCTTCTTTGGCATATCAAATTTCTACGGTAAAGAGAATTTTGAGATAAACAGGCATGTCACGCTTTCTCTTCGGGCGCACAAGCTTTTGAAGAACAAAAAGGATTATGTTGTCACTGACAAGAAGGAGGTAGAGCTGTTTGATGGAGCGACAGGCCGTCTCATGCACGGTGTCAAGCTGCGTGGCGGTCAGCATCAGGCTATAGAAGCGAAGGAAAAGGTGGAGATATCGCAGGAATACAGAACTGTGGCATCAGTTACCTTCCAGAATCTGTTTATGATGTTTGACAAGATGGCAGGCATGAGCGGCACACTCATGGATGCAAAGGATGAGCTTTTTGAGACCTACGGCAAGCATGTGGTGAGAATACCTACAAACAGGCCTCTTAAAAGAGTTGACAGGAAGGACAGATACTTTAAAAACGGTCATGACCAGTTCTGGACAGCAGTGGATGATGTGATAAGGCTTCACGAGACAGGCCAGCCTGTGCTTGTGGTGCTTAATTCCGTTACGGATACAGATCTTTTTTCAAGGCTTTTAATAGAGAAAAATATTCCGCACAATGTACTAAACGCAAGCAATGCTTTCTGGGAAGCACAGATTATCGCAGGCGCAGGCCAAATGAATGCGGTCACGGTTGCTACAACGATGGCAGGAAGAGGAACAGATATAAAGCTCGGAGACGGAGTGAAGGAGCTTGGAGGCTTAGCTGTCATAGGTATAGGCAGGATGAACAATTCAAGATCCGAGAGGCAGGCGAGGGGTCGCGCCGGTAGACAGGGTGATCCGGGCTTCAGCCAGTACTATGTGAGCCTGGAGGATGACATAGTGGGAGCTGAGGATGATGACAAGCTGCAGCGCTATATTGATGGCAAAAAGCGTATCGGAAAGCGCAAAATAAAGCGTATTGTCAACCAGTGTCAGAAGCTTAGTGTGGAGTCTGAGGAGATGAACCGCAAGAAATCACTGCAGTATGACCAGGTCCTCCAGCGCCAGCGAGACCTAATCTACGCAACCAGAAAAAAACTGCTCGACGGCGCCAGCGTCGAGCAGGAGAAGATAGTAGAGATTGCGAAGGAGAATATCTCAGACTTCGTTAATCATTTTGACTGCATACAGAGTAATAAGAAGCATGGCAGGCGCCGTGGCAGAAAGAAATATAATGATAAAAATACCAATACAGAGCAATATACATCAATACTAAACAGATATATCCTTGACAACATTTCTTACAAGCTGGACGCCGGTCTGACTTTGTCTGACATGGAAAGCGCCGCCACTGTTAGCGATTACCTGATGCTTCGCGTGTATCAGGGGCTTTCAAGACAGCGTGAGCGCATAGGCGATGAGGAGGCTTACGAGCAGTTTGTCCGTGAGGCAACTCTAAAGGCAGTGGATGATGGCTGGGTTGAGCTGATTGACTACCTTGAGCAGCTCAAGTATGCGGTAGCGGGAAGAGCATCTGCACAGAGAAATGTTATGTTTGAATACCAAAATGAGGCTTTCGAGTCGTTTTTGGATACAGAAAAAGCGGTAAAATGTAATATCATAAGGAATATTTTGCTTAGTGATGTGAAAATCGGCAAGGATGGCAGGTTGCAGGTCATCTACCCTTAAAGGTTATTATAATTTAAATAGTTTGACGGATACGAGGAGAATCATATGGTATATAACTTCAATCTCGGAATAGGCTGGGCTTCAAGCGGCGTGGAGTACGCACAGAGCTACAGGGCTAATCTGCTCCGCAGGGCGCACATTCCGGCAAGGTTTGTTTTCACAGATATGTTTCCAACTGAAAATATAGAGCACATGACAAGAAATATCGGCTTTTTGGATGAGGAAGTGATATGGCTGTACACATTTTTTACAGATGTGAGGACATCGCCTGTCACCTTTACTCTAAAGGAGCTTGAGGCTACGATGGCAGAGGAGGATTATACCTTTTCCAGAGATGGCAAGACGTGCAGGTATCAGTTTAAGGAGAGCGGCAGGTTCTACACCTGCTACATGGTTGATGATACAAGTGATCTAGTGCACAGAGTCGAGATTGTTTCAAACGGATGCCTGATCAGGAAGGATTATTACACTTATTGCAGGACCTTCAGCGAGTACTATGCTCCGCTTGACGGCAAGGCGCATCTGTACGGCAGGACATTTTTCAATGAGGATGGCTCGGTGTGCTACGAGGAGGTCATAGAGGATGACAGCACCTTTTACAGGATTGGAGCGCAGGTGCTTTATACCAAGGCTGACCTGGTCGGCTATATGGTAAAGAGGCTTAACTTAACGGCTGATGATGTGGTGATCATCGACAGGACGACAGGCATAGGTCAGGCAATCCTCGAAAACTGTGGACCGGCGCGCGTAGGAATAGTGGTGCATGCGGACCATTTCAGCGAGGGCGGCACGGATGATGATTACATACTGTGGAACAACTATTATGAGTATTCGTTTTCACAGACTGAGCACATAGATTTCTACATCACATCGACAGATGCGCAGAATGAGCTTATGAGGCAGCAGTTCAAGAAGTATTGTGGAAAAGAGCCTCATGTGGTGACTATTCCGGTGGGCAGTCTTGATGAGCTTAAATATCCGGATGAGCCAAGAAAGAGGCACTCGCTCATCACTGCGTCGCGTCTTGCGACTGAGAAGCACTGTGACTGGCTGGTGGAGGCCGTTGTGAAAGCAAAAGAAAGCGTGCCTGACATTTCACTTGATATATATGGAAAGGGTGGCGATGAGGCGAAGCTTAAGAGGCTTATCGAAAGGCTGGGCTGCGCTGATTATGTGCATTTGATGGGACAACAGAAATTAGATGATGTATACAAGCACTATGATGCATATGTGGCAGCTTCACAGAGTGAGGGCTTCGGGCTCACACTCATGGAGGCCATAGGCTCAGGGCTTCCTATAGTGGGCTTTGATGTGAGGTATGGCAACCAGACCTTTATCGATGATGGGCAAAACGGCTACAAAATTCCAATCACCGATGAGATGGATCAGAAGGAGAAGATAAAGCTTCTTTCTGAGCGTATAGTGAGGATGTTTACAGAGGATGACATGGATGCATTTTCAGAACATTCATATGAGAAGGCCAAAGAATATCTGACTAAGGAGGTGGTTCACAGATGGATAGAGATGTTGAAGTAACACACACGGCAGATGGTATCACACTGCTCTTTGATACATTTTCAGGCGAGAGCAAGAATCTCCTTGAGTCATTTAAGAATGCCGGTGCTGCCTTTCATGCAGCAGTCATTGAGGATGACGGTTTCCTGCCGGATGATGTGATGAGCGTGTATGGATTTTTCTTAGGCGATTACAGGAAAGCTGACAGCTTACCGGGGAAGCCGTTGTATTTCAATCAGATACAGATTCCTGATTACTGGCGCATAGAGGGCGATAATTCATCTGCGAAGGTCATGGACCGCACCAGGGAGCGAGCGAGGATATTTTTCACGGAGCCTACGCACAGGCGGCAGGTTAAGATTGTTGACTGGCTCGATGATGCCGGTCAGGTCAGGCTTTCAGAGCATTATAACAGGTATGGCGCGATTTTCTGTCACACGGTTTTTAATAAAAAGGGGCAGAAGGCACTCAGGAAGTTTTTTGATGTGACGGGCAGGGAGATGATAGTGGAAAACTTTGTCACCGGTGATATACTCGTCAGATGGCAGGATAAGGACTGGATTTTCAGAAGTAAGACAGACTTTATAGCGTTTTTCATCAGGTGCGCAGGGCTGGAGGATACAGCGGTTTATTTCAACTCGCTGTCATATCCGTTTTTTGCATCACAGGCGCTTGCGCCAAACGGCTTTCGCGACGCACTCTTCTGGCACGAGCCGGTGGGTGATGAGATACCCGGCAATATGCAGATTATACTGCATGATCAGGGAACGAGGGCAAAGCGCGTATTTGTGTCGCGCAGGGAGTCCTACGACAGGCTTATAGCACTTGGCGCTCCTTCTGATAAGGTGAAGCAGCTTGGATATATCTACAGCTTCGTCAGGGAAAATAAGCACAGGCCGCACATACTTGTATGTACCAATTCAGAGAATGTAGGTCATCTGACAGAGCTTGCGTCACTCATGCCGCAGATGCATTTTCATGTGGCAGCCATCACAGAGATGTCGTCAAAGCTTATGTCGGCAGGGCAGTATGACAATGTGTCACTCTACCCTAATGTGAAGATGTCCGTGCTGGATAGTCTTTTTGAGAAGTGTGATTTCTACCTCGATATCAATCACGAGGGTGAGATAGTGGATGCGGTTCACAGAGCTTTCTTAAACAACATGCTTATAGTGGGCTATGAGGAGACCATGCACAACGCATATTACACCGCAGACACGAATACATTTAAGGAGAGCGAGTACGCTGATATGGCGGAGGCACTCAACCTGACACTGGCTATGCCGCATCTCATTGATGAGGCGCTTGCCATGCAGAAGAAGGCTGCTGTAGCGGCTGATGCAACAGACTACATGGAAATACTCCATTTGTAGTAATACAGGGTTTACGAATAGAAAGGAGCTTAATATGAGTAAAAACACTAACAACAATCAGACAGTAGACGAGAAAAAGGGTAAAAGGACAGGGCTTACAATACTGGGCTATGTGCTTGTGATCGTGGCACTTCTTATAGTGCTTCCGGTTGTGCTTCCACCGATATTTGGCTATCATACATATCTTTCGGGCACAGACCATACAGGAAATATCTCAAAGAATGGCAGCGTGGTATATTTAAAGACTATTGACGAGGCCTCTTATAAGGATGGCAATATAGTAGCCATCGAATCAGCTGATTCATCAGGCAGAAGGGTAGATTCATACTATGTGGATTCTAATGATTCTTCTGCAAAAGAGATTGCACTTCGTGATGGAAATGGTGTATCATATAAGGTAGTTAAAGGGCAGGTTATCGCAAAGACTCCGTTTATAGGATACTTAAGCCAGCTGTGCTTTTCAGCAGTTGGAATTATTGTCACGGTAGTGATTTTTGCTGCAGGTGTAGCAATCATGATGTATGTAAACAAAATCAGCAAGGAAATCAACACCATGGTTGAACAGCAGACTGCATAGTGTGTCTGAATTCCCATCTGCGACATTAGAAAACCTGACTATTATAAAGCAGACCTTATGTTTGCGGAATAGGATAAGTGATGGATAGATACAGCGTGAGTAGGACAAAGAGGTCATTGTTTTATTTAATGATGGCCTTTTTGATTGTTGGATTTATAATTGCCGAGTGCATATTACCGAGTGAGAGAAGCCAGTCTGTAAGTGATAATAATATCACCTACGAGGGCAGCTTTACATGGGAGAAGTCCGATGGTGAAAGGGAGGCTATTGAAGTACCCGGCAGGTACGATGTTAAGCCGGGGGATACGATGGTCATAACTACTGTTCTGCCTGATGATTTCAATGCAAGTGTCATGGCAATCAGAGCATCACTTCAGACAGTCAGATTTTACGTGGATGGCAGTCTGAGAGCAGAGTATGATACAAAGGACACGAGACCCTTCGGCAAGGATTCCGCGAGCAGATATGTATTTTGCAATATGTCGGAGGATGATGCCGGCAAAGAGCTGCGCATTGAGCTGACAAGCCATGCATCCAACTATTCAGGCGTTGTAAATACAGTATACTGTGGAGAAAAGAGCGATATATGGACAAATATATTTCATAATAGCTCAAGAGAGACGATTATAGCATTTTTCATTTTTTTTGCTGCTGTAGTGTCTGTTATGTTCAGTATAGCACTCAGTATTGTATACAAGACACATTTTGACATGGAGTATGTAGGCTGGTGTATGCTTCTTGGGGCAATATGGATGCTTGGTGAATCGAAGCTGCGTCAGATGCTGGTGCCGAATGCATCTGTTTTGGCGGCTATGTGCTTTGTGGTTATTCTGATTAGTCCTATTGCTGTTTCGATTTATATTGACAGCATACAGGGTGGGCGTTATACAAGAGTGTATACATGCATAGAGGCACTTGCGGCTGTGAATTTCATTGTCTGCACAGCTTTGCAGCTTTTTGGTGTGTGCGATTATATAGAGACTCTGCCGGCAGGACAGGGAATGCTTGCTGTCTGCTGCGCGGTCGTTATCACAACGTTTATCATTGATATAATTAAGCATAGGACATTGGGCTACAGACCTGAGATGGTTGCCATGATTATAGCACTTGTTCTGGTGCTTATAGAGGCTGCTTCTGTGTACTTTGTTGTCACTATGTCAGGCTTCTTTATCGGAACAGGCCTTATTGTGATTTTGTTTGTCAATATAATAGTCACAATAAAAAGAATCAGCGAGATAGAATACAAGCGCCAGAAGGAAGAAAGTGACAGGCTTAGAAATCAGACAGAGAGAGTTTCCCTTCAGATGATGAAGACACTCGCTGCTACAATAGAAGCAAAGGATGATTATATGAGAGGGCACTCATACAGGGTGGCAGAGTACTCTGCTCTCATTGCAAAGCAGCTTGGCTGGAGTGAGCATGAGGTGGAGAATCTTAGAAATGCTGCATATCTGCATGATATCGGAAAGATTGGCGTGCCTGATACAATATTAAATAAGCCGACCAGGCTGACCGATGAAGAGTTTGCAGCCATAAAGAGCCATACTGTGATGGGCGCAGATATCTTAAAGGATATCACACTGTTAGACCATCTGGTGGATATTGCAAGGAATCATCATGAGCGCTACGATGGAAAGGGCTATCCTGACGGACTGGTGGGAGAGGAAATACCGCTTTCTGCCCGTATAGTGTGTGTGGCAGACAGCTATGATGCCATGAAATCGCGCAGGATTTACAGGAATGCACTGCCCGATGAAGAAATCCGAAGGGAGCTTTTGGATAACTGCGGCACGCAGTTTGACCCGCAGATTTCGCGTATGTTTGTTGATATGCTTGACAATGGCATGGTTGTGATTGATGAGGATAATCCTGCGGCTCAGGGCTACCGTGATAATGCGGCTATCGAGTCAGTGGCAGACAAATTCATATCTGAGGTCATGAAGACCATGAGCAGTCAGGAAAAAGCCGATAGTGTTGATTATCTGACAGGACTTTACATGCGAAGTCGTGGACAGCAGGTAATAGCAGCCCTGATGCAGGATAATGATGGCTGTCTTGCCTTCATAGATATGGATAATCTCAAAAAAGTCAATGATGTGCATGGTCACAAGGCGGGTGACAGGGCACTTAAGCTTATAGGTAATCTCCTTGCTAAAGAGACTGAGAATGAGACCTTTGCAGCCTGCAGGCTTGGAGGTGATGAGTTCCTCATCTTTATGCCATATTCTGACAGGGCAAGTGTGGAGAGTGTTATAAAGCGCATATTTGAAGGCTTCGAGAGTGCCAGGGAAGCAGACTGTGAGATAAAGGAGGCCGCTCTTTCAGCAGGACTGTGCATGATGACAAAGGGAGCCATGTTTGAAAGTGACTACACAAAGGCAGATAAGGCGCTCTACTATGTGAAGCAGAACTGTAAGGGTTCATATTTCTTCTATGAGCAGCTCTTAGCTGACAATAAGGAGAATACAAATCTGAGTGCGGATTTACGAAACGTGGCAAAACTTTTAAAGGAGAGTGGCAGCTATACAGGTGCGTTGGATTTAAACTACAGAGAGTTTGCAAGAATCTATGAGTTCATGAACAATATAGGTGACAGGCACAAGCACAACTGCTATCTGGTCATGGTGACTATGAACACTCTGCCGGAGCAGCTTGCAGATATCGAGGAAATTGAGAAGGCACTTGACTGCATGGAGCAGTCCATCCGTAGCAAGATCAGAAAGGTGGATGTCTGCACGCGCTACAGCTCAATGCAGTATCTTATCATACTATTTGAACCACAGGAAAATCAGATTCCAAATGTCATGGAGAGAATCTTTATGCATTACTATGAACTCTGTGACAGAGAGGATTTCAAGCCACAGTATGAGTATATCAAGATGACTGAGGCAAAATAAAATAGGGATTGTTAAATAATAGTCAATGTGGTATAGTTTTCTTCGAACGGTATTCGAAGGAAACTGTATCATGGAGGATGTGTTGTCACCTTATGACAGAGCATATCCGGCAGACACAAGAAAGCCAAAAGCACATTGCTGCATCAGAATATGAAGCAGACAGCAAAGTGACAGGCGCGCACAGGATAAATCGACCGCTGCCATACGGCATATGGCGGAGATGATATCAGCTGCGATATAAGGAAATGGTCTGACCGGCTTGGAAAGAAGGTGGTAGCATGAAAATAGGCATAATCGGCGCAGGCAGAGTGGGCTGTTCTATAGGTAAATACCTAAGGACAAAGGACATAGAGCTTGCAGGCTATTATGACGTGGATTCTGCGGCAGCTAAGGAGGCTGCGGAGTTTACAAGGACAGAGAGCTTTGATTCGCTAAAGCAACTGGCGGATCAATCACAGATTATATTTATCACCACACCGGATTCATTTATTATACCGGTTTGGGAACAATTAAAAGAGCTGTCTCTAAGGAATCAGATTATATGTCATTGCAGTGGCGCATTATCATCCGATTCATTTTCCGGAAGGGAGAGCATGAGTGTATCATGCTGTTCAATTCATCCAATGTTACCGTTCAGTAACAGATTTTCATCATATGAGCAATTAAATAAAGCATTTTTCACAGTGGAAGGGCAGGATGCTGCGGTTGAAGCAATATCCGGGCTGTTTTGTTCTATTGGAAATGAGGTATGTCGCATCGATGGTGCTAAAAAGGCAAAATACCATGCAGCGGCGAGCATTCTGAGCAATCAGGTGATTGCTGTTCTTGACATGGGTTACACTCTTTTGGAGGACTGCGGCTTTACAAGGGCTGAGGCGGTAAGAGCCACAGGTCAGCTTGTGATGCGCAATATCGAAAATGTACTTGAAGCAGGCTGTGACGGCGCACTGACCGGGCCAATCGAGAGAAACGATATTGAAACAGTGAAAAAACATATCGCATGTATGCAAAATGACGATAGTGACGATGTCAGCTTGTACAAAATGCTTGGTACAAAACTGGCAAATATTGCTGAAAAGAAGAATCCTGATAAGGATTATACTCAGATGATGGAATTGCTAAGAGGCTGACAATACCGTGAATATTAAAAAAACGGATTGTTGCAGAAAGACAGAGGGATTGGACAATGAAAAATACAGTAATAACTTTTAAACAGGCAAAGGAAAAGGGCGAGAAGCTCACGATGCTCACAGCATATGATTATTCTACAGCAAAGCTCATAGACGAGGCCGGAATCAATGCGATTTTAGTGGGAGATTCTCTCGGCATGGTGGTGCTTGGCTATGAGGATACACTTTCAGTGACTATGGAGGATATGATTCATCACAGCGCGGCTGTTTCAAGAGGAATAAAGGACACACTGCTTATTACAGATATGCCTTTTATGTCATATCAGACATCGGTTTATGATGCAGTGGTCAATGCAGGACGACTCGTGAAGGAAGGCCATGCGCAGGCTGTAAAGCTTGAGGGTGGCAGGGAGGTATGTCCACAGATAAAGGCTATCGTGGATGCGTCAATTCCGGTATGTGCACATTTAGGGCTTACACCACAGTCAGTAAACGCATTTGGCGGCTTTAAGGTGCAGGGCAAGGGTGAAGAAGCAGCACAGAAGCTCCTTGACGAGGCCCGCGCAGTCGAGGAGGCAGGAGCATTTGCAGTGGTGCTCGAGTGTGTGCCAAAGGCACTTGCAAAAAAAATCACTGAGAGCATAAGTATACCGACAATTGGTATCGGAGCGGGAGCAGACTGCGACGGACAGGTGCTCGTATATCAGGATATGCTTGCCATGTATGCAAATATGAAGCCGAAATTTGTAAAGCAGTTTGCACAGGTAGGAAAAGAGATGAATGAGGCCTTTACAGCTTACAAAAAGGCTGTTGAGGAGGGAAGCTTCCCGGGTGAGGAGCATACCTTTAAGATGGATGAGACAATAATTGACAAACTGTACTAATATCGAAGAATAGTTACGAAGCATAGAAGAATAAGGAGACATAAAATGTTAATATACGGACAAATCGAACAGGTAAGAGAAGCAGTAAAGGCATGGAAAAAAGAGGGCAAAAGCGTTGGCTTTGTACCTACAATGGGATACCTCCACGAGGGACACAAGAGCTTAATCGATGCGGCAAGACGTGAAAACGACAAGGTTGTAGTGAGCATTTTTGTAAATCCAATGCAGTTTGGCCCTACAGAGGATTTAGACAGCTATCCACGTGATTTAAACAGGGATGCAAAGCTTTGTGAGGATGCGGGAGTTGACATTATTTTCCATCCGGAGGCTGATGAGATGTATGCAGACGGCTTCTGCTCATATGTGGATATGAATGGCCTCACCACAGAGCTTTGTGGAAAAACAAGACCGATTCATTTCAGAGGTGTGCAGACGGTTGTCCTGAAGCTGTTTCACATTGTGACACCTGACCGCGCATACTTTGGACAAAAGGATGCACAGCAGCTTGCAGTCATAAAGCGTATGGTAAAGGATTTGAATGTTGACACCGAAATCATCGGCTGCCCAATCATCCGTGAGGAGGATGGACTGGCAAAGAGCTCAAGAAACACATATTTAAGTGAGGATGAAAGACAGGCAGCGCTTGTACTGAGCAGAAGCTTAAAAATCGGAAAGCAGCTCGTAGAGGATGGCGAAAAGAGTGCAAAAGCGATAAAGGATGCAATCACAGCAGAGATAAACAAGGAGCCGCTTGCAAGAATTGATTATGTAGATGTGGTTGATTTTGAAACAATTACACCGGTTGATGAGATTAAGGGAACAACACTCGTGGCAATTGCTGTCTATATCGGAAAGACAAGGCTGATTGACAATTTTATTGCGTAGACGGACAAGAAACGATTATTGAAAAGAGGTACAAACAATGAATTATACAATGCTTAAGGGCAAAATACACAGAGCGGTGGTCAAGCAGGCTGACTTAAACTACGTGGGAAGCATCACTGTAGATACAAAGCTGCTTGAGGCAGCAGGCATCTTGGAGTATGAGATGGTACAGATTGTCGATGTGGAAAACGGAAACAGATTCGAGACCTACACCATCGCCGGAGAGCCGGGCTCAGGCATGATATGCTTAAACGGCGCAGCCGCCAGACAGGTTGCAGTCGGTGACCATGTGATACTCATGTGCTATGCGCAGATGACACCGGAGGAAGCAAAGGAGCATCATCCGAAGGTTGTGTTTGTGGATGATGAAAACAAGATAGCGCGTGTGACAAATTATGAGAAGCATGGAAAGCTGACGGAGGATTTTATTTAACAATAGAAAAATCAAGTCTGCTGTAGTATAATAATTTATCGGGTAAAATATCATGTATTTATGCGGGAGGTAAATATGTACACAGCAGACGAAAAGAGATACGACACAATGAGATATAACAGATGCGGCAGGAGCGGACTTAAGCTTCCTGTTGTATCGCTTGGTCTATGGCACAATTTCGGTGATTTTTCATCGTATGACAACATGAAGCAGATGTGCTTCACAGCCTTTGACCATGGCATCACTCACTTTGACCTGGCAAACAACTATGGTCCTGAATACGGCAGCGCAGAGAAGCACTTCGGGCTTATCCTGAAGGAGCATCTGTCAGCATACCGCGATGAGCTCATCATCAGCTCAAAGGCAGGCTATGATATGTGGAAGGGACCATACGGCAACTGGGGCAGCCGCAAGTATCTGATTGCAAGCCTTGACCAGAGTCTTAAGAGAATGGGACTCGACTACGTGGATATCTTCTATCATCACAGAATGGACCCTGAGACACCGCTTGAGGAAACAATGGGAGCACTCGACCAGATAGTAAAAAGCGGAAAAGCACTCTATGTCGGACTGTCAAATTATGACGGCGAGACCATGAAGAGAGCCTGCGAGATTCTTACTGATTTGAAATGTCCGTTTATCATCAATCAGAATTCATACAATATATTCAACCGTACAATAGAGCAAAATGGTTTGAAGCAGGCTGCAAAAGAGTGCCAAAAGGGCATTATCTCATTCAGTCCGCTCGCACAGGGCATGCTCACGGACCGTTACCTAAACGGTATTCCGGAGGATAGTCGTATAAAGACAGACGGACGCTTTTTAAATCAGGAAAAGCTCGCTCCACACATCGAGCAGATTAAGAAGCTAAACGATATAGCCACAAAACGTGGTGAGACACTTGCACAGATGGCACTCAAGTGGGTGGTAAAGGATGATGACGTGACAAGTGTGCTTGTCGGCGCCTCAAAGCCACAGCAGATTCTTGAAAACTTAAAGGTTATGGAGGGCACAGGCTTCTCTGAGGAAGAGCTTAGGATGATTGATGAGATTGTGGGAGTGTAAAGATGAATCTGGTGATATAAATGGAATATATTGCGCATATAGAAGAAGAAAGAAAGCAAAGGCTTATTGATCATTTGGATGGAACTGCCAAATTAGCCGGAAAATTTGCAGAATCATTTGGAAAATATGAGTGGGGATATTGCATAGGTATGTTACATGATCTAGGTAAGTATTCCAAAGAATTTCAACATAAAATACAGTTTAATACGAATGACAGAGTAGACCATTCTACTGCTGGAATGAGATTATGTAATGAAAAAGGTGGATATTATTCTATATTACAATATGCTATTGCAGGACATCATTCTGGACTAATGGATTACTATAAGCTTGAAGAACGATATAGAAAATCAATATGTGATTATCAGGCATATAGACAGGAGGTAGAAATTCCACAAATAAAAAGTGATCCTTTTGAGAGCTGTAAAACACAAAATCCTCATTTTTCAATGGGGATTTTTATGAGGATGTTATATTCATGTCTTGTTGATGCGGACTTTCTTGAAACAGAAAGTTTTATGAAGAATAACCATGTGGAACGAACATCGGGTGAAGAAATGGCATCTTTATTAGCAAGACTGGAAAGACATATTGGTTCATGGTTAGAAAATGATGATCTTAATTCGATAAACGGTAGAAGAACTGAGATATTAAAAGCCTGTCTGATAGCAGGTGAGAATGATAGGGGATTGTTTCACCTGACTGTTCCAACAGGTGGTGGAAAAACAATTGCCTCATTGGCATTTGCGTTAAAGCATGCAGTTAGGCATCAAATGGAGCATATTATATATGTTATTCCATATACTAGCATTATAGAACAGAATGCTCAGGTGTTTCGTGAAATACTTGGGCAGGATAATGTTCTTGAGAATCATTGTAATGTCGATTATGGGGATTCTGAAGAATTAAAACCGATGCAGCTTGCCAGCGAAAACTGGGATAAACCTGTAATTGTCACGACTAATGTTCAATTTTTTGAATCATTATTCGCAAGCAGGTCATCTAAGTGTAGGAAAATTCATAATATTGCGAATTCTGTGGTTATATTTGATGAGGCACAAATGTTGCCATTGGAATATTTGAAACCATGCATTGCCATGATGGAAAATTTAATGGATTTCTATAGGACAAGTATTGTTTTATGTACGGCAACACAACCGGCCTTAGACAGTATATTTGATCAACACAGACGGTATATTGAATTATGCCCGAATATAAATGAGCAGTTTAAATTTTTTAAAAGAGTTATATACGAAAATCTTGGGATAATCGAATTTGATACTTTAATTGAAAGATTGAAGACTGAAAAAAGAGCACTGTGTATTGTTAATACAAAAAAATGTGCACAGCAGCTTTACGAACAGTTAAGTGGTGATGGTGTGTATCATTTATCAACAAGTATGTATCCTAAGCATCGTAAAAAGATACTTGCACAGATTAAAGAAAGAATGAGTGATAAATCAAAATCATGTGTGCTTATTTCAACAAGTTTGGTAGAGGCGGGAGTAGATCTTGATTTTAATTCAGTATATCGTCAAGTAGCAGGAGTAGATTCGGTAATACAGGCAGCAGGTAGATGCAACCGAGAAGGAATTGAGAAAAAAGAAAACAGTAAAGTTTATATTTTTGATATAAATGGAATGAAAACAGTGCCGGGACAAAGTCTGCAAAGCTCAATCACTAAAGGGTTATTGCAAGATTATCATGATATTTCTAATCTTGAATGCATTACAGAATATTTCAAAAGGCTATATCATTTTAGAGAAAATGATTTGGATAAAAAGAATATTATAGGCGAATTCAAGGATTGGAAATATAATTTTGAGACGGTATCAGAAAAATTTCATTTGATTGAGGAAAATACAAGAATTGTATTTATTCCGATAGAGCAGGAAGCTAAGGATTTATTATTTGAAATAAAAAATCAGGGTTATGGAAAAGCCAGAATGAGAAAGGCATCCCAGTACTGTGTTCAGATATATAATCAGCTTTTTGATACTTTGTATGGTGCTGGTATAATTAAGGAAATAACATCGGATATAGAGAATTTTTATGAATTGGTAGATGAAGAAATGTATACAGATGACAAGGGATTAAATTTGTCTGTGGAATCTGGAATGGATTTATATCTGTAATTTAAATGGCTGTGTGAATTATAAACACAGCCATTTATTTGCATTATTAAAAATATTATTATTTCAATCCACAGGATTAGCCTGACAAATGTAATTGTACAATATGAATTGAATTATTTCAATAAAATTTTAAATAAAAATTGAAAAGTGTTGATTAGTAATGTTTGAAGTAGTATTATTTAAAACATAAGAAGATAATGTACGTGAAATAAATTAGATAAAGGAGTAGGGTGATGATTTTATATCATGGAAGTAAAGAAATAGTAGAATTTCCTGAAATTAGAACAGCTCGTTATAACAAGGATTTTTATTTTGGGTTTTATTGCACACAGATGCCAGAGCAGGCAGTGAGATGGGCAACGAGATATGGAACGCGAGGCTATTTGAATAAATATGAATATACTGAAAATTCAAAGCTTAAGTATCTTGTATTTGAAAAAATGACAGAAGAATGGCTTGATTTTATTGTTGATTGCAGAAGAGGAATAGCGCACTCGTATGATATTGTTGAAGGACCTATGGCTGATGATACAATATATAATTATATACAGAATTATATTGATGGAAAGATAAGCAGAGCAGCTTTTTGGGAACTGGCGAAGTTTAATCATCCGACTCATCAAATAAGTTTTCATACGGTAAGTGCGCTTAGTACTTTGAGATATGTTGGAAATGAGGTTGTTTATGGCGGTTAAAAATAATAATAATCTATTCTATACATGCAGTCTGATTGAATATATTGGCAGGCAGATTAAAAGGAAACGTTATGAGGTGGTTGATTTACTGACAAAAGAACGGATTAAACGTATATATAAATATGCAGATATTCTCCATTGCGAACCAATTGAAAAAGTTGCAGATGAGTTTATTACGGAATGCAGTATGAATAATGGAAATTATGATAATATACATGATTGTAAATATAGGATTCCGGATTACTGGGATATTGGCGAAGTATATGAGAGATTGATAGAGGATTGTTTTAGTGATGATGAGATACTTCATGGTATATGGAAAGTGTATCATTCGTGGATAAGTGACAAGATATCAAATTATAATACCGATTTTTATTATCAGCCGCGAGACTACATTGCAGCTTGTTATGAGGAAGGAGATGTCCTGTAAATGGGAGTAGGTGTAAGAGTTAAGGTATGGGGGGATTATGCATTGTTCTCACGACCGGAAATGAAGGTTGAGAGATGCTCATATGATGTTATGACTCCATCGGCAGCAAGGGGAATACTTGAGGCGATATATTGGCATCCGGGATTGAATTGGGTGATTGATAAAATCTATGTGAAAAATCCAATCAGATTTACCAGTGTCAGAAGAAATGAAATAAAAAGTAAAGCTTCCGCAAATAATATATTACAGGTATATAATGGTGCGGATAAGCCTTTGTACATAAGTACAAAGGATGATATTGTACAGAGGGCATCTCTTATTTTGAAGGATGTGTCTTATGTTATAGAGGCACATTTTGAGATGACGGAAAAAGCAAATAATACAGATAATCCCGGGAAATTTAAGGATATTATGATGAGAAGACTTAAGCGTGGGGAATGTCATCATATGCCATATTTTGGCTGTCGTGAGTTTCCAGCAAATTTTTGCCTTTGTGAAGAGAAAAATATACATACATTTTATGATAATATTCCGGAGAAAGATTTGGGATTTATGCTATATGATATGGATTATAGTGATTGTGAAAGAGGCAATATTAGTCCAATATTTTTTAGAGCAGTGATGAAGCGTGGAGTAATAGATTTAAGGGACTGTGAGGTGATAAGATGATCTTACAGGCATTAGTGAAAGAATATGAGAATCTTGCAGAGAATAATCTGGTGCCGAAGAGAGGCTGGTGTCAGGCCAAGGTTTCTTATGCAATAGATTTAAATCCTAATGGGAAAATCAAAGAAATTTATCCACTAAAAACAGAACAGACTAGTGGAAAAAAGAAGGTTTTTCTTCCAGTTGCGAAGAGTGTTCCTGAAATGGTTACACGTTCATCGGGCGTGGCAGCTAATTTTCTCTGTGATAATGTAAAATACATGCTAGGGATTGATCAAAATGGAACAAATGCAAGGGTGCAGGAGTGTTTTCAGGCAGCGAAGGAAAAACATTTAGCGTTGTTAAAGAATGTTGATGAGCCTATGGCAAATGCAATTTGTAATTTTTTTAATTTATGGGATCCAGAGACGGCTTATGATAATGCATGTGTGAGAGAAAAATCAGATGAATTAAATGAGGGTGGTAATGTCATCTTTTGTATGGGAAATGATTTCGCACAGGATAATGATACAATTAAAAAAATTTGGGACAACTATGTTGTACATCAGACAGAAAATACCAATGATGGTATTTGTCTTGCAACTGGTGAAAAAACGGAGATAGCAAGAATTCATCGTGGAATAAAAGGTGTTCCAGGAGCACAGACAAGTGGAGCTGCTTTGGTTTCGTTTAATGCACCGGCATTTGAATCTTATGGCAAGGAACAGAGCTATAATGCACCTGTAGGAAAAAATGCGGAGTTTGCATATACAACTGCATTGAATTATTTGTTGAGTAATAGGGATAAGATATTTCAATTAGGTGATTCCATGGTGGTTTATTGGGCTGAAAATGGCATGGAAGAATATCAGAAAACATTTAGTTTTGTTATGAATCCTCATGTAGATAATGAGGAACAGCTTCAAAGAATATTTGACAGCTTGAAAAAATCAAGATATGTGGATGTAGATAATGTTAAGATGGACTTTGAGCAGTCATTTTATATTTTATGCCTTGCACCGAATGCTGCGAGGTTATCTGTTCGTTTCTTTTATCAAAACACATTTGGTGATATTTTAAAAAATATAAAAGAACATTATAAACGGTTGGATATTGTGAAACCATTGTGGGTGGAAAAGAAATATCTGAGCGTATATGAATTGTTAAGAGAGACTGTCAATCCTAATTCAAAGGATAAGACTCCAATCCCTAATATGTCTGCAATGGTACTTCAAAGTATTTTATCGGGAAACAGATATCCTGCAAGTCTTTATACAGACACTGTTATCAGAATACGATCTGAGCAGGGAAATGTTACATGGGGACGAGCTTCAATTATCAAGGCTTATTTAATAAAAAATTATTCATGGAAGGAAGGAGAAAACTACATGGGATTAGAAGAAACATGCAATGACACTGCATACGTATTGGGAAGATTATTTTCAGTCTTGGAGTCAATCCAAAAGGAGGCGAATCAGGGAATAAATGCTACAATTAAAGACAGGTATTTTAATTCAGCATGTGCTACGCCTGCATCTGTTTTTCCAATTTTATTTAAATTAGAAAATAGTCATATAAAAAAACTTGAGCGTGAAAAAGGTAGCGGTTCTAAGATTTTTTATGAAAAAATAATAGGAAACCTTATGGAAAAATTAGTATTATTTCCACGGAGTTTGTCTTTAGAAGAACAAGGAAAATTCATGTTGGGATATTATCATCAGACACAAAAGAAGTATGAAAAAAAGGAGAACAAATAAATGGGAGAGGTTATTAAAAACAGATATGAGTTTGTTGTTTTATTTGATGTGGAAAATGGAAATCCTAACGGGGATCCTGATGCTGGCAATATGCCAAGAATTGATCCGGAAAGTGGCTTAGGAATTGTAACTGATGTATGTTTAAAACGTAAGATCCGAAATTACATAGAGACTGTGAAGGAGGACGAAGATGGATATAAAATTTATATCAAGGAGAATGTTCCTCTTAACAGAAGTGACAGGGAGGCATGCAAAAGTCTTGGTATAAATGATGATGAAGATAAAAAGGTTACAGAAGCATTAAAAAAACTAAAAAAGTCAGATAAGGATGCAGATATAAAATTAAGGGATTATATGTGCAGAAATTTTTATGATATTCGTGCATTTGGTGCTGTAATGACAACTTTTGTTAAAGCTTCATTGAATTGTGGGCAGGTAAGAGGTCCTGTACAGCTTGGATTTGCAAGAAGTATTGATCCTGTTATTAGTCAGGAGGTAACTATTACGAGAGTTGCCATTACAACAGAAAAAGATGCTGAGAATAAGAGTAACGAGATGGGAAGAAAGAGTATTGTTCCATATGGCTTGTATCGTGTAGAAGGTTATATTTCAGCAAATCTTGCAAGAAAAGTTACTGGATTTTCTGAGGAGGATCTAGAATTGTTATGGGATGCAGTAATAAATATGTTTGAAAATGACCATTCTGCTGCAAGAGGAAAGATGGCAGTTCGTGAGCTTATTGTTTTTAAACATAGTAAAGAGCTTGGTGACTGTCCTGCTTATAAATTATTTGATGCAGTTAAAGTACAGAAAAATGATGATATACAATATCCAAGAAAATATCAGGATTATACAGTTACTATTAATGATGATGAGATACCGGATACGGTAGAAGTGAAAAGGATGATTTAATGGAATATTCTCAAGATGATTATCTGATGATTTCTGGAATACAGCATTTTAAATTTTGCAGAAGACAATGGGCGCTTATTCATGTTGAGCAGCAGTGGGCTGAAAATGAACATACTGTTATTGGCGAACTTATGCATAAAAAAGCGCATGATCCATATCTGACAGAAAAGAGAAAAGATATTCTGGTTGTCAGAGATCTTCCTGTATCCTCAAGAAGCATGGGTGTGAGTGGGGAGTGTGATATTGTTGAATTTCACAAATGTGAAGATGGAGTGAAGCTCTATGGACATCGTGGAACATATTCATTATATCCAATTGAGTACAAAAAGGGGAAACCCAAAGAGTCAAACGAAGATGAACTTCAGTTAATAGCGCAGGCTATGTGTCTGGAAGAAATGTTTTCAACAAAAATAACGGAGGGTGCTATATTTTATGGTGAGACAAGAAGACGCAAACCGATAGTGTTTACAGATGAACTTCGGGATGAAGTGAAAAAAATATTTGGAGAAATGCATGATTATTATGATCGAAATTATACACCTAAGGTCAAAACGTCGAAAAGGTGTGTATCTTGCTCTTTAAAAGATATTTGTATGCCAAAGATTGATAAAAGTGGTTCGGTGAAATCGTATATCAATAAGATGCTGGGGGAAACGTTATGAAGAAATTATTGAATACATTGTATGTTACATCGGAAAATAGTTATCTGGGGTTGGATGGAGAAAATGTTGTTGTATATGATGATAAAAATGAAATAGGCAGATTACCTTTACACAATCTCGAAGCAATAATTTCATTTGGATATAGAGGAACAAGTCCGGCATTAATGGGAGCTTGTGCGGATAGAAATATTTCTCTTTGTTATCTGACACCACAGGGAAAATTTCTTGCAAGAGTTTCAGGCAAAGTTAAGGGGAATGTCGTGCTAAGGAAACAACAATTCCAAAGCAGTAGTGAAGATATAAAGTGCCTGGAAATCGCAAAAAACTGTATTCTTGGAAAAGTGTATAATTCAAGATGGGTTCTAGAAAGAGCAATTAGAGATCATTCAATGCAGATAGATGTGGATAAGGTAAAAAAAGCATCTATAAAACTGAAAGAATTTCTTGATTATATCCAAAATTCACAGTCTATGAATCAGTTAAGAGGATATGAAGGTGAAGCAGCAAGTATATATTTTGGCGTATTTGATGAGTTGATTTTACAACAAAAGAAAGATTTTTTCTTTCAAGGGAGAAATCGGCGTCCGCCTCTTGATAATGTAAATGCAATGTTGTCGTTTACGTATACATTGCTTACAACTCAAATTACATCAGCGCTAGAGGTTGTAGGGTTAGATCCCTATGTTGGTTACATGCACACGGAACGTCCCGGTAGAGTATCACTTTCATTAGATCTTATAGAAGAATTGCGAGCAGTCATGGCTGATAGATTTGTTTTATCATTGATTAATAAAAAGATTGTAAATGGCAAGAGTTTTACAAAAAAAGAAAACGGTGCTGTATTGATGGATACAGATATTCGTAAAAAATTACTATCAGAATGGCAAAACAAGAAAAAGGAGATTATTACACACCCATATCTTAATGAAAAGGTGGAATGGGGAATGGTTCCGTATGTGCAGGCAATGCTGTTGGCAAGATATTTAAGGGAAGATTTGGATGAGTACCCTGTATTTCTATGGAAATGAGGTGATGGTGTGCTTGTATTGATTACATATGATGTGAATACTGAAACTGCTGAAGGAAAAACCAGGTTGAGAAAAGTAGCTAAACAATGTGTAAATTATGGGCGAAGAGTTCAGAATTCTGTGTTTGAATGTATACTAGATAATGCTCAATGTGTGATGCTAAAGGCCATATTAACGGATCTTATTGATAAAGATGTGGATAGTCTCAGATTCTATTATTTAGGAAATCGTTATCAGACGAAGATAGAGCATGTTGGTGTTGACCGTGGAATTCCTGCTGATCAGACATTGATATTATAAAATGTGGTGCGAAAGATAAGTAAACATGAATGTACCGGTTGTCTCGCACCTTAAATTACTTGTAAATTTGTACAATAAAATGAATAATAGGTTTTTGGTTTTACTTGTTATTTATCTTATTATATATTTATTGTCGGTATTGTATAAAAATAAACAAATTTTTTGTGCAATATTGCTGTCGCTCCTCTCGTGGGAGCGTGGATTGAAATATTTTTGAATACTCTTATAACGTCTCGTCATTATCGTCGCTCCTCTCGTGGGAGCGTGGATTGAAATAAAATGAATATGATGCTGATGAGGTAGAATATGGTCGCTCCTCTCGTGGGAGCGTGGATTGAAATACAATGAACTGCCATATAACCATGAAAAAGGTCTTGTCGCTCCTCTCGTGGGAGCGTGGATTGAAATATCCAAAAGTGCATGAATGCGGTATCTTCTAATAGTCGCTCCTCTCGTGGGAGCGTGGATTGAAATACCTACAAGGATATTACGGTACCAAAACCGGGTGAGTCGCTCCTCTCGTGGGAGCGTGGATTGAAATTTCTTAGTGCCTGCTTTTTGGCACTTAGTAGAACGTCGCTCCTCTCGTGGGAGCGTGGATTGAAATAGCTTTGTGCTGCTCGTTGAGCTTGTCAATTCTGTCGCTCCTCTCGTGGGAGCGTGGATTGAAATTATGCTTCTCTGCCATTTCTTTGACCATGCAGGAAGTCGCTCCTCTCGTGGGAGCGTGGATTGAAATCAATAACCACCCGCACTGTTGAACGGTGTAGTGTGTCGCTCCTCTCGTGGGAGCGTGGATTGAAATATTTTTATGCTGATCATTCAACTTGTCAATTCTGTCGCTCCTCTCGTGGGAGCGTGGATTGAAATAATCATTACAGCCTCATAGAAGCGCATGAATTCGTCGCTCCTCTCGTGGGAGCGTGGATTGAAATATGTAAATATTGTAGCCGTAAATAGTGGCATACTGTCGCTCCTCTCGTGGGAGCGTGGATTGAAATAACTCAGTACGAGGTAGATGTTTATATATATTCTGTCGCTCCTCTCGTGGGAGCGTGGATTGAAATTATAGACGAGGAGTTAAGACAGCAGCTTAACATGGTCGCTCCTCTCGTGGGAGCGTGGATTGAAATAAATAGAAAATAATACTTTACCTGTAGAGCCTAACGTCGCTCCTCTCGTGGGAGCGTGGATTGAAATTAGTATTATTAACATTTTGTTTCCTCCCTATTTAGTCGCTCCTCTCGTGGGAGCGTGGATTGAAATAAATCAAGTCGGACGCGCAACAAGCGACTAGAGGTCGCTCCTCTCGTGGGAGCGTGGATTGAAATATCTGACAGTGGTATTTTAGCAAACTGGGTGTGTGTCGCTCCTCTCGTGGGAGCGTGGATTGAAATAAAAGAATAGAGGCCTTAAGCAAGATGGATATGTGTCGCTCCTCTCGTGGGAGCGTGGATTGAAATCAGATATAAGAGATGTATTAAACAAATATGCTCCGTCGCTCCTCTCGTGGGAGCGTGGATTGAAATATCCTGCACCTTATAGTATCATGCATATGTACTTAGTCGCTCCTCTCGTGGGAGCGTGGATTGAAATAAGCACTCGAACCTATTGAACAGAATGAGGATTTGTCGCTCCTCTCGTGGGAGCGTGGATTGAAATATTCTACGATGTAGACCAAGCTGATGTTGCAAAGGTCGCTCCTCTCGTGGGAGCGTGGATTGAAATCTCAAAGAAAGCAACCGCCTGTTCAGCAGTACGCCAGTCGCTCCTCTCGTGGGAGCGTGGATTGAAATATAGAATTAGCCTCTTTGAAGTTAAGACCAAGAAGTCGCTCCTCTCGCGGGAGCGTGGATTGAAATACTGAAAAGATAGAAAAGCTTAAAGAGTTTGAGGTCGCTCCTCTCGTGGGAGCGTGGACTGAAATATCAGCATATGAACCTATACACAATCATAATATGCTGCGTTATTGTAGAATTAGTAGTTAAGTCTATTTTTATAGCAATAACGCGGCTTATAAATAATACATCAGATAATATTGTTGCAAACTAGCAAATAGCAGGTATAATAAAGAGTAACATATTAACAAGGAGGCATATTCATTGGGCATTTACGTTAATCCGACAGGAAGATCGTTTGAGCTTGCGATAAATTCAGAGATTTTTGTTGACAAAAGCGGTCTGATTAAAGAAACGAATAAGTGTATAAATACATTACAAAGGTATATGTGTGTAAGCCGTCCAAGGCGATTCGGAAAGTCAATGGCCATGGATATGCTTTCAGCATATTATGGTCGAAAGACTGATGCAGAAAATTTATTTAAAGGCCTTAAAATCAGTCATGATGAGTCGTATGACAGGCATATTAACAAGTATGATGTACTCAAAATTAATATGCAGGAATTTTTGAGCGTTACACACAGTGTTGATGATATGCTCAAAATGCTGTGTGAATACATTACGGATGACTTTTCAATAGAGTATAAGGATATTATTTTTCGGGACAAGTCAAATATTGTGAGAGTAATGCAGGATGTTTTTATGTCTACAGGCAGGCCGTTTGTGATTCTTATTGATGAATGGGATTGCCTGTTTAGAGAATTTACGCAGGATAAAGAAGCACAGAAGAAATATCTTGATTTTTTGAGAGGCTGGCTTAAGGATAAGGACTATATAGCGCTTGCATACATGACAGGTATACTGCCGATTAAAAAATATGGTTCACATTCTGCTCTTAATATGTTCACTGAATATTCCATGACAGATATGGGGGCTTTGGCAGAGTACTTTGGATTTACAGATGATGAAGTCGGAGAATTGTGTGACAGATACGATATGGACTTTGAAGAGGCAAGGGCATGGTACAATGGATATAAGCTCGTGTCCCATAGCAAATATGGAGTAAAGAAATATGCGATGTACAGTCCGAAGTCTGTAGTAGAAGCCATGCTAAAGCATAAATTTGGTACTTATTGGAATCAGACTGAAACTTACGAGGCTCTCAAGGTTTACATCCAAATGAATATGGATGGTCTAAAAGATGCCGTGATTAAAATGCTTGCCGGTGAAAGTGAGAAAATAAATACAGGCACATTTGAAAATGATATGACATCATTTGCCACAAAGGATGATGTGCTTACACTTTTAGTACATCTTGGATACCTGACATATGATAGTGAGACGGAAGAAGTTTCAATTCCAAATCGAGAGGTGTCAAAGGAATATCTTAATGCAATTAGTACGATGGACTGGCATGAAGTGGCAAAATCAATAAAAGCATCACAAAAATTGCTTGAGAGTTTGTGGAATATGAATGGTGCTGCGGTTGCTGACGGAATAGATAAGGCTCATAATGAGATATCTATTTTACAGTATAATGATGAGAATTCTTTAAGCTGTACAATTAATTTGGCATTTTATTTGGCCAGGGAGTATTACTCAATAGTTCGTGAATTACCAACAGGAAAAGGCTTTGCTGATGTATGCTTTATTCCAAGAGTGAGTCATTTGGATAAGCCGGCAGTTGTTATTGAATTGAAATATGATAAGAATGTTGATGGTGCCATTTCACAGATAAAGTCTAGACTGTATGTGGATGCTTTGAAAGATTATAAAGGTAATTTACTTCTTGTTGGAATAAATTATGATAAAAAGACAAAAGAACATCAATGTGTGATTGAAAAATGGAAGCTGTAAAGGTGATTTCAGCAGGGAGTATAGCAGCAATTAATGCTATACTCCCTGCTATTATATTTTTGGTTGCAAGAATCCTGTTTATGCTATAAAATATTTATAACTGTATGCAGATATTTAATAATCACAATATCTGTCTGTATAATAAAATACGCATAAAGAGGACGAAAGAATGATCAACAAATTAGTAGACAAAATCAAGAAAACAAACGCACCTATCGTAGTAGGTCTCGACCCGATGCTTTCATATGTGCCTGAGCATATCACAAAGAAGGCATTTGATGAGCTTGGAGAGACACCGGCCGGTGCAGCGGAGGCTATCTGGCAGTACAACAAGGCTATTGTGGATGCCACATATGATCTGATTCCGGCTGTAAAGCCACAGATTGCCATGTATGAGCAGTTTGGAGTGGAGGGCCTTAAGGCATTCCAGAAGACAGTGGATTACTGTCACGAGAAGGATCTCGTGGTTATCGGAGATGTAAAGCGTGGAGATATCGGCTCAACATCGGCTGCATACGCCACAGGACATCTCGGAAAGGTACAAATCGGCAGCAAGAGCTATTCTACCTTTGATGAGGATTTTGCCACTGTCAATCCATACCTTGGAACAGACGGTATCAAGCCATTCGTAGATGTATGCAAGGAGGAGAAGAAGGGTATTTTCATTCTTGTAAAGACATCTAATCCATCAAGTGGAGAGTTCCAGGACCGTATGATTGACGGACGCCCATTATATGAGTGGGTAGGCGAGAAGGTTGCAGAGTGGGGAGCTGACTGCATGGGTGATTCATACAGCTATGTAGGTGCGGTTGTCGGTGCAACATACCCTGAGCAGGGTAAGATTCTTCGTAAGGTAATGCCAAAGAGCTTCATCCTCGTACCGGGCTACGGCGCACAGGGAGGCAAGGGCGCAGACCTTGTTCATTTCTTCAATGAGGACGGACTTGGTGCAATTGTCAATTCATCACGTGGAATCATCTGCGCATACAAGCAGGATAAGTACAAGGATATGGGCATCACAGCAGAGAATTTTGCAGATGCATCACGCAAGGCTGTTGAGGATATGATTGAGGATATCTCAGGAGCACTTGCAAATCGTTAATAAGTTATTCAGAAAGCTTAAATATATTAACAAACGAAACCAGGGAGATAAAATGGCAGAGAAATTTGAGGAGATTGCAGTTGTAGTTGACCAGAGCTCACTCGGCAATGGCATCTACGACCTCACACTTAAGACAGACAAAATTGCAAAGGCAGCAAAGGCGGGACAGTTTGTATCGGTTTACTCAAACGACAAGAGTAAGCTGCTTCCGCGTCCGATAAGCCTTTGCGGCATAAACAGAGATGATGACACCATTCGTCTCGTGTACCGTGTGACAGGTGAAGGCACGGGAACAGAGGAATTTTCAAAGCTTGTCAGGGGCGATAAGGTAAGGATTTTAGGACCTCTTGGAAACGGCTTTACAGTACAGCCGGGAAAGAAGGCATTTCTTATCGGCGGAGGAATCGGAGTGCCGCCTATGCTGCAGCTTGCCAAGGATATAAATGCAGGCATTGTGCAGACATCAGGTGAAGAAAAAAATTCTGGACAGGCAGCAATGGAAGGTGCAGAAATTAAAACAGCAGTATGCGATATGAACATCGTCATGGGCTATCGCGATGAGAATACTTTCCTGCTCGATGAGTTTAAGGAACAGGCAGCTTCCTTTGTAGCTACAGAGGACGGCAGTGTCGGCACAAAGGGCAATGTCATCGATGCGATAAAGGAGAATGCTCTTGAGGCAGACGTGATTTATGCATGTGGACCTATGCCTATGCTTCGTGCACTCAAGGCTTACGCTGCAGAGCATGATATGGACTGCTTTGTATCAATGGAGGAGCGCATGGCATGTGGAATCGGTGCATGCCTTGCGTGCGTATGCAAAACAAAGGACAAGGATGCCCACAGCAATGTAAACAACAAGCGTATATGCAAAGAGGGACCTGTTTTTGATGCGAAGGAGGTGGAGCTGTAATGAGTAATATGTCAGTAAATGTGGCCGGTGTTGAGTGGAAAAATCCTGTTACAGTTGCATCCGGCACATTCGGCTCCGGTGCAGAGTACAGCGAATTTGTTGATTTAAACAGACTTGGTGCAGTCACTACAAAGGGTGTTGCGAATAAGCCGTGGGAGGGTAATCCTACACCTAGAGTAGCAGAGGTGTACGGCGGCATGCTCAATGCAGTCGGACTTCAAAATCCCGGCATCGAGCTTTTCTGCAAGAGGGATATTCCTTTTTTAAAGCAGTTTGATACAAGGATTGTGGTAAATGTCTGCGGTCATTCGCTTGACGAGTATCTTGATGTGGTAAAGCGTCTTGCGGATGAGCCTATTGATATGATGGAAATAAATATCTCATGCCCTAATGTTAAGGAGGGCGGAATTGCCTTCGGAACAGATCCAAAGGGTGTTGAGACAATCACAAGCGAGATTAAAAAATATGCAAAGCAGCCTGTTATCATGAAGCTTTCTCCAAATGTCACAAGTATTGCAGAGATAGCAAGGGCGGCAGAGGCCGGTGGAGCTGATGCGGTTTCGCTCATCAATACAATTACAGGCATGAAGATTGATATAAACAGAAGAAGCTTTGTGTTAGCAAACAAGACAGGCGGCATGAGCGGTCCGGCGGTTCATCCGGTTGCAGTGCGCATGGTTTACGAGACAGCACATGCAGTCAATATTCCGATTATCGGAATGGGCGGTATCACAAATGCTGCCGATGCTATAGAGATGATACTTGCCGGAGCTACGGCTGTTTCAGTCGGCACAGCAAACTTTGTAAATCCAAAGACCACAGAGCAGATAGTGGATGGCATCGCAGAGTATATGGACAGGTATGGAGTAAAGGATATTTCAGAGCTTGTCGGCGCAGTTGACAGATAGAGCATAATGGATAGACGGAGGATAAAATAATGATTCTGGCAGCAGAATACGTGCCTTCTATGTATGCCACAGTCTGGGCACTTGTTCCACCTGTTGTGGCTATAGTTCTGGCACTTATCACAAAAGAGGTCTACAGTTCATTATTCGTTGGAATAGTGATTGGCGGACTGTTTTATGGAAATGCATTTCAGCCGGGTTTTTCGGCTGAGAGATCAGTGCTTCACATATTCGAGGACGGACTTGTCGGAGTGCTATCGGATTCGGACAATGTGGGAATACTGATATTTTTAGTCGTGCTCGGTGTCATGGTGAGCATGATGAACAAGGCAGGCGGCTCGGCGGCCTTTGGAGAGTGGGCGAGTGAGCACATAAAGACAAGGATTGGTGCCCAGCTTTCAGCTATAATACTTGGAGTACTTATATTTATAGATGATTACTTCAACTGTCTGACAGTAGGAAGTGTGATGCGCCCTGTCACCGACAAGCATCAGGTTTCAAGAGCAAAGCTTGCATATCTGATAGATGCCACAGCAGCGCCTGTATGCATCATTGCACCTATATCATCGTGGGCAGCCGCAGTTACCGGCTTTGTAAAGGGAGAGGATGGCTTTTCTATTTTCATAAAGGCCATTCCATACAATTATTATGCACTCTTTACTATTATTGCTATGGTGACACTTGTTGTATTACAGGTAGATTTCGGTCCGATGGCAAAGCATGAAGCCAATGTCAAAAAGGGTGATTTGTTTACCACAGGAGACAGGCCTTATGCGGAGGCAAAGCAGGATGTTATAAAGGGCAAGGGGAAGGTTATAGACCTTGTATTTCCTATTCTTATACTCATAATAAGCTGCATCATCGGAATGATATACACAGGAGGCTTTTTTGACGGAACAGGCTTCGTTGATGCGTTTGCAGGCAGCGATGCTTCAATCGGTCTTATGCTTGGAAGCTTTTTTGCGTTGATAATCACCATATGCTTTTACTCAATTAGAAGGGTACTAAGCTTTACGGATTGCTGTAATTCAATCCCTGAGGGCTTTAAGGCAATGGTACCTGCAATACTTATACTGACCTTTGCATGGACACTAAAGACCATGACAGAGAGCCTTGGCGCCAAGGAATTTGTCGCAGGCTTAGTGGGAGGAGTATCGGGACCACTGCTTGGACTGTTCCCGGCAATCATATTCCTGGTGGGAGCTTTCCTTGCCTTTGCAACAGGAACCTCATGGGGCACCTTCGGTATACTCATACCGATAGTAGTAAATATCTTCTCGGGCACAAACCATACGATGATGATTATCTCAATCTCAGCGTGTATGGCAGGTGCAGTATGCGGAGACCACTGCTCACCGATATCCGATACCACCATCATGGCATCGGCAGGAGCTCAGTGCAACCACATGAATCATGTGTCCACACAGCTTCCGTACGCTGTGCTTGTGGCAGGCATATCATGCCTGACCTACATCATAGCAGGCTTTGTCAGAAATCCTGTAGTACCTTTTATCATAGGAGTGCTTATCCTGATTGGAACCTTTGTCGGAATCAAGTATATCACGAGAACCGATAAGGTAAATGAACAGGAGGAGTAGCTAAAGCACGACTCAAAAGAGTTCTATTTTTCACAGACCTTGTGTCTGCGAATGATAGAACTCTTTTTTTATAGTAAATTCTATACCGGACGGACGACTGCGCAGAATGGGAAGACACACCGATGGTGCACGGTCGATTTTTGACGAGCCGTGTATGAGTTATATGCGCCACAGACAAAAGGTGGCACGGAAAATACTCGTTCAAGCAACACAGCATAGAGAATGATATAAAGGTAAAAAGCGCGTTTGATTTTCCGTGCCTTATAAACTCTGTCTGTGGCAGCATTTACTCATACTAGGCGAGGAGATATGAGACAGTGTGCCATCGGTGTGTCTTCCCATGCTGTGCAGTCGTCCATTTGCTATCAATAAAATTTATAGCCCGCTAACAAATATTAATAACCCTAATTACATTTACAAAAATATCAATTAGTGGTAACATATCAATAACTTAGAAATCATATTTGAATGGTAGGAAATCCAGGCCATACAAACTAAGCTCAAACTCATAACATACTCAAAACAAACATTAACAAAAAAGAGGTAATATCAATGGCAAAAATTGCAAAGCAGCTCACTGAGCTGATAGGTCACACTCCGCTTCTGGAGCTGACCAATTATGAAAAAGCCCTTGGGCTTGAAGCAAAAATCATAGCAAAGCTGGAGTATTTCAATCCACTTGGAAGTGTAAAGGACAGGGTGGCGGCAGCTATGATAGAACAGGGCATAAAGGATGGAAAGATAAATCAGGACACAATAATCATAGAGCCGACAAGTGGCAATACCGGAATCGGACTTGCATTTGTGGCAGCCTCAAAGGGACTTCACCTGATACTTATAATGCCTGATACCATGAGCGTTGAGAGAAGAAAAATCGTCACAGCACTTGGCGCAGAGATAAAGCTCACACCGGGGCGTGAGGGTATGAAGGGGGCAATTGATGAGGCGCAGAGACTTAAAGAGCATTATGGCAATGCCTTTATTCCACAGCAGTTTGAGAATCAGGCCAATCCGGATATCCACAGAGCTACAACCGCTCAGGAAATCTGGGAGGATACAGATGGAAAGGTAGATATCTTTGTATCATCTGTCGGAACAGGCGGCACATGTACAGGCACCGGGCTTGGATTAAGAGACCATAATCCTGATGTAAGGATAGTAGCTGTTGAACCAAAGAGCTCACCGGTACTCTCAGGTGGAAGACCGGGGCCTCACAAGATACAGGGAATCGGTGCAGGCTTTATTCCAAAGGTCATGCGCATGGATATAGTGAATGAGGTGATTCCGGTGGAGAATGAGGACGCTTTTGACAAGGCAAGAGAGGTTGCAAAGAGCGACGGACTTCTCGTTGGCATATCCTCTGGAGCAGCAATATATGCGGCAACAGAGCTTGCGAAAAGACCTGAGAACAAGGGTAAGAATATCGTGGTGCTGCTTCCGGATACAGGAGAAAGATACCTGTCCACACCGCTTTTTACAGTAAATTAATGACATATAAACTGACGGCATAAGCTTGCTTTGCCGGAAACTGTAACATGAAAAATGAGAAACATACATGAGAAACATACAAAAATATACGGCAGCCCTGCTGTCGACAGTGATGATTCTGTCACTTCTTCTGACAGGCTGCTCAGGCAGGAAGGATGACGGAACAGTCACCATAACCAATGTGTCATATGATCCGACACGAGAGTTTTACGAGAAATACAACAAAATATTCGAGTCTTACTATGAGAGCGTGCACGGCAAAAAGATAAATGTGATTCAGTCACATGGCGGCTCGGGAGCACAGGCGCGCTCGGTTGTGGAGGGCTGTAATGCAGATGTTGTCACACTGGCACTTGAGCATGACATAGACCTGATACAGAATACCGGCTTAATTGATAAGGGCTGGATTGATGAGTTTTCTGACAGCTCGGCACCATACACATCAACAATCGTTTTACTTGTAAGAAAGGGCAATCCAAAGCATATAAGTGACTGGGATGACCTGGTGAAAAAGAATGTGGATGTGATTACGCCTGATCCAAAGAGTAGTGGCGGAGCCTGCTGGAATTTTCTTGCAGCGCTAAGCTATGCGAAGACAAATTATGACAGCCTGAAGGAACAGAAATCGTTTATGAAGAAGCTGTATGAAAATGTCACAATTATGGATTCGGGTGCGAGAGGCTCAACAACCACATTTGTGGAAAACGGTCAGGGAGATGTGCTCATAGCGTGGGAAAACGAGGCACTTACGACCATGGATTCATATCCGGGTAAGTATGAGATAGTGAATCCGTCCGTCAGCATCTTAGCACAGCCCTCTGTTGCTATTGTGGATGACAATGCAAAGAGCAACGGAACACAAGAGGTAAGCAAAGAATACCTACAGTATCTCTACAGTGATGAGGCACAGCAGCTGATTGGCGAAAACGGCTACAGACCAACCAATCAGGATATATTAAACCGGTTTTCCGACAAGTTTGATTTAAATATCAGGCTTTGGAGCATAGAGGATTACGGCGGATGGAATGAAGCCTACAAGACATATTTCGATGATGGAGCAATGTTCGATGAAATATACGGCAACTGATAAAACAGCAAAAGAGAAAACTAAATCAAAGAACATAAAGACCAGAGTCATACCGGGCTACCATCTTTCGCTTGGAATAGTGGTCACGATGCTTTCAGTCATCGTTCTCATTCCGTTAGCATCAGTGCTTGTGTATTCGCTAAAGATATCGCCGGGCGATTTTGTGGCACTTATTATGAAGGAGAATGTGAGGAATGCCTTTATCACAAGCATCACCTCATCATTTATCGCAGCAATCGTAAATGTGGTATTTGGACTCATAGTGGCATGGACACTTGTAAAGTACGATTTTCCCGGGAAATGGCTGCTTGACGGACTTATAGAGCTTCCGTTTGCATTGCCGACAGCGGTTGCGGGCATCACGCTCTCAAAGCTGTACTCAGGCACAGGCTTTTTTGGTAAGGGCCTTGGCAAGCTTGGAATAGATGTAGCTTACACACAGGCAGGAATAGTTGTGGCACTTGTTTTTGTAGGCATTCCCTTCGTAATAAGAGCTGTACAGCCGGTGCTTGAAAAGATGGATAATACATATGAGGAGGCCGCTTATATGCTTGGCGCCACACCCTCTAAGACATTTTTTAAGGTAATACTTCCGGAGCTTCGCCCGGCACTTTTAACAGGCTTTGGTCTTGCCTTTGCCAGAGGCATAGGAGAGTACGGAAGCGTCATCTACATATCAGGCAACAGTGCAAGGCACAGGACGCAGGTGGTATCCTACGTCATCATGCAGAAGCTTAGCTATATAGATTATGCCAGCGCAACTGCCATAGCACTTGTGATGCTTGTCATATCATTTTTACTGCTGCTATTTGTAAACATAGTGCAGGTTAAACAGTCACAGCGCACTAATTTGTTGTAGAAGGCTGCATATAAATCAAATGCGATGCATACAAAAAGGAAAGGAGCACAATGCGATGACCGAACAGGTAAAGCTTGAAAGAAGAAAAAAGATCACAAAGATAATACTCGTCACTGTCATGGTGCTCTTCATATTTGTCATGCTTGTAGTTCCGCTTTTTTCTGTGATGGCATGTGCTTTAAAGGAGGGGCTTGGATTCTATCTGAAAGCTATCTCCACAAGCTACGTGCTTTCAGCACTCAAGGTGACTTTGATAGCAACAGTTTTTGCGGTAGTTATCAACACCTTCTTTGGAATATGGACAGCGTGGCTGTTGACCAGGTTTTCGTTTAAAGGAAAGCAGGTGCTTGCAACACTTATTGATATACCGTTTTCTATTTCTCCGGTCATCGTAGGACTTGCGTATCTTATGACCTTCGGACGGCTTGGGTGGTTTTATCCAGTTATCAGATGGTTCAATGAGATATTCGGCACGAATGTGAGAATCACCTTTGCAATACCGGGAGTTGTGCTTGCCACGATATTTGTCACGTTTCCGTATGTGTCAAGGGAAATTATACCGGTGCTCAATGCAGAGGGAAAGGATGAGGAAGAAGCCGCAGCGCTGATGGGAGCATCCGGCTTTACGATATTTCGGAAAATAACACTTCCGCAGATGAAGTGGAGCCTGATTTATGGAATCATACTTTGTACGGCGAGAGCCCTCGGCGAGTTCGGTGCGGTAAATGCGCTCTCGAAGACAAGAGGCGAGACATTTACACTGCCGCTTGAGA
>OGCO01000824.1_pt1 | contig 50808 bp, 45 predicted proteins | sample 1570171 | NCBI WGS metagenome assembly OGCO01 (sample SAMEA4370583, study PRJEB24528) | human gut metagenome
CGAAGCAATTTGCAGCAGATTTACAGTCTGTCCCCTTTGGCCACTCGGGAATCCATCCATATCTTGTCAAAGCATTCACACGCTCTGACAAGATAAAATTATAACGCAATCTTTTTTAAATTGCAAGTCTTTTCTAACTGATTTGCAAGATATTTTTAGTTTTTTAATTATTGAGAACTGTGGATGCATCTCCCTCTTTCTCAGCAGCTTCTTCGTCCTTCTTCTGTGGAAGTTCACATCCCCTGCACAGGACAATCGCTTCCAGCGGGGACATCTCCAGTTCCAGGTAGCCTGCCACTACCGGGTATTCTTTCTGTTCCATATCGTAGGCGATGGCGTTGCTGTCAAGAATTCTGGTCATGGTAGTATCGACACTTCTGCTGATACCGGTCTCCCATACCGGAATCTCTACTTTCTTGTTTTCGTTGTTGTTATTGATGACAACGACAACCTGCTCGTTTTCATTAAAACGTCCAAAGGAAATCAGATTATAGTCTTCTTTCAGCATCTTTACAGATCCGTATTTTAATACCGGCAGTTCTCTGTGCATCCGGATCGCATCCCGGTAGAACTGTACCAGATACTGGTCCTCATGTCCCCACGGATACGTTCTCCGGTTATCCGGATCGGTGAAACCACAGACACCGGCTTCATCTCCATAATAAACAGTAGGAGCACCCGGCCAGGTCATCTGAATGGCAACTGCTTCTCTTAAAATAGCCTTGTTGATTCCTTCCTCGGCTGCTCTCGCGCCAACTGTATTGATACGTCCTACACGGCTGTTGGTTCTCGTAAGGAATCTGGAATGATCGTGATTATCCAGCTCGTTCATCGCAGTCAGAAGAGACGGTGCATAGAATCGTGAACCGTTATAGCGCATGGAATCACGGAAACACTCTGCATTCCCTTTCAGATCCTGCCGGTACTGATCACTGTGCTTTTCAAGTCCGGTCAAAAACCAGGAAATCGGCTCCATAAACGCATCATAGTTCATAACAGTATCCCACTGATCTCCCTGCAGCCACGGACTGGCATCTCCGTAGTGTTCTGCGATAATGATCGCCTCCGGATTAGCCTCTTTTACCACCTTTCGGAACTGTCTCCAGAACTTATGATTGTACTCCGCACTGTGCCCCAGATCCGCTGCCACATCCAGGCGCCAGCCATCCACGTGAAACGGCGCAGAAACCCATTTTTTCGCGATGCGCAGGATATCCTCGTATAGTTTTTCAGAATCTTCATAATTCAGCTTTGGAAGGGTATTATGCCCCCACCAGCCGTCATAGAATTCATTGTAAGGCCAGCAGTGTTCATTATGGAACTTAAAAAAGCTGTGATACGGGCTGTCTCCGCTGATAAATGCGCCCTTTTCGTAACCCGGCTGATTTTCATAGATCCGTTCCCGATCCAGCCATTTGTTAAAGGATCCACAATGGTTAAATACACCGTCCAGGATCACTTTCATGCCTCTTTTGTGGATCTCTTCCACCAGCTCGATGAACAGCTGATTGCTGGCTTCCAGATTTTCTTTGTTGGTCACACGGTCAATATATCGTTTGGCATGGGTATTATCTTTGTCCCAGTCTGCCAGCAGATTGCCCTCATCATGAACAATTTTTCCAAAATGCGGATCCACATAGTCATAATCCTGAATGTCGTACTTGTGGTTCGACGGTGATACAAAGATCGGATTCAGATAGATGACTTCCACGCCGAGATCCTGCAGATAGTCCAGTTTATCCATGACACCCTGCAGATCGCCACCGTAGAAATTGTTCACGTCCATATTGTCCGGGATCTTGCTCCAGTCTTCGATCCGTCTGCTGTGGCCGGAAATATAAAAATATTCATTGGTCAGCACATCGTTGGAGCTATCTCCGTTATAAAAACGATCCACAAAAATCTGGTACATTACCGCCCCTTTTGCCCAGTCCGGTGTATGGAATCCCGGGATAATACCAAAAGAATACTGTTCCTGCAGCTGACGGGTCACACCAAGTTCATTGTAATAACAGACAATTTTTCCTGCCCGGATCTCAAAATAATAATGGATCGGTTCACTTCCCACCGGAATCTGAATCGCATAATAATCAAATCCTTCCCGGCTCTTCTCCACTTTCATCTCTTTGCGGATCGTACCGCTGATAAAATAAACAGCATCTACATTGTTTTTCAGTGTCCGGAATCGAACCGTCACGATATCTCCCGGTTCCGGTTCCATCGGTGTTCTGTACTGTGCTGTCTCATCGCTGTATAAGGCCCGTTTATTAAATACCGGTCGCATTTTATTGATATATTCCTGTGCACGGAGTACATTATTCAGATCTTCCATGTTTTCCCTTCCCTTCTCGCAGTCGCTTATATGTAACCGTTCAGTACCCGCACAGGATACCGCCTGCTAAATAGTTACACTTATATTCTATTTTATTCTCATCCTTCTCCTGTCAGTGCAGGAAAATGCTTTTTCATGATATCGCCAAGCCACTGGATCACAGGTCCCAGAGCCAGGATCATAATGACAGTCATCGCTCCAATCTTTCCGCCAAAGGAAAACCCGATCATGGTTACCGAAAAATCAAAGGCGATCCGTATCACCTTAAACGGTACTTTTGGCAAATGTCCGGAAATAATAATCGGAATGGCATCATAGGGAGCCGTTCCCATATCCACATCCATATATAAAGCAGCTGTCAGAATGAACAGTATCACCGATGGAATCAGTACTGCGATCCGAACCGGCAGCGTGGTAAAAAAATCTGCCGGCAGTACCCGGTTCCAGATCCATGTGAAGAAGTCTACAAAGTATCCGATGAGAAACATATTCGCCAGTGTTCCAAAGCCAAGGTTTCTTCCTCCGAAGATTACAACCAGTACCAGAAGCACCGTGTTCATCAGTGCCTGCCAGTTTCCAAAACTCATACCGATCTTTGCGGAAATCGCTTTGCTCATCATACTGCACGGATCTGTTCCCATATCCACCAACAGCAGCAACGATAACGCAAACCCCATTCCGAATACTGCCAGCAGTACCACGCCAAGTCTCAGCCAGAAATGTTCTTTCTGATAAAATCCCTGCAAAATCGCTTTCATATATCGCAAACTCCTTTATTTTCTGATAATACTTTTCCATTTTATTATAGCTTCCTGTGAATTGCAAATATTATTTTCCCGTATAAGCCACGATTTTTCCGTTATTGATAGCAGGGCACCGAACTTGAGCCGGCGGACCGGCTATTGATATGCAAGAAAGAAAAAAAGACAGCCAAAGCTGTCTTTTTTGGAGAAGGTATTTCTCTTATGGGGTGTAGCAAAAACTATATAATGTATTGGGGGGTTTTTACAGTTATTATAATAGCATGTAGCCAGGGAAAAGTGTGCACAAACATGGATTTTTTTTGTGCAATTTTTTATTCATTTTTTTACAGATAAAAAAGCTCTTATTTTTTCTCTTCGGAATTTTGTACAATTCCCCCGGAAGCTGCCGCATTTTTTTCCTCTTCGAATAATTTTTCGAATTCTGTTCTTCCAATCTTCTCTTTTTCCAGAAGAAGCTGTGCACAATGTTCCAGAACATAACTGTGTGCCTGGATACTTGCTTTCGCTTTTACATAACACTCATCGATAATTTCTTTTACTTCCCGGTCAATCGCTGCCGCTGTCGTCTCGCTGAATCCACGGCTGTGCGCCAGATCTCTGCCGATAAAGACTTCGTCCTGCTCATCACCGTAGGTCACCATACCCATATTGGCAGACATACCATATTTTGTCACCATTGCTTTGGCGATGCCTGTGGCACGGCGGATATCTTCGGATGCACCGGTGGTGATATCGTCAAAGATCAGTTCCTCTGCGATTCTTCCACCAAGGCATACTTCAATATTTTCCAGCATCTTTCCTCTGGTATTAAACATCTCATCCCGGTTCGGAAGTGGCATCGTATAACCCGCTGCACCGGCTCCCGTCGGAATAATGGAGATTGTATACACCGGATCCATCTTTTCAAGCACATGGAACAGGATTGCGTGACCTGCTTCATGGTACGCTGTGATCTTTTTCTCTTTTTCCGAGATCACGCGGCTGTGTTTTTCCGTTCCGATACCGACTTTGATAAATGCTTTCTGGATATCTTTCTGGCAAAGGAACTGACGATCCTCTTTTGCTGCCAAGATGGCCGCTTCATTCAGCAGATTCTCCAGTTCCGCTCCTGTAAATCCTGCGGTGGTCTGTGCGATCTGTGCCAGATCCACATCATCTCCCAGGGGTTTGCCCTTTGCATGAACCTTCAGGATCTCCTCTCTTCCACGGACATCCGGTGCACCTACCGCAATGGTACGGTCAAATCGTCCCGGACGAAGAATGGCCGGATCCAGGATATCCACACGGTTGGTTGCTGCCATCACGATGATTCCCTCATTAACCCCGAAACCATCCATCTCTACCAGTAACTGGTTCAGCGTCTGTTCTCTTTCGTCATGACCGCCGCCCATGCCGGTTCCTCTTCGTCTTGCCACAGCATCGATCTCATCAATAAAGATAATACACGGGCTGTGACGTTTTCCTTCCTCAAAAAGATCACGGACACGGGAAGCACCAACACCGACAAACATTTCCACAAAATCAGATCCTGAGATAGAAAAGAACGGAACGCCCGCTTCCCCTGCAACTGCTTTTGCCATCAGTGTCTTACCGGTACCCGGAGGGCCTACCAGAAGTACACCTTTCGGGATTCTTGCACCTACTTTGTTATATTTATCCGGGCTTTTCAAGAAATCAACGATCTCTTTCAGATCTTCTTTTTCCTCCTGCAGACCGGCAACATCACGGAAAGTAAATCGTTTGCCGGATGGTTGTGTCAGCTGTGCACGGCTTTTGCCAAAATTCATCATTTTGCTTCCGCCGCCACCGCTTCCGGCGTTTCTTCCCATCAGCATAAACAGCAGGATCACCATCACACCAAGAGAGGCGATCGGAACACCCACGCTGAGCAGTTTACTTTCCTTCGGTACATCTGTCATCTGATAAGATACATTTGCATCTTCCAGCATCTGACGTACTTCTTTGACATCGTCAATATACATATCTTTACTTCTTCCGTTCATAAGAACCGCAATCAGCTGGCCGGTAGGCGTCTGCTGGTTCTGATGAATCACTGCCTCTGCCACCCGATGATTTTCCAGATCCTCTTCCAGTTCTTTATAGGAATAGTTATTCTGCGTCTGCAGCTTCTCGCCAAGATAGGACAATCCGGCAATCATCAGCACCAATACAATCAGCCAGACTCCTACCCCTTTCAGTTGTTTTGACACGTTGTTTCTCCTTTCGGGTCTGAGGTACGCAGGAAATCTCTACGAAATATTTTCCGGAAGATACCCTGCGTACACTCTATATTTTTTTCAGTCTGTGACTGTTTTTATTCATTTTTTAAAACTCAGGTTATTATTCTTCTCCTGCACCCGGTTCTACCACGCCGATAAACGGCAGATTTCTGTACCGCTGTGCGTAATCCAGACCATAACCTACAACAAATTCATCCGGAATATTAAAACAGGTATAATCTACATGTACTTCTTTCACACGACGTTCCGGTTTGTCCAGCAGTGTACACAGTTTCAGGCTTGCCGGATTTCTCTTTTTCAGAATCTCGATCAGATAACTTAAAGTACGTCCGGAATCAATGATATCCTCCACGATCAGAACATCTCTTCCTTCCAGCGGCTGATCCAGATCTTTCACAATTTTTACAACACCGCTTGATTTCGTATCATCTCCATAGCTGGATACGGACATAAAGTCAATGGTTACCGGTACACTGATTCTTTTTGCAAGTTCGCATGCAAAAAATACGCCACCTTTTAATACACAGATCAGATGTACGCATTTTCCTTCGTATTCTTTGCTGATTGCCGATCCTATCTCCTGAATCCTCTTTTCTACATCCTCTTCGCTGATCAATACACTGATTTTATCACTCATGAGTACTTCCTCCTTTAATCTCTGCCTGTAAGATTCGACTGCTTTGCTCCTTCACTTTATACGCTGCGCTGATTCTGTCTCCTATGATCCACAGGATCTCAGAACCTTCTGCCAGAAGCCACAGCTGATCCCGTTCTTCCACCGGGATCTTTCGGTCGATCAGGTAATCTTTCAGTTTCTTACTGCCTCCTCCGTCAAAAAGACAGATCCGATCTCCCGGCTGTCTGTGTCGGATCACCAGTTTCTGTTCTATTCTATCATAATCAAACCATTTCGTATACTTCTTTTCCTGTATTTTCCCAAAATCACGGGAAATCAGACTTACTGTAAGAATCAGATCTCCTGCCTGAAAAGATTCTGACTGCGAACTCTGTACCGTTACCGGAATTGCTTCATTTTTTCCGGTATTGCTGGTTTTTTCTTTTTTCTGTCCCAGCCAAATCCCATCATAGGTTCGCCTTGCCTGCATCTCATAAGGAAGATCTCTTCTTGCCCCTACCTTCTGTTTCCATAACTGCTGCACCGCTTCTATATGGATTCTGGTAAAATTCTTCTGTTTCCCTGAAATCTCTTTTAAAAGTGTGTGTATGATCTGCCGGCTGATCAGATCCGGTTCTTTTTTCAGTGCTTCTAAAAGTATAGCACCATCTGCATCTTCTTTTACATATTGTTTTCTCTCTTTCTCTGCCACCCGGGCAAGCACTTCTCTGGCTTCTTCCAGTTCTTCGCTCAGCTGTGCCATATGCCTCACTGCCTGTGGATTAACCTCTGTTTTCAGTTCTTCCAGCACATGATGCCGGATCCGGTTTCTGGTATAATCATCTTCCAGATTACTGCTGTCTGTTCTCCAGGACTGTCCTGCCTCTTCCAGATATGCCAGAATCTCCTCTTTTCCCAGACAGAGTAATGGCCGGATCCGATTGCCGGATACCGGTTTCAGGCTGCAAAGACCCGCTATGCCTGTTCCTCTCACCAGGTGATGAAGCATCGTTTCCGCAAGATCATCCTGATGATGGGCAAGGGCAATCTTTCCTCCGCCGGCCTCTTCACAGGCTTTTGTAAAACACCGATACCTTGCAAGCCTTCCCGCCTCCTCAAGACCTGTTTTTTCCCGGTTGGCAATTCCCTGTACATCCTCATGAAACACCTGGCAGACAATTCCTTCTCCTTCACAGAGTCGTCGAACAAAGGCCTCGTCATCATCTGCCTCCTTCCCCCGCAGCTGATGATGTACATGAACCGCCTTCAGCGAAATTCCCCATGATTCTTTCCACTTTGAAAGGAGCTTCAGCAGGCACACCGAATCTGCCCCACCGGAAATCCCCAGTACAATGGTGTCACCCGGTTCGATCATGTGGAATTTTTCCACATATGTTTTCACTTTCTGTTCTGTTTTCCACATCGTTTTATCAGTTTGTCCACTTCTGCCTTTTGTAGTCATTTATTTTCTCCATATTCCCGCAACCAGGACTGTCATGTCATCTTTTGCCCGGTAGTCTGCATACTGTAATGTTTTTTCCAACAGATACCTCCCCAGTTCTTTTGGCATCTGTTCCTGTGCCTGCAGAATCCACTCCTTTAAGATTTCTTCTCCGGGCTCTTCCCCAAAAGCATCCAGTACACCATCCGTGACCATTACCAGATAATCACCGTCATATAATTTTTTTGTTGTTTTTTCAAATTCCAGTTTCTGTACCAGTCCTGCTGCCATACTGGTAGAAGTGATCGTCTCCACCCAGTTACCTCTCCGTATAAACGTTGTAGCAGCCCCTGCCTTTAAAAATTCGCAGATTCCCGTATACAGATCCAGCGAACACACATCCAGGCTGGAAAACATCCCACCTTTTCGCTGTAAGATCAATGCCGAATTCACCATTCGTACCGCTGTCTCTCTGGAGAACCCCGAAGTTACGAACTGTTCCAGTAATTCTACCACCGTTTCACTTTCCTTACTCGCCTCCATACCGGACCCCATCCCATCCGAAAGACACATCGTAAACTGTTCATCTGTGGCTGCACAGGCATAATTATCCCCGGAAATCGTCTCCCGTTCTTTCGTGACTCTGGCCACACCGTAAAGCACTTTATAGTTCACATCCTCACAGAACAGTACCGTACGCCACTCGCTGTTCAGTACGGCCTTACTGTCCTGTGAAGGAACCATCCGGCAGCCACACACATGTGAAAGATGCTTCGCGACTTCTTTCATGGTCAGACATTGTCCTCCCCGTGTGCGCATCGTGAGGGAAATCCGTTTCTTTTCGTCCTGTCGATCAAGAAACCAGATCTGTTTTACCAGGATTCTCTGTTTATGCATATATTTTCGCATCCGCTCTTCTTCCTCATCCGGCAGGATACACACCGCACTGACGTCAGAAGAAATTTTCCGGATCGTCCGCGCCACCTCCTGTAGCTGTTCCGCCACAGCAATCCTGTTTTCAATCAGCCGATTGCGATACAACAATTCTTCTCTGGTTTCAAAAAAGATGCGCTGCAGCTCCTCTGTAAACCTGAAAGCCTGGTGGCACTGCCCAAGCCATTCACTCTGTGCACGTAAAAGGCGGTCTGGATTGCCCTCTTCTATGATCTGCAGCAGTTCAAATACCTGCTGGCTGGTTCGCGGATCAAGATCTGACCAGCAGTTTTCTCTTCCGGAGCACTCCATACACACCCGCTGTTGCACCTGCACAAACATATCCTGTACTTCTGCCTGGCTCAACTGTTCCTGCCTGCCAGGCATCTCATAGAATGTATGGGCAAGTTTCTGTAAAGACCGTGCATACCGGTCAATCTTTTCTTTCTGTGGATAAACATCGTATACCGGACGACCCTTTTTTCTCCCCGTGAAAACAAGTTTTGCCATGTCCCGTAGTATCAGCACTGCACTGACTGCGAGCATGGCAACCATCCATATCTGCATGCATCCATAACCCCCTTACGGCATCTTACGCTGATAACTGCTTCCTCTTTTCACAGTTACTCCTGAAAACTTATTATAGATGACATGCTGCAAAAAACTTGTCAAACAGACAGGCTGTCCGGTCAGAAATTTTTGACACGAACAGCCATTTTTTTCTTATTTATTTTCTTTAAAGATAATCTCGTTGTCCTTTACCAGACCGATCTTCTCTTTTGCAATCTTTTCCGCATATTCGTCGCTCTGCATATATTCCTGCATATCTTCAATATCTTTGGTACGGGCCTCTTCTGTCGTTATCTCTTCTTCAAGCTGAGCCTTTCTGTTTTCATTTGTCTGATATTTCACCTGCAACGAATGCTCTTTGAAAGCAAGCAATACCACCAGCATACAGACTACCATACTGATAGAAATCATCGCGACTCTATTCTGAACCTTTATCCGTCGTGCTCCTGCGTTTTTTCCTCGCGCAGCACTTTTCCTTTTTTTCATTCCACGCTCCCTTACTTTTATCTATCCCCGGGCCTTTACGTATTTTTAAACAGAATTTACGCATTTTTACAAGTAAAAAAATTGTAACTCTTTGTAAACAAAAATGCAACCTTTTTGCCAAAATAAATGTAAATTCTCTATAAAAATGCCCGATTCCCCAATACCAGACACCTGCTCCCAGCAAAATTCCGCAAAGCAGATAACACCGCACGCTTCCCCCGTTCTCTCTCAGACACATAAAAAATAAAAAAAGCCCGGCTGCGCTCCAAAACAAAATATCCACCGCAGTATCCAGACTTTTCACCCGTTTTCCTATTATCCGAAAGATTCGGATCCCATCATAAACCAGAACAAGAAGAGCACCGCAGATCATACTTTGTACCAGCAGTTCCAGTTCTCTCCCCATATAGGTGCTCATCTACTGAAACAGCCTTTTTAACAGGCTTCCTTTCTTTTTTTCTTTTCTCCCCTGTGTATAGATCAGACTGTCTACTTTTCCCTCAATCTCTGCCTCTCCCTTCTCAAGCTCCAGACGGCATACATGGAGGCTGCTTCCCCTGATCGCCAGTGTACCCTGGCTCGTTTCCATAAAAATGTTTTCTTCATCAAATGATTTCATCTCAGTGACCCCGGTGATCAATCCATGCCCTCTCTGTTCCAGATGGAGGCTGTGCGTTACTTCTTTCTTTTCTTCCATATAAAAATCCCTCCATACAATGTACTGATACATTATATGAAGGGATCCTACTTCTCATGTTATTTCCTTCGCTGTTCCTCTGTGCCCTCTCAAAAGGCTTATGCCGGACTGTCCTTTTTGCTCTACAGATAACGATACAGTTCCTGAGCCTCTTCTTTCTTCACAGTCTCCTGTACATTCAGCACTTCCACTCTGACAGCTTTGCTGCCGAACTGGATCTCCAGAACATCTCCTTCCTTCACCTGTGCAGACGCTTTCGCCGGGCGGTCATTGATCAGGACTCTTCCTGCATCACAGGCCTCATTTGCCACAGTTCTTCGTTTGATCAGGCGGGAAACTTTCAAATATTTATCTAATCTCATAAGTAAATTATTCGTTTACCAGATCTTTCAGAGCTTTTCCAGCTTTAAATTTTGGAGCTTTGGAAGCTTTGATCACCATGGATTCACCGGTAGCCGGGTTTCTTCCTTCTCTTGCTGCTCTTTCAGATACTTCGAAAGTACCGAAACCTACCAGCTGTACTTTTTCTCCTTTTTTCATTTCTTCAGATACTACATCGATAAAAGCTTTTAAAGCAGCTTCTGCATCCTTTTTAGATAACTGTGTCTGTTCAGCCATAGCTGCAACTAATTCTGTTTTGTTCATGATATTCCTCCTGTTTCGTAAATTAGTAATTACATACCTTATAGCTTTTTCGTACCTTCCCAGGCTTTTCCTGCTGAATGGTTTACAACGCTACACCTATTTATATACTGCCTCTCTTGTTTTGTCAAGGTTTTTAGGTGTTTTCGCCCTTTTTCACAGCTATTTTTCAGCAGAAACTCTGTAAAAAACGTTGCCACGGCTGCCAGAGTGCTGTTGCCTGTTCTATTTTTTCAATGTTTTTTCTGGATATCCATACCTTCTGACTGGATGCATAATAGTTTACCAGTTTCCAATACCTCCACGGATAAGAAAGGCACAGTTTCAGATGTTTCCACTCTTCCACAGACAGCGATCGCTTTCGATTATACTGTTCTGCCATTCTTCTTCCAAGCTCAGGATCCCAGTTATGTTTTTCCAGGATTTTTCTCATAAACAGACACAGATCTTCTGTCTGTGGTCCACAATGCCAGTAATCAAAATTCATAAAACCTATGCCTTCCCGCGTAAAAATAATGTTATGCTGGTTACAGTCCCCGTGACATACCTCCTGCCTGTGTTCTTTACAGAATCTTTCATAATCGGAGTCTTCCAGTTCTTTTACCATTCTCTCTCCTGCTTCCAGAAAAGCAGTGATGCTCTGCGCCAGCCGCTCTTCAAACGGGTTTTTCGCCTTCTTTTTTTGTACAAATTTTCTGGTTCTGCGAAGTTCCCGGTTGTGTCTGCGGCACTCTTCCAGAAGATCTGCCCCGGGCATATCTTCGTCCTGCTCTGCCTGCATTACCGTATGTAGTTTTGCCATCGCTTCCATACTGCTTAAAATATCTTCCCCGGATCTGGTGTTACATTCCGTTCCCTGAAACCATTCTTTCACTACATAGGGAATCCCGTCTTCTCCCGTAGTGACCACCTGTCCTTCCAGATTTTCCTCCACCTGATCCACCAGTAAGAACCCGGTCTCCTTGCAGCGTTTCTGTATTTTTCTCTGCTGCTCCAGCCTCCCGGGGGAGCCCCAATATTCGCGGATACTTTTCCATCCTTTCTCCGTCTGACAGATCAGCGCTCCCCTGCCCCGCAATACCGTCTCCGCGGTCAGACCATACTGTTCCAACACCCCCAAACCACGATCGTACAATCCTGTTCCCCCTTTACTTCTCGCCGTTCTGTCTATTCTATGTAAAGGCGGAAGGGATTATGTCCATCTGTGCTTTTCCTTCTCTCCGGTTTTCCTGACGGATGTTTTCTGTTTTGTTTTTCTCTTTTTCGTTTCGTATCTTTACTCTCCAAGATGTAGATACTTCTCCCTGGTCGCCATTCCACCCCGGATATGACGCTCCTGTTTGTTGATGTCCAGCACATTCCGGACCGCCCGTGCCAGGGACGGGTTGATCTGCTGAAGACGATCGGTACAGTCTTTATGTACCGTAGACTTACTGATCCCGAATTGCTTCGCCGTCTGCCGCACCGTAGCTTTTGTTTCTATGATATAGCCCGCAATTTCTACTGCACGCTCCTCAATATAATCTTTCACAATAAAATCCTCTGCGTACATTATTTTTACAATGTATGCGGGGGATTGGGGTGGTATGTCTGCGGAACACCTCGATATAATAGATATAATACAGTCTCCGCTTTTTCTTTTTTAAATTTCCTTTGCCAAAACATCTTTTTACCGATATATTTATTACTAGTACATCGTTTTCGAAATAACTGTATCATTCACTTGTCTACGAATCCGATTGCACAGTTAAAAAAGCCTCAGCGTAGCCCGCTACGCCTACGTTTTTTTAACTGCACACTCGAATCCGTATCCTGCGCGAATGATACAGTTATTTACGAAACGATGTACTAGTTATATTTATTTCAAAATGTCAGAGTTAAATTACAAGCACAAAGGAGTATTTTCTATGTCTGATCAATTCAATTTATCTCCCGTTCCTTCCTTTTCCATCTCCCGGATATCCCCGGAGGATCTCCCCACGGTACTTGACTGTATGAACGAAATCTACCGGGAACTTCCCGAAAAAAGCTGGTTCAGTATGGATGAACGGGAAGATCTGATTCGTTATATGACAGTCTCCGGGTTTGGGTTGAAAGCGGAGGCAGTTGCTGCGGATGGCAGAAAGGAACTGGCGGCGGTTTTTGTGGCACGAACTTCCGATCTCGGTGATGAAAATCTGGGAAGTTATCTGGAACCGGACGATTCACAGCTTTCTCTGGTGGCACATATGGAGATTGCCATGGTGCGCAGTGCCTATCGTGGCAATGGATTGCAAAAGAAACTAATGGAAGCCGCAGAAGAGCAGCTTCGTTCTGCCGGTTTTCGCTGGCTGATGGGAACCGCACATCCGGATAATGTGTACAGTGTACATAATTTTGAGCAGCTGGGGTATAAACCTGTAACAAAAGCCCTCAAATACGGTGGGCTTCCGCGGTATATTTTCTGTAAGAAAATCTGACTATTTTTAAACGATTTTCACTAACTTTCTCTTTACTTTCTTACCGTTTGCTGTACAATAATATTATTGAGAATATTTCTCGGTAACATTACTGATAAAGCGGAGGATACGATACTATGAAGAAACTGAAAGTAAAAAAAGGCAGTACCTGTATGGCATGTCTGGCATGTGTCAGAGCCTGTTCCGAGTCTTTCTATAAAGAATTCGACCCGGACAAATCCTGCATCCAGATCGTAGAGAAAAAATCTGTTCGTCCAATGGCCTGCCCACAGTGCGGCAAATGTGCGGAAGCCTGTCCGGAAGGTGCAATCACCCAGAATCCAAAGGGTGTTTATATGATCAACAAGAAAAAATGTACCGGCTGTGGCAAATGTGCAGAAGCCTGTCCATTTGGTCTGATCGTAAAAACAGAAGGCAACCCGGCATCCAAATGTATTGCCTGCGGCATCTGTGCAAAAGCATGTCCGATGGATGTACTGGAAGTTGTTGATGAGTAAATTCTAATGCAAATCAAAAACAGATTCGACTCAAAACGGATACTTTCTGAGAAATATCCAATTTGAATCGAATCTGTTTTTTTGTAACTATACACTTCTTACTTCTCCAAAGCCTCTGTCCGCTGCAAAAATACCTGCTTTAGATTTATCCCGGAATCGCCATATCCGGCCAGCTTAAGATCAGTTCGCTGATCTCTTTTTCGTAATCTCCGGTAATATCCTCACTTTTTCCGGCATGATATACATTTGTCTCCACGCCCCAGATGTCACCATCCACAAATTCCCAGATATGATACCGCAGTCCACGGAACTGAAAATCAAGACTTCCGCAATTGTCCTCTTCTGTATAGGTAAATATAATATTCTTTGTTTTTAGCGCTTCCTGTATTTTTTTCAGACGCATGTTATTCCTCCGTTTTTCCAAGATCCGGATGCGGTTTTACGGTCGCCCAGATCCCTTTTTTTCTTTTCCATACTACTGCAAAGCAGATCAGATGAACACTCAGTGTGATGATCCAGGTAATCGGATACGACAGGTACAGGACAAACAGTGAATGTTTCCATACAAAGACAGTAAAGATCCACACGATTCGCAGTCCACAGGCACCTGCAAGAGATACCAGCATCGGCATGATGGAATATCCCATACCTCGCAGAATACCTACCGCCACGTCCATCATTCCGCAGAGAAAATAAATCTGGCAGATGACCTTCATACGATCCAGACCATATGCGATCACTTCCGGATCGGACGAATAGATGCCAAGCAAGGTGCCTCCGCAACGATATGCCAGTGTACCAAGCGCAAGTCCGACAGTAAATACAATTGCCATACAGTATATGGAAATTTTGGGAATCCGCTTCTGCTGACCGGCTCCCACATTCTGGCTGACAAAGCTCAGTGCCGTCTGGTAAATAGCATTCATGGAAACATAAACAAATCCCTCTATGTTACTGGCTGCCGTATTGCCCGCCATGGCAATCGCTCCGAAAGAGTTGATGGATGACTGAATCAACACGTTAGAGATTGAAAAAATCGCTCCCTGCAACCCGGCAGGAAGTCCGATCTGGATAATACGGATCATTTTCTCTTTGTGAATCCGGATCCGTTTCAGATACAAACGGTACATTCCCCCACTTTTCATCAGACAACGTACGATAAGTGCCGCTGATATACACTGTGAAACTACGGTCGCGATAGCGACACCGGCAACTCCCATCTGAAATCCGATCACGAAAACCAGATTCAGAATCACATTGACCACACCTGCCTCCAGCAGATAGTACAACGGTCTTCTGGTGTCTCCGATGGCACGCAGCACCGCCGCCCCAAAGTTATAGATCAGCATCGCCGGCATACCGATAAAATATATCCGGATATATAATGCAGCCTGTCCCAGCACTTCCTCCGGTGTTGCCATCACTTCCAGCATCATCGGTGCAAAAATCATACCTGCCACAATCAGAAACATTCCGCCGATGATGCCAATCGCCATCGAGGTATGTACGGTATCCTGGATGTTCTGTTCATCTTTTGCCCCAAAATACTGGGCAACCAGTACATTGGCACCAATGGAAAAACCGATAAACACATTGGTAAACAGGTTGATCAGCGCACCTGTAGATCCCACTGCGGCAAGTGCATGACTTCCCGCAAATTTTCCTACTACTACAATATCTGCAGCATTAAACAACAGCTGCAGTACCCCGGACAAGATCAAAGGAACCGCAAAGATCAGCAGTTTCTTCAATAATGGACCGGTACACATGTCCATCTCATATGACTTTTTCATCTTCTCAAAAACCTCCCATAGTTTTGCTGTGTAAAAAGCGGACAGAGGAAGTCCTGCACAGTCCCCGCTGTACATACTCCTCTCTGCCCGTTTCATTCTTTCTACTTTTCGCTCTCAGCAGCCTGATACTCCCGATACGCTTCCTGATATACCTTCCAGGTACCTTCACCGTGACACACCATGGTCACTTCTTCCACTACCTGTGTCCATTTCAGAAAATCACAGATTGTCCGCACCGCGATCTTCGCTGCCTCTTCCACCGGATAGCCGTACACCCCTGTACTGATCGATGGAAATGCAATCGTCTTGAGACCATACTGTTCTCCCAGTTTCAGGCAGTACTCATAACACCCCTGCAGCAGCACATCCTCATAATTATATCCACCATGCCAGATAGGTCCCGGCGTATGAAGCACATAATGTGCCGGCAGATTGTACCCTTTGGTAATCTTGGCCTTACCGGTATCACATCCGCCTAACGTCTTGCATTCCTCCAGCAATTCCGGTCCTGCTGCCCGGTGAATCGCACCGTCTACCCCGCCTCCTCCAAGAAGCGTTGTGTTGGCAGCATTCACAATTCCGTCTACCGCATAGGTGGTAATATCGCCCATTTCAATCTTAAATTTTCCCATAATAACAAATCCTCCCGCTTTATTCGGTTATTTACACAGTTCCCCCACTACCTGGTTAATAACCTTACCGTCAGCTTTGCCTTTCAGTTCTCCCATGACAGCTTTCATGATCTGTCCTTTATTTTTCGTTGCCAGAACCTCTGCAAATTTTTCCTGCAGACAGATTTTCACCTCTTCAGCAGACATCAGCTGCGGAGCATATTCATTAATAATATTGTAACGAGTCCGGTACTCTTCGATCAGATCGGTACGTTCTGCAGGGCAGGTGTCGATCTGTTCTTTTACTGTTTTCAGTTCTTTTAAAATTACCTGATCTACCAGTTCCGGTTTTATATCATCTCTGTGACCTTCATCGATCGCTACTTTTTTTACTGCGGAAATCAAAGAAGAAATAGCCTCTTTTCTTACTTTGTCTTTCGCTTTCATAGCTGTCACCATGTCTTTTTGTAATACTGCTAATTCCATTGTCTTCTCCTCCTGTATATATAATTATCGCTGTGTCTTATTTTACCTCGAATCGACATTTACTTCAAGCCCGGGATATCATCAAAATCAGTTCAGCGGCCCGATTATTGATATGCACATGCAAAAAAAGAGAAAAAGCAACCGGGCTTTCTCTCTTTTTCTGTAATCTATTCTTATTTTTAATGCAAAACGTTAGTTCCCACTGTCATCTGAGGAGCTGTCCGCACTGCTGTCAGCCTGTACTTCTGTCACATTTGCATTTTCCAGGATCAGATTACTGACACGGTTCAGCATGATGCTCTGTTCTACATTATCCTGACCATAAGTCTGGATCAGTTCATCTTCGGTACATCCATATTCTGTCAGCATATCCTGCAGAGCTTTCTGATAATCGTCATCACCGATGGCAAATCCTTCTTTGTCACAGATTGCCTGGCATACCAGTGCCTGCGCTGCTACGTTTTTACCGTACTCTTCCATATTGGACTGATATTCTTCCTGTGTCAGTCCGGAGGACTCAATATAAGCATCCAGTTCCATTCCTGCATATTTTGCATAAGTCTCCACCTGCTGTTCATACAGTTTTTTTCCGACTTCAACCAGTGTCTCCGGATATTCATTGATGGTACAATTGTCGATCACCTGTGTCCATGCGGCATAACGAACCTGATTCTCTGCTGTCTGTTCATTGCTCTCTTCCTGTTCTGAACGGATACCTGCTTTATAGTCTGCTATGTTGTCATATCCTTCGATATTGTCTGCCACCCACTGATCCGTAGGCTCGCTTAACGGCTCTTTCACCGCATTGACTGTAACGGTAAATTCTACAGCCTTTCCGGCAAGATCCTGTGTATAATCTTCCGGGAAAGTCAGATTCAGTGTACGGGTCTCCCCTTTTCTTGCACCGATCAATCCGTCTTCAAAACCATCGATGAACTTTCCGGAACCCAGTTTCAGATCTGCTCCCTGATCACTTCCTCCGTCAAATTCTTCTCCGTCGATTTTACCTACATAGTCGATATTTACTGTGTCACCTTCTTTTGCAGCCTGGTCTACTTCCACCGGATAGTTTGCCAGCGCGTTATCGATCTCATTCTGTACATCTTCGTCCGTTACAGACTGGATGGTCTTTTCTACGGTCACACCTTTATAGTCACCGAGTGTCACACATTTTTCCACATCGATACCTGCCATCAGCTCTGCGGTTGTTGGTGTATCTTCGGAAGTATCCTCCGTGTTGTCGGACTCTGTCTCTTCCGCGTCATCTGTCTTGGCTGTCTCTTCTGTTTTTGTATCCTTATCTTTTGTAGCTGTCTTCTGACTGCATCCGGTTACGGAAAGTGCCATTACCAGAAGCATGCTGATCATTATCGCTCTTTTCTTCATAAATCCTCCATTTTCATCCCATTAACAGGCATAATACCTTTTGTTTATATCATATTTTTCATTAAATGAAAAGTATCTCTGCCAGATTTCACATTTTTTTCAGACTTTTTCATCTTCTCCGCCTGTAGCCTGTGTATCTGTTTCATTCGCTGCCATCGGTCGTTTGCTGTCATAGATTTCCTGAAAATCCAGAATCCCCGTAAAACGCCCGGCATCCTTATACAGATCCTGATACATCCGGTAACCATCCACATTCATATAGCTGCATCGGAGATACTGCTCCGTCAACTGTGTTTTTGTTCCGCTGATATCCATGCTGCCATAATACAGAAATCCCTGTTTTTTCAGTATCTGATATACCGGATCCGACTCATCATATGCTTTCCATCCACGGCTGTCTGTACCGGACGGAAACAACAGAATCGTGGTGTTTCCCACCAGTGTTCCCACACTTTCGTTCCATTTTGTAAGATCCGCAGATACGGCCTCTTCATCACTGCCATAATTGGTTCCATCATATCCATTACAGGCAAATTCCCATCCGGCACTTTTCAGAGCTTCGATCACAGGCGCTACCGCCTCTTTTTCTGCTGCTGTATCAAATACTCCATATTTCGCCGCATAACGGTTATCCGTTGATGTTGCCAGCGAATCATCCGTCCGATAACCAAGAATTCCGTTATATCCGGTAAGTCCCAGGATACCTCTGGCTCCATTATTGGAAAAGTCCGGGTGTTCCTGAATAAATGCCTCCACACACGGAACCACATCAAAGGCTCCTGTCACAGTACTGCCATCTGAAGCCTGACGTTCACAGGTAAGTGCTCCGTTGCCATCCAGTATCAGCCTGGATGCCAGACCCTGTCCGGACAGTTCCAGATCATAATTCACATTCGTCTCTGATAACAGCAACGGTTTTTTTCCGGATGGCAGCATCAGCTTTTTGGCCTCCATCGCACCATCTTCATTGACCGCTGCAAGATCAGAAAACCGCACCAGCACATATCCTTCTTCATACAACTGCCCCAGCATGGCGTTGAACTCATCCACCGTCACGCGGGTCTGATCCAGTGTCGCTGCGGCACTGCTGTCTTCCTGTCCGAAAGCCTGATCGGTATCCGCGATCAGACTTTCGAAAGACAGATGGAGAACCTTCTTAAGATCCACCGCTTCCATCTGCACAGTTTCTTCTGTCACCTGGGTTTCCTGTTTTTTTGAATCTTTTTTCCCGGTTTCTGACTGCCTGTACTTTTTTACTCCGCAGGAAACGGCGGAGCCGATCCCCACAAGTATCAGTATAAAGATCAACACAAGGATTCCCCTCAGAATCAGTGCTTTTCTCCGACGTCTGCGGCGCCGTTCCTGAATCATACGCTGTCTGCGTATCCGGCGTTTGCGCTCCTCAGGCGATTCTTCTACTTTCTGTCGTGTTGTATCATCCATGTTCTTTCCCTATATGTAACGGTTTCATTCCCGCACCGTTCATCTTATCCTTGTATCCTTTTATAATGGCGGCATATCCGTACGTGCCGGATCCAGAATCTGTGTCGCATCAAACAGATCACTGGTTCGATTTTTCTCTCCGTGGACATCGTTCCACAGACGGTAACCATCCAGGTTTCGTCTTCCCTGACGCACATAATTATCACGGATCTGTAAGAAATACTGTGAAGAATCCACATTGCAGAAGAAATTAAATCCCTGGCTCTTCAGATATGCGAACTTTGCATTATCACTGGAATAATCATGCCAGTCTGCAAGATCCTGTCCATGAGCAAAAATAATCGTATCTGTGCCGCCGACTAACGGTGCTACATAACTGAGCCATTTCTCTGTATCTTTCTGGATACTCTCAAGACTTGCATCACCGATCCGGATATGTCCCCAGGTATGACTGGCGAACTTCCATCCGTCTGCTTTGATAGCATCTGCTACTTTTTTTGCTTCTTCACATTCTTTGTCATAATCAAAATCCGGATGGGCATCCAGCCATGCCTGCTGATCTGCTGTCAGATTCTCTCTTGTCTTATAAGCAATATCGGTACGATATCCCAGAATACCATTGTATCCTGTCAGTGCGATCGTTCCCCTTGCTCCATGGTATGCACCGTCCGGATGTTCTTCCAGAAACTGATCCAGCAGAGGAATACAGTCGTATGCACCGGTTACGGTAGTTCCGTCAGCCTGGATATACTCACAGGTCGGTTTCCCGTTCTCGTCCAGTACTATTTTTGAAGCGACACCGCGACCGTCATAACTGTGATAGTAAGACAGGTCATCCAGCGATAATACAAACGGTTTTTTTCCTTCCGGAAGCATAATTTGATTCGTGGTAAAATGAACCGTTCCGTTCTCATCTGTCGTCTCTGTTACCATATCATGAAGATCGATCAGCACATAGCCATTGTCATACATCGCCTGTGTGATTTTGTTAAATTCGTCTACCGTTGTCATCCACTGCTTGAATCCGGCTGCTGCACTGTCATTGCCGGCAAAACCCCGCTCCGGATCTACAACCAGTGAATGATAGAAAACATGAGTGATCTCGTTCATGTTGACCGCTACCAGCGTAGATTTGTCCGCTTCATAGCCTGCGATCTTCGCCACGATATCCGCATCTTTGTCATAATTATCCAGAGATTTTAACAGTTCAATCGCACCGTCATAATCATATCCCTGTGCCATAACATCTGCCTGATCGATGGATTCCTTACGCTGTTTGTTTTTTGCCTCTTCCTCCTGGATCAGTTTCTCCTGTTTCGCTTTTTCTTCCGCCTTTTTCGCTTTTGAACGGCGCACCTGAGCAGATACCAGTGCGATGGATCCGATCAGGATCAGGATCAGCACACCAAGAACTGCGGCACGCATGATCATCGCCTGCTGACGTCTTTTTCTTCTGCGTTCTCTCCGAAGCCGTTCGATTCGCCTCTGTCTTTCTTCTTCCGTCATGGGTGGTCTTTTCTTTTGTTCCTGACTCATTTTTTTACTCCTTTATTTAGACTTTTGTATGGTTCTTCCGGCGGTCTCTGTGGTTCCCTGATTCCATCCGGTTATTTCTCCATCCAGGTCAGTTCTTATCTCTTTTAAAAAATGCTGATACCTATCAGATATTATAGCATGAATCCGTTTGAAAGCCATAGCAAAATCGGATTTTCCTGAGATTTTCCCCGATTCTGATTGCCTTTTGCCAATATCAGTGATAAAATAGACAGGCATGGAATGATGGATTCGTGCTTGTATCACAGGACAGGAGGAAAAGTATGAAAGTCTGGCAGGTATTATTAATTATTTTAGTGATTTTGATTGCCGTACTGGTTGTCCTTTATTTTCTTGGCAAACGTGCACAGAAAAAGCAGGAGGAAAATCAGGCACAGATTGAGGCTGCAAAACAGACCGTCAATATGCTGATCATTGATAAGAAGAGACTTCGGATCAAAGAATCCGGACTCCCGCAGATGGTAATCGATCAGACGCCGAAGCTGATGCGCAGAACAAAACTTCCCATCGTAAAAGCAAAGATCGGTCCGAGAATTATGACGATGGTTGCTGACGAGAAGATTTTCGATCTGATCCCATTGAAAAAAGAAGTGAAAGCTACCATCAGTGGTATCTATATCACAGATGTCCGCGGTGTCAGAGGTCCTCTGGAACAGCCAAAACAGAAGGAAAAGTTCTTCCGGAGAATGAAAAACAAAATCGCAAAAAAAGACAAATAAAACTCAAAAACGGAGCTTATTTTCCAGTGATGGATGATAAGCTCCGTTTTTTGTTGCATTGCATATCAATCAATAATTGGTCCGGTGGACCAATTTTGATTATGCTCTGAAAAATGTAGTCTCTTTGCTGCCCTTCGGGGTTACACGGATATGCATCTGACAGTCCGCTACTTTCTGACCATTCATCCCCAGAACATATTCTGTCTTTATCTCCAGAAGTTCCTCTTCTTCCCCTAAATTTACTCCGGTCGTTGTGATATCCATCTGGATCGGACCATATGGTGTCTGATAGCAGGCCATGTTCTGTTTTTCTGTCTCAAAGACCATATTGGTCTGTACCGGTCCTTTTTTTCGCACTTCCATATGACCGGGACGGATCTTGACCAGGTTATGTATCGGTTCGTCAAGTCCTTCCATCTGTTCCTCATACAACAGATAGTGGGTATTGTTCCGGTAATAATATTCTCCGACAGTGATCAGCTCCAGAGGTTCATCAGAACCATGGGGGGCATCCGTGGTCTGCATACCTTTCAGATGGATCAATACTTCTTTTGTCATCTTTTTATTCCTCCAGATTTACCTGTTTTGTCATCTCCACATCATAGGGGAGAATGGAGTTAGCAAAGCTTTTGAACTTTTCTGCCGCATCACTTACATAGAAACGGTATGGAAATTCTTCTTCTACCGATCCCTGATTCAGCAGGTCCTGTTCGATCAGTAATTGTTTTAATGCCAGTGAGGTTTCGTATGCCGGGTTTACCAGCTGTACCTGATCACCCATAATAGATCCGATCACTCCGCGGAGTAGTGGATAATGGGTACAGCCAAGGATCAGGGTGTCTACTTTTTCGTCCTGCATCTCTTTCAGGTATCTGCGGGCCACGATCTCTGTGACCGGATCTTTTCGCCAGCCCTCTTCTACCAGTGGCACGAATAACGGGCAGGGTTTTCCGACTACCGTGATTTCAGGATCAATCTGCTGGATCAGTTCTCTGTACAGGTGGCTGTTGATGGTCGCTTCGGTTGCGATAACACCAACTCTTTTTTTTGTAGTCTCTCTTGCCGCTACCCTGGCTCCCGGTTTTACCACACCGATGATCGGGATATCGATTTCTTTTTCAAGGGTATCAAGTGCCAGCGCACTTGCTGTATTGCAGGCGATCACAATTGCTTTTACGCCCTGTTTTTGCAGGAATCGGACGATCTGTCTGGAGTACCGGATAACGGTTTCTTTGGATTTGCTTCCATAAGGAACGCGGGCGGTATCTCCGAAGTATACGATTTTTTCCATGGGCAGGTTTCTCATGATTTCTCTGGCTACCGTGAGCCCGCCGACACCGGAATCAAATACACCTATCGGTGCGTTACGATCTGTTTTCATGTCTCTTCTCCCATTCAGGTTTCCTGTTTTTACAGTTACATTTTTCTTCTGTCACTGCTTACATACTTATCATATTCTACCTGTTTCGTAAGAAGAATTCAAGTCTAAACCGGATTTTCAGCTTCTGTGGATGCAGAAGGAGGTCATAAGCATCTTCATCGAGTACCTGTTGCAGTTTTTCTTCGCCCTCTTCGGTCATGGAAGGCTCCAGCGCATCCGCAAAACACAGGGAGGGGTAGAGGACGCACCACCAGTTATGGCCTTTTGCCTGTCCGATATCTACGCGAAGGGCATCATAGATTCCTTCCGGGAAAGTACAGGTTCCATAGGTTTTTTCAGGGAACCATTCTTTCTGAAGAGTTACGGTGACGGGTTCCGGGGCGGCCATACGGGTAGCTTCTTTTCGGATGTCCGGGAGATTTTTCCTGATGCACTGTATGGTTTCTGATTTACTGGTGTTTTCGGAGAGGATGGGTGTCAGCCATTCCAGGAGGGATTGTTTTATCCGGAGTTTTTTTTGCTGGTCGGCAACGGTATCACTGTTAGCTCTTATGTGAAAACGCAGTACTTGTGTTGCGATTTGTTGCTGAAGGTTGGAAGTGGACTTGTCTTGGAGATAGCGGGGGGATTCTGTCACGAGAAGTAAGGAGAGGAACAGGAGGGCTGTTAGGGTTGCGTGGGATTGGTGTTTCATTTTTTATGGCTCCTTTTGTTTTTTTTAGAGGATTGACGGGGGTGGGGGATGTTATTCATTTTGGTGGTGGAATATTGTTGGTGGCGTGAAATCATAGTCAAATGCGGACGAAACAATGGCTCGCACCGGAGTTGCAACCGATGCGGACGAAACAATGCCCCTGCCCCGGAGCGTGAGACAACCGCCGGCAACGCAAATCTGAGCTAAGCATTAACTTCGGCTATGTTCACGAGGGTCAGCGGACCCTCGCGAAAGCCTGCGTAAATGCTGGATCTCATATTTGCTAAAGGCGCCGGCAAAAGGCTGTCTCACGCTCCGGGGCAGGGGCATTGTTTCTGGGTATTGGAAAGCGGCAGGTATGTATAGTGTGGATAGTGTTGAGTTTCGGATATTGCAGGCAATTATTGTGTTTTTCTGGGGTATCAGGCACATAGAAAATCAGGAGGACAGAGGGTTATAAACTCCTGTTCTCCTGATTTTTTATGTATCGCTTATACACTTGTCTGCGAATCCCAGTTTGTGGGAGATTTTATCCGAATAAGGGCGGCGTAGCGGGCTACACTGAGGCTTTTTAAACTGTGCAATCGGATTCGTAGACAAGTGAATGATACAGTTATTTCGAAAACGATGTACTAGTTCTGACGGATGGGGAGTATCCCAAAGTTTGTGTAAACCTCCAAACTGATGTAAGATAGAATTACTCAGTTTGGAGGTTTATTTTATGGCAAGAAAAAAGGATTCACCACAAAAAGCAGCGCTTAGAGAACTCATGGGAAACTACCTGAAAGAAAACAATGTAAAAGTAAAAGATGGAACAGATGTTAATTCCATTATGCGGGATATGATGTCTATCATTTTGGAAGGTGCCCTTGATCAGGAACTGGATGAAGAACTGGGATATTCCAAGTATGATTATCGAAATAAAGAAACCGATAATTCCAGGAATGGATATTCCCAGAAAACGTTACATACCAGTTACGGAGATATGGAGATTGATATTCCAAGGGATCGAAAAGGTGACTTCGAACCACAGGTTGTAAAGAAGTATCAGAATTCGATTACGCAGGACATGGAAGAAAAGATCATTTCCATGTACGCAAAAGGAATGACTACTGCCGATATAGAAAGCCACATGCGTGAATTATACGATCTTGAGATCTCCGACAGTACTGTCAGCCGGATCACTGATAAGATCCTGCCAATAGTAAAAGAATGGCAGGAAAGGCCATTAGAAAGTGTGTATGCTGTTGTATTTATGGATGCGATCCATTTCCATGCCCGTAATGAGGGGCGGATTGTAAAACGTGCTGTTTACATTGCGATTGGGATCGATATGGAAGGACGTAAGGATGTCCTCGGAATGTATGTTGGTCAAAATGAAAGTGCCAAGTTCTGGCTCTCCATCCTGAATGGCCTGAAAAACCGGGGTGTAGAAGATATATTGATTGCGTGTGTGGATGGACTGACCGGTTTTCCACAGGCAATTGAAGCAGTATTTCCCCAGACCGAGATCCAGCAGTGCATCATCCATCAGATCAGGAACACCACGAAATTTGTTTCTTACAAAGAGATCAAACCACTTATGGCAGATCTGAAGCGTGTATATGCAGCTCCTACAGAAGAAGTTGCATTGGCAGAACTGGACAGCTTTGACGAAAAATGGAGCGGGAAATACCCTAAGATTGCAAAGTCATGGAAAGATAACTGGGCAAATCTTTCAACGTATTTTAAGTATCCGGAAGCTGTCAGACGTCTGATCTATACCACGAACACGATTGAAGGATTTAACCGCCAGCTCCGGAAAGTCACCAAATCCAAGACGGTATTTCCATCCGATGACAGTCTCTTGAAAATGCTGTATCTGGCCATGATAGATATCACCAAGAAATGGACGGGACACCGTCAGGATTGGGGACAGATCCATTCTCAGCTGGAAATTTTCTTCGAAGAAAATTTGAGCGGGATATTTTTATTTATATTTCAACAAATCATACATCCTTATTAAACGCTTTAATTCAGAATTACCATTTAATACTTTTGGAGTATGCTTTTTCCTAAAATCTAAATATTGATCTGTTGTAAGAACTTTATTGTTATAATCCTTTTCCAATAAATATGCAATAGCTGGCTGCTGTCCATAATAGTCCTTTTCGTCAACCATATTTGCATACACATCATATTGAAATTCATTACTGCTAAATTCAGTACAAAACTTTCTTAATAATTCGTCCCATTTTTCAGATCCTAAGTAGCGTTTACTTAATCCTGAACCAACAAACAAAAATGGATGATGCCCCGTTGTTTGAATGGCCTCTTTTATAATTGTTTTAATTTTACTATCCAATAAAATCTGCTTCCGTGCACTTACTAAACTGCATATTGTTTCTTGATATATAATTATACTATAATATCTCAACAATATCGTTTCATTAGATTATCCGTACAACATTGTAATAATGATAGCATTTTAATAAAAGAAACACAATGTACTACCGTAATAGTATTAAGAATTTTTCTTCTATATTTAATTTTTATCTAATCTTCCTTTCTCCAGATACTCTGCCAGCTCTTCCCGGCTCCGTGTAATATATTCATACGTCACATACAGCGGATCGATCCGTTCTACCAGCCCCTTTACCCCGGCAGCCGTAAACGGTTCGTGGCGGTCGAGCTGAAAGATATGCTCATAGACCACCCGGAAGCTCTCTGCCGGATCTTCAGGCAGTTCGTGTGGAGCATCTGCCAGCCATTGTTTCACATACTCCCCGGTCAGGGATTCCTGCAGGTGAATGCCTTTGATGTAAGGGATCAGGTCTTTGTGATTGTCAAGCATCTGATGCAGGCAGGCCACGGCCGCATCCTGATCGTGAAGATCCAGATTTGTATGCAGGTAGTGTCCGGTATCCAGCATAAAGCCTTTCTTTTCGTAATGTACCTGTTTAAGCAGTGCCCGGGCATCTTCCGGGTTCTCGAAGGTCAGACCTGGCCACCACAGGTTTTCCATGAGAAACCAGAAATGATAGGTCTGCCCGTCCAGAAGTTCATTAATGAAAGATGCAGCGGCATCGATCACTTCTCGGTTCGTGTGTTTCATCTGATAGGTGAAACTTTCTTCCCCGTCTACCTGTACTACATGAAAGACCACATATTCTGCACCCATACGCGTTGCATAGTCCAGATCTTTCCGGTAGTGAGTGATCAGTTCCTCTTTGTTCTGATTCATCCAGTCCTGAAGGCAACAGCAGTGAACACCCGTTACCATGTCCGGTTGTATCAGTGGACACACACTGGCCTCCTGATAAACATCCGGTGCTTCTTTGGTAGAATAGGCCAGGGGCATTACTTCCAGCCCGTCACAGCCATGTTCTTTATAAAACCGCCGTAAATCCTCTGCTGATGTAAAACGGGTTACATCATCCAGTGATGTTGTAAAATTCATCTGATACTTCATTCCGGCTTCTCCCCTTTTTCCATATACGTTCTCTTTCTTATTCGATATACTCCACGGTAAATCCTGACTCCTGGCAGTACGCAGCCACTTTTGATCCCCGGTAGCAGCGGATCCTTGCAGCTTTGTTGATGATCCATTCACCGATGTATTCCGGATCATGCCGGATCTCCAGTACCTGCAGACGGGCACATCCATGGAATACCCATTTTTCAATCCGCCGGATGCTTTCCGGAAGCTTTACTTCAGTCAGGTACATACACTTGAAAAATGCTTTTTCATCCAGCATCTCTACCGTATCCGGAAGTTCCAGGCTTTCCAGGCCACAGAAGTAAAATGCTTCTTTTCCCACCTTTTTCAGTCCTTTTGGGAAACGAACTTTCTTTAATTCCTTGCACTTATAAAATGCCCGGTCTTCGATGGTTTCTACCTTTGGTGGCAGCAGGATGGTATTCAACGTAGCACATTCATAAAATGCCTTTTTTCTTATCCTTTTTATTTCACTGTCTCTGGTAAAAAGAACCTTTTGCAGCCGCCGGTCTTCCCGGAACAGATCCTCTGAAATTTCTTCCAGACCTTTCGACAGATACGCGACACGAAGGGAAGGGCACTCGGCAAAACAGCCGTTCCCCACCCGGTAGATACTGTGTGGCAATGCTACTTCCCGGAGCGCCTTGCTGCACCGGAACGCGTTCGTGCTGATCTCCTGCAGCCCATTTGGCAGTAACAGGTTTTTCATTTTTATATTAGACTGGAAAGCATTGACACCGATCATCTGATAATACGCCGGGATCTTAACGGTTTCCTCTTTCCCGTATCTCGCCGCATTTCTCTGTGTCAGTACCCTCCGGTCATCATTTTTATTTTCATAGTTACACATAAAGTAGTTGTTTCCTCCGCAATCCATACTGGAACCCTACGGCTCCAGTATCCCATATTTTTTCCGGATGCGTTCCAGTTTCGCAAGCATCGGCTCCCCAAGCACCGCGAGAAAGATCACCGTGGCACTTCCGTGGATCACATTCATCGGGAAACCGCTTGCGTACATCGCTAAAAACGCAGCCTTATTGATTCCGCCCATTCCCATAAAGACGGATGCCGTATCCAGCAAAAATCCATAGATGACCAGCACCGACAGTCCCCCGTAGATGCAAAGCCACAGATGAAAATGTTTCCATTTTCCCCGTTTTCTCCGAAAGATCAGGCCGCCCAGGAATCCCACGATCCCGAAAGCAAACATCTGCCAGGGTGTCCACGGTCCCTGCCCGAAGAAAAAGTTTGAGACAAATCCTGCCAGTGCACCGGTCAGAAATCCTGCTTCCGCGCCCAGCCCGACACCCGCGATAATGACAATCGCCGCCGTCGGTTTGAACTGGGGCAGCATAAAGAACGCAGCCCTTCCTGCCACCGCAAGGGCAGCCATCACCGCGATCACCACCACTTCCCTTGCCTGCGGCCTCCGATTTTCGAAAACCAGGAAAAACGGCAGCATCGACAGAATGATGATGCACATGGAGATAAAGTAATCGCTCCGGTCATTCAGAAAGAAGATCCCGAAAAAGATCACCGCCGGGATTGCTGTCAGGATCAGGACAAAGGCAAGGATCGTCCGCTTCCCGATCCCCGTATCTTTCGTCTCGATTCTGGTCTGGTAATATTCCGCTGCATACTCCTTCCGGGTATCCAGAAGTTTCCCCAGAAACGGGACGATCAGAAGTGCCAGCACGATCTGCAGGTAGGCCGCTGCGGTCAGCTGCACATGGCTGTAGATCGTCAGGTTCATAAAATTGTTCTCACGCCCCTCCAAAAGGTTCAGTGCCATATTGGTATCGGTCGCCCACCACAGGACAGCCGCCGTCATCCCCGTATTCCATAAAAAGGCGAGTCTTCCAAGCCTTTTTGCTTTCACTTTGACCCGGAACGCCTGCAGGATGAAGCACAGACCAAGGATCACACTCACCGCCATCCCGATCCGCAGATACCCGGCGGCCTGGTCTGCCGCCCGGGTCATCGCCTCCGGCACCTGGTAGTTCCAGGCGATCCCTTTTGCTGTCTCTTCCAGCTTCCACAGCATCCCTGCCTGTGCATAGGGGCTGTAACGAAGATCCGGTACGGATACCCAGCGGAATCCGAGCATTGCAATCAGTTCTGCCACCATCGCAAGCACCGGCAGCATCGCCTGGGTATCCATCCCTCTCGCCTGGCTGCTGTCACCGGCTTCCAGCCGTTTTATTCTCTGCATCGTTCGATCACATCCTTTGCTGTCACCGCATCCGGATACCATTTGCGTGCCATCCGGTTGGCGGCCGTAGTATAAAAACTGTTTCCTGCAAAAAATTCCTGCGCCGGTGCACTTGTCACCACACTTCCGTGGAAGAATAATACACAGGTATCCCCGTATTCTGCGCAGAATTCGATATCGTGGGAAACCATCAGGATCGTCTTCCCTTCCGCCGTCAGCCCTTTCAGGATCTGTGCCAGTTTCTTCTTATAAAATCCATCCAGCCCCTTTGTCGGTTCATCCAAAAGGATGATCTCCGGGTCAAGCAACAGCACTTTCGCCAGGGCGGCCCGCTGCTGTTCCCCGCCGGATAAGTCATACGGGTGACTTCCCAGCAGATGCCTGATCTCTGTCTTTTCGATGACATCCCGCAGGCGTTCGGTATCCCCGGACATCTCCCGCAGGTCTTTTTCGACCGTATCCTTGACAAACAGACTCTGCGGATTCTGCGGGAGGATACCGAGAAGTTTTCCATAAAGTTCGCTCTCCCGGTAGGTTCCCAGTTCCTTTCCGTTTAGAAAGAGTTTGCCGCGATAAGGCTTCTTGATCCGTCCCAGGAGGCGCAGTGTCGTACTCTTCCCGGTTCCGTTGCCGCCGAGCAGACAGTACAGTTCACCTTTTTGCACCTTCAGGTTCAGGTCGCGCACCACATCCGGAAGTTCCTTTTCATACCGAAACCATACGTCCCGGGCTTCCAGGACAGTCTGTGGCTGCTGATCATCAGATCCCTTTGCTGATTCTTTTGAAAATAATCCGAAGAGAGAGATTTTTCTGCCTTTCTCTGGGGTATCGACCGTTTCCGATTCCTGTGTATCCGACAGTTTTTCAGCTGATTCTCTATCCCTGTCATCTGACATTTTTTCAACTGTTTCTGCCTGATTCTTGCAACTGTTTTCGGAAGTTTTCTTTTCCTCTCTCCACTCTTCCAGCCACTCTCTCCCTTCCCGGACCGTCACCGGACTATCGCCCTCTCCGGAAAGTTCCTCAAAGATCCGCATCGGCACAGGCATCGCCTGGAACATATCATTGTCCCGAATCAGCGACGGCAGTTTTTCCGGTGCATCCAGTGCGAGGATCCCGCCGTTTTCCATCACCAGCACCCGGTCGGCGTACGCCAGGACTTCCTCTAACCGGTGTTCAATCAAAAGGATCGTTGTCCCCAGTTCCGCATTGATCTTTCGAAGCGTTGCCAGGAAGTCGCCTGCCGCCAGGGGATCGAGCTGGGAGGTCGGTTCATCTAACACCAGAAGGTCTGGCTGCATCGCCATCACCGCCGCCAGGTTCAGGAGCTGCTTTTGCCCGCCGGAAAGCTCCTCCACACTTTTCTCAAACCAGGTCTGGATCCCAAAAAAACTTGCCATCTCTGCGACCCGAAGCCGGATCGTCCCCGTCTCATATCCCAGGTTTTCCAGCCCAAATGCCAATTCGTGCCATACTTTATCCGTTACCAGCTGGTTGTCCGGACTCTGGAGCACATAGCCGATCCGCGCCCCCTGCTCCCGCACCGACACCGTGTCCAGCTCCCTGCCTTCAAACAGGATCTGTCCTTTCCGTTCCCCGTAAGGTGCCATCGCTGTCTTAAAATGTCGCAGGAGCGTCGATTTGCCGCAGCCTGATTTGCCACAAACTACCAGAAACTCCCCCTGTTTCAGGGAAAAGTTCAGATCCGTGAGTGCCGGCTTCTTCTGATCCGGGTAGGTAAATGTCAGATTTCTGATCTCAAAGAGCGCCATTTTCTGTCCTCCGCTATATTTAATATCAGGGGCAGCATACATAAGATTCCATACAGGATATATAAGATCAATGCCCCCGCTGTTGTCTCATTCATGATAAAAACCGGGAAATACAGGATCTTCAGTTTTCGAAGGTGCATGCAGAATAACAATGTTCCAAATACTCCCAATAAAAATGCCAGTAACATCCCGTCCCTCCGGTCAAACCGGTAGATACTGAAATTCGTCCTCCCGCGAAGCCCGTAAGCCCGGGATTTCATCGAATCCGCCGTCTCCACACTGTTTTCCAGTGCCCAGGTTGTCGTGATCGAGAGGATTTTCAAGCCATGTGCCGCCCGCTGGAAGATATTCCCGTTATTTACATTTCTTCCGATACACTGCTGGGCTTCCGCCACCCGCTTGATCTGCTCCGTAAACCGTGGCACAAATCGCAGGGTCATCGATAACAGCAGCGAAAACGCCGGGATCACCTTCCCGAACAGGTACATGAACTTGTCCGAAGTCATCACCTCATGGAAGACGGAAAACCATGAGATCACCCCTGCCAGCATCAGCCCCGAAGCCAGACCGTAGACGATCGACTCCAGTGTGACGGGATTTCCGTCTTTTAAGTAAAAGAGCATCGTTGCCCCCGCATGGGAGAACAGCGGGTTGGCAGCTGCCGCCAGGAGACAGACCGGCAACATCCCGAACAGGAACACCTTTACGGTTTTTCTCCCTTTCAGATAAATGGAATAACTCACCGAGCCGATCAGCGATAACGCCAGAAATACCGGATGCATATAAAACATCGACAGCCCGATGACGATCACAAAATATGTAAAATTAATCAGTGGATGATACCCTGAAAAAGTATCCATTCTTTTCTCCTTGTCCATACGTTTACACTTTACGCATCCGTCTGGTAACATTCCATGTATACTTCTATTCCTTTTCACGGTATACGTAAAATACAGTTTTAGGCGTCCCGGAATCCGGGGCGCCTAATCCTTTCCATCTTCAGTTAAGACATGCCTGCTCCCAGGTCTCTTCCCAGGTCACAGGTATAATGCCATTCGATGTTGTCCCCGTCCTGTACCTGGTAACGGCTGCATCCATAGTTTGGATACCAGCCATTCACCTCATACATCCAGCCGGACCACTGCCCGCAGTCCTTCTCATACAGGTTGTTGATGCCCTGCACATAAGCACTATTGTACATGGCGGTAAACTCGGATTCCATCTGGATTCGGTTGTTCTTCATCTCCCGCTGCAGGATGTCATATACTGACTCTCCTTCGGAAAATGTCACGGTCTTCGGACCGTAGATCACACCGTTTGACGGAACCCAGTCCGCCTTACCCTCTGTAAGGTCGCCCATGTTGTTGAGAATCGTGGAACACTCCACATACAGGGTACAGGTCAGCTGTTTGCTGCTATCCACGGTCTGATCCTGCGGTTCCACCGGATCCGGTTTTCCCTCCGGGATCGGATCGGTATAGTAGTTGTCCGCACTGGCTTCCTCACCGGAAGAAGTGCTTCCATTCCCGTTCGTTCCGTTGCTCTCTGTACCGTCTGCATCTTCTGTGTCTGAGTTTTTGGAGTCTGAGTTTTTGGAGTCGGATTTCTTAGAAGAAGAACTCTTTTTCTTATATTTACTCAGATCTTCTTTTTCCTCATCCGATCCATAATGCTCATCTACATACTCTTCATCAATGTACTCAGGTTCCTTGTCACTGTTGTCTTCTTTGACTTCTGACGAATCTTTGGTGTTTCCATCCTCTGCTGAATCTTTCGCAGCCGCGGTCACTGTCGGATCTGCAGAAGCCTGTTCTTCCTTTACTGCGCTGGTCTGGCAGCTGCAAAACAGCAGCGCCAGAACCAGCAGAAGGCAGAGTCCTATGCTTTTCGTTTTCCGTTTCATTTTCCTCCGTCCTTCCTGCCTTTCTCTTTGGAAAGATCCGGTTTCCCCTTTTCTTTCCGTTTGTTATATACAACCACTCCAATAGCCGCACAGCATACCAGGGCGATCAGTCCGATCAGCCCCCAGCGTACCATAGCGGTCTTTTTCTCCGCTGTCGTTGCACCGGTATCCGTATCGTCCCCGTTTCCAAGGACTACCGTTTCTTCCGATGCATCCCACGGCACATCTTCAGCCGCATCCGATGCGTCCTGGATCTCCTGTTTTTCTGCATCCGTACTCTCATCCAGGGAAGAAGCCAGGGCACGTTTTGCGATGAAATAATGGCCGCCTTCTTTCAGGGTGAACTCCATCTTGCCGTCTTTTACAGATACCTTCTTGACATATTCCGCTTTCCGGTTCTCTGTGTCATACGAAAACAGCAACAGGTCATCGTCGTCAAGTTCAGTCTTCAGTGTCACAAGCATCTGTCCCGGGAACGTGCCGGATCCTTCGGTACACAGAATCAGTGGTTTGACTGCCAGCTGTTCGATATCATCCTTGTACTTGCAGTCCGACTGCAGCTTGTACGTCCAATCCTTTGTCAGTTTCACATCTTCACCGTTGATCGTCAGGGTATACGATACGGAATCGGAGATCTTGCCACTCGCCTGCAGGTTTTCATCTTTTCCTTTGATACTTTTCAGTTCTTTGGAAGTGATCTTTCCCTTCGTCTTTGCCTTTGTGGTGTCAGAAGTAGTATTGCTACTCTTATTGCTGCTTTTTGTACCTGAACTTCTCTTTCCACTTGCAGAAGATACTTTTCCCCTGCTCTGGATTGATGCAATTGACATGCCTCCGGTGCGGTTGCTTTTACCGCTGCTTTTCGAAGAAGTGATGGAACCGACTTTTGTGGTCTTATCATCCGAGGAAGTATCCTCCCCCATCTTCGGGGCACTGCTTGCCAGCCAGTAGCGTCCTCCGGTTGTCACATTCATTTTGAGCTTACCGGAAGAAACGGTTGCCGTCTTCGCACTCTGGATCGTCAGCTTGTCCGGGTTCAGCCAGTACAGGTTCCAGCTTCCGTCCTTCACACTGGTCTTTACGGACAGTGTGGCCGTACCGTTCATGCTTCCGCTCTGGGAGAATTCCACCTGCGCCTGTGTGCCGTTTATGGTGTTGCTTCCGGTACCGATCTTGATACCGGCTTTCACATCACTGGCTTTCTTTACAGTTTTTCCATCCCAGGTCAGCGTGTAGGTGCTGCCGCCGGACAGAGTACCCGTATAGGTAAATGCTTCTTTTGTCGCCATCAGGTTTTCGAATACCTTCTTCAGTACGATTCCATTATCCAGTGCTTCGATCACATCAGCGGCTTCCAGAAGGCTTTCCCCGTTCTGCAACAGTTTCTTCTCATCCTCGCGGAGTGCGGCATACCGGCTCATCAGTTTCTTGAGCGTGGCAGTATCATCCTGACAGATCCGCAGCGGATCCACCTGGTTCCAAATATCCTTATCCAGGACATCCACCAGCTTCTTCCGTGCGGCGATGTCACCGAGGTAACCGTTCAGGGTTTTGGAAAGGGATTCTTTTTTGTCCCACTCTCCAAGAGTATCCAGTTCCAGCAGGTACTGGTTTATCAGTTCTTTGTCACCGATCTTTACCGGTGTGGCGATGGCAGCCACTTTCTTTTCCAGTGCGCTGCGCTTCTCTTCGAGTTTCTTTTCTTCTTCTTTTTCCAGCTCTGCCAGTTTCTTTACCAGTTCCTCCAGTTTACCTGCGTTGGTCACCTGACTCTTTTCTTTGTCGGTCAGCTTGTCATACGCTTCCTTCACGGAAGTTACGGTATCGGCCTCTTCCAGTGTCAGTTTGTCTGCATCCGGCAGTTTGTCGATCCGGTCGATGATCGCTTTCGTCTCCGCATCCGCACTGGTGCGTACGGTCAGTTTCCGGTTTTCTTTAGTTCCATCCCGTTTTGTCACCTCGGTCTCCAGAACCGTTCCGTCTTTGACCGCGATCTCACCACTTACCGGTGTATAGCCGTTTGCCCCGCGGATGCCGCTTTTGTACGTCTTGTTGCCATCCACAGTCACAACTGCCGCGTCATAATTATCGATTGGAAGGTTGGTAAAGGTCAGTTTCTTGACATCTGCTCCCACATACAGGTCAGTTTCCGTACCGGCATCTGCGGTAAATACATTGCCATTGTCTGCCTGTGCCATATACTGAGTGGTGTTGGCGTTTGCACGGAAATCAAAAAGATTGATGCCCTGCTGATACAGGCGGTAAGCTGCGATTGCCTCCATTGCCTGGTCAGTTGCCATGCTGTTTGGACGGTTCTGGTTCTTATCGTCATAATAGGCATGTAGGAAACCGCCGGTTCCGGTACTGTAATATTTTAACAGACCATCTAACAGGCTTTTTCCGTTGGATGCATTGGTCACTGTTGCCGGGTCGATCCCCATTGAGGTAAAAGCGATGATTGCCTGCGCCACCGATTCGCAGTTGTAGGTGCCACCGTAGTTATAATCCCCGTCTGTGGAGATCTTACTGCGCAGCACATCCAGTCCACGATTGACGGCTTCTCTTACCTTCGCGTCCTCCGCTGCATGGGGAGCCAGGGCATATACCACCATCGACGTGATGTCCAGGTCTAACGACGGGTTCTTATCATCCAGAGACCAGCCGCCACCGGATAATTCTTTGCCAAGGATGTAACTGATCAGGGCTTCCCTCGTATACTTTGCCCCTTCCGGTACTTCATATCCTTTGGAATCCAGGGCAAGCAGCGCCCATGCGGCACCGTTCATTCCCTGGTTCCATGGAGCACCTGCCAGGCAGTTGTACGTTCCGTCTGCAATCAGGTCATGCCCTCCCACATCCGTCGGATCCCCGCCTGCTGCCAGTACGGCCATGGTCAGACGGTGCCATTCGGTCGGCGTATTGGTGCTGAGTCCTGTGAATGGGTTCGCATCATACTGATCTTTTACATACGTATTTGCACGGTTTAAAAATGCATTGTAATCTTCCGTGATCCCCAGCCGTCCAAGGAATACTACGGTCCAGTCAGACGCTGTACTGCTGACATTTTTCAGGAAATCCGCGGTAAAGACCGTATTATTCGTTCCCTGTTTCCAGCTGACCGTCTGGGAGATCACGGTGTCCAGGTTATAGGAAGCTGCTGCCTGCACCTGTCCGTTCTCATCCACATCCTGATCTGCCGTACCATACAGTTTCAGTTCTTCTTCTTCCTCCCAGGAATCCCCGGAGGCTTCTGTTTTTTCTTCTGCTGTCTCCGGAACGGATGTTTTTTCATCTTTCCCCGTACCGACAACTTCTGCTTGTTCCGGAACTTCCGTTGCCTGTGGAGTATCCGTTTTGGCAGTGTCTTCATTTCCGGTAACCACCGGTTCTTCTGTTGGATCAGCAGTATCCTCCACGGCCTCTGTTTCTGCCGCTTCCGCTACTTTTGTTGAAAATTCCTCAGAAACAGTCTGAGCCCGGACTGTAGCCGGGCAAAGACTGAGAACCATGGTAGCCGCCAGAAAAAGACTGATGACTTTATTTTTCATTACTCTTCCTCCGTCTGTACTCCTGTGATTCTTTTTTTCTTTTTATAATAGAGAACAACTCCTGCAAGTACGCCTGTCGCTGTGATCAGTCCGGCGATCGGGAAGAGGATATCGGTATCATCTCCAGTCTTCGCACTTGTGACTTTTCCAGTTCCGGATACCGCAGTGGTTCCGTTTCCAGTTCCTGTGCTTCCACCACCCAGGTTGCCATTGGTAACCGTTCCGGCAGAACCACCATTATTGCTGCTTCCGTTTCCTGTGCTTACTGTGGATGCAGGTACAACCACACCGAAGGATCCGGTACTATTTGCTGTTACGCTTAAGATACCATTGCTTACGGTTCCGCTCAGGGTTTCGATCTTGCCGTTACCTTCGTGCAGTACACTTAAGGTCTGTCCGTTATAGGATGTTCCCACCTGGAAGTTCACGGTAAGTTTGTCATTCCATTCCACCTCTTTTCCGTCTTTGTACAGTGCTACATCGTACAGGCGGATCAGGGCTTCTTTGGAACTGATCATGTTCTGCATCTGTTTTACCACATCATCGTCTGCTTTCAGGGCGGTCAGGCGCAGTTCATAACCGGAGAGCTGTCCGGTTACAGAGATCGGATAATTCTGATAGGTCAGGGTGATACTGTCCTCATCTTCATCCTGTTTCGGATCATCGGATGGTGTCGGGCTCGGATTCGGCGTCGGTGTCGGTGTTACTTCTTCCAGACGTTTGATCTCTGCCTCACGCTCTTCCAGTGCTTTTAGAGTGTCCTCAGATACATATGGTTTCTGCTCATCACTTAAGTAGTCATACGCATATCTTGCTGCTTCCACTGCCGCTTTGTCAGACAACCGGAGATCTTTCACCGTCGGAAGACTGTTGATCCGGTCGGTTACTTTCTTCGCTGCCTCGGCATCTTTCATCAGCCAGCTCATCTGATTCTCTGCCATCAGCAGTTCACTTAAGACACCACTGTCTGTCAGCTGATGCTTCTGATCATTGTTCAGAGCATTATACGCTTCCCTTGCAGCCTGTACCTGATCCGCATGGTCCACGGTCAGATCATCGACTGGCGGCAGGGCATCGATCAGTTCTGCCACATGGTCTACTTCTTCCTGCAGTGTATTCAGGCGTTCCTCCGCTGCCACAAGTTTTGCAAGTGCCTCTGCAGATACCTGATCTTTCAGATTCTTCTTCAGATCATCCAGCGCTTCGTAAGCCTCACGGGCCTCTTCTATCGCTGTCTGATCCACAAACAGGATCTCGTCTGCTGCCGGAAGATCATTCAGCTTCTTGTTCACTTCTTCCACTGCATTCTGCTGTATTAATACATCCAGCCGCTCAATCACATCATGCAGCTTGGTCACACTGTCCGCTGCATTCAGTTCCATATCGTTTTTCTGTTCTTCACTCAGTGCGTCATAATGAGCCAGTGCTGTCTCGATCGCAGTTTTATCCTCCAGAGTCACCTCTTCTTTGGATGGAAGGTCTCTAATCTCGGCGATCACCTGTTCCACTGCTGCTTCTTCCAGAAGTTTTGCGATCTGCTCTTCTGCATGTACCAGTTTTCCTAAGTTCTCGTTGGATACATATGCTTTCTGATCATCGGTCAGGCTACTGTATGCTGTTCTTGCTGCTGTTACAGCATCCTGATCATCCAGTGTCAGCTTCTGTACATCATTCAGTTCTTCGATTAGCTTCTCGACATCCTCCGCTGCTTTCTGATCTTTCAGATCTTTCAGGGCAGCCTCGGCATTTGTCAGAGTCTGGTAGTTGGAGTTGGTCACATATCCCTTCTCCTCACGGGTCAGGGCATCGTAAGCTTCCCGGGCCGCTGTGATAGACGCCTCACACGATTCATCAAGCGTGATCTCATCTTCGATCAATGCAATCAGTTTCTCTGCAGCTGCTGCATGTTCCCGTGCACCTGGAGTCTCGTCCAGAGCTTCCAGCCACTTGTTCCATGTGGATACATTGCCATAGCTTCCACTGCCTTCATCACCGATCATATCTGCCTGTTCAACGGTATAATCATCAACATAATGGAAGACGATCTCATCACCATTAGAAACATACCAGTTGTTTACTCCTTCTGACGGGTGAACACCATTCACGGTATACATCCATCCGGAGTTTTTACCATTGTCTTTCTCACTTAATACATAACCGCCACATACTTCCGGTGCAGTGATAGAACTGATGTAGTTTTTCTCCAGTCCTTCGTATTTCAGTCCTGCTCCGTCGAGTGCTTCCTTAAAGACTTCACCGGCGGTAACTTCCGGCTTATCAAAGGTGTATTCACTCGTAGCAAGCCATGTTGTGTACTGATGAGCTCCTTCGTTTCCGTTTTCATGTTTGGTATCACCGATCAGACGGAAGGTTACCGTCGTTTTGTTCGGATCGGCATCCGGATTCTCTGTCTTCTTGACTGTAACGGTACTCATAACAGCTGTCAACAGGTTGTGTCCGTCTGCATCCTTTTTCTCAGCTGTCAGATAATGCGTTCCCAGAGACATCGCATTGGCTTCCAGTGTCAGTGAACCATCACTGTCTGTCTGTCCAAGAAGTTTGCTTCCTTCATAGATATCTGCCTGTGCAACAGGGATTGCCTCTGCGTCCGTTCCATAGATGCCGGTTCCTGTCAGCGTAAGTGTGATCGTGTCACCACGTTTTACCTCTGCTTTTTCCTTGGTCAGCCGTGCATGTTCCATGCCATTCCAACCGGAGCTGTAGAAGAATTCGATCTTGTCTCCCTCTTTCACCAGTGTATTGGCCGGATCTTTGCATACATTTCCATTCACTTTGCAGACCCACGCTGCCTTTTTACCGTTGCTGTCTCCCGTGTTTTCATCATCCAGGGTAAATGCACCCTTATAACAGCTGAACGATGTACCACTTTTACGGCTGGCATCGATCAGTGCATGTAGTACAGTATATCCTCCATGATTGTACTGAACGTATTTGTTCGCTGTCAGATCTTCTGCCTCTTCTGAAATATCCATCGAGGTAGTCGGGCAGAATACAATATTCTGACCTGCCAGCTGTACCGATACAGTACCACTTTGTTGTTCCACCGGAGTCAGAGATTCTACTGTAATCGTCTGATTTGGATTCTCATCACTGACAGTAAAGCTGTCACTTGCTGTCAGATATCCCGGTTTGGATACATAATAGGTATATGTTCCGTTCTCCAAAGTATAGGTTCCATCTTCTGCTGCTGTCATCGCTTTGCTTTTCTGCATAACAAGAACAGAAGCTCCGTCCGGAACAGAAAATGCTACTTTTTTGGATTCTGTACGACGGGTGACATCGATGGTGTAGGTACGGGAAGTTCCCTTGGTCGGTGTATACGTAACATTCAGTTCATTTACTCCAACCTTCAGAGGAATAGCATCTTTTTCTGAATATTTGGTTCCATTTACTATAATTTCAAGGCTTTCACCCACATTTTTCTTGCCATATTTTCCATCAGCTGTCAGCACTATCTGATCCGTTCCATTCGGTACTGATGTTGTAAAATGACTCTCAGTCCCAATAAATCCATATCCAAGATCCTGTGTAACTTCTGACCCATTTTCATCCAGATAAGTAATATCATCTGCTTCCAAAACTCCATCCCAGCGCCCTAATTTTTCACTCCCTTCCGCTGCTGAAATAATAAGATTTGCTGGAAGATAAGCTGGCTTCTTAGTTCGTGTTTCACGTATATAGGTCGCATAAGTAACCGGAGCACCATCAGCTGGAATAACAATTACTTCAAGATTCATTGGGACATTTGCATTAATCTTATTTTTGGTACCTTCAAGCAAATATCTTCCTATCTTTACGGTTGCTGCTCCATATAGATTAGTATCATTTTCTACTTTCTGAAATGGAATGTTCGTTCTAACCATCGCTTTTGAAGAATCATCTCCAAACCAATAGCGAACTAAAAGTGTAGCATCTTCATCTTCATTCACCAATGCTGCACCTACACCCATATCTATTTTTGTACTCATTGGAGGAATGTTCACATTAAAGTTCTGCGTGATTGTTGTTCTTGCTGTTGTAAACCGTGCTCCTCCTCCCGCTGATACATTACTGTTTGGATAAGTATTTAGTGCTTTTAAGTTTCCAGAAGAACGATATACTATTTCCTCCGTATCCTCATCAGCGCTGACTTCAAATGTAATATCCGGAAGGTATGCCAAAGTTCCATAATCAATTTTCGGATTATCTCCTCCACTCCAGCCATACCCTGCCATTGAATTACGGGTCAGTTTTTTATGAAGCCGGTTTCCTGCTCCCCATCCTTCCACTGTTAGAATTCCGTCACTGATTGTATAACTGCCTGTCTCTTCTTTCTGCAGTTTCACATAAAAGCTCGTGCTGGCCATATATTGTCCAAATTGCGCGGTATACGCTACACCATCCGTTTTGCATTTGTAGTCTACACCTGCTGGGTTGTATATTGCTCCCATCTTATACAGTGGTGGAATCAGATTTTCCAGCGTAATTTTTGCTGTATCACCATTCTTTAGGCTCTGTCCCGGACTGGTCTGATTCCCTATCGTCACATCAAGTCCTCTTGCTAAAATCACATGATAGATAACTGCATCTCCTGCTTTAATCTCCACAATATTGCGACCTTCGGAAAGATGTAACGTATAGCTTCCGTCTTCTCCTGCCTGATAAGACTTCCATGAGCCGTCCGTCAACCAGTTAGTGGGATTTTCGCTCAATTCTCCATCTGTTACCATGATTGGAGAATGTACACGAACAGATGTAATCTGCTCCTTTCTACCATTTGTTTCCGCTCCCGGCGTAAAAGTATACTCCGCATGATCCTCGATTCCATAACGAATGCCATCTATTCCCGTCTGGCTTTTCTGATAATAGACAACACTTTCTTCGGAAAGACCGATATTCGATGTGATTTTTGTCTGTGGTTCTGCTGCTCCATTTTTGCTAACATGTACGACTGCAATACCAGTCAGTTCCGGCCACAGGGCACTATACACATAGTTTTCTTCTGTGCCATTATATGCCATTGCCTGCATCGCATCATAATAAAAGGCAATTAAAACGGTTCCTTCGCCGTTCGCATGGATTCTTCCAAACTGACCTATTTTATCATCTTTTTTTGTAATTTCGACAGACGCAACACTTTCACTTCCTCCAATCACCTTATAATGCCATTCGGGATCATTATACACATTGCTCCCTAGATCTCGAACCGCCTGGCACGCCCGGAGAGGCACAAGATCAAAATATTCTCCCACTTGGAGATCAACTTCACAGCTTTCTGGAAGGTTCGTCAGCATGCTTGCATAAATTGCATCCTGTGCCTGCTCCCGATGAACCTGTGTGGAATTCTCTTCCAGATCAGACAATGTCACTTCTGTATGAGACTTATTCCATTCACCTCTTAATGACTTGCCATACCAGGTTACTTTCCCCTCCTGTTTCAGCATATAAGTAAATCCTTCCGGGACTGTATAATAATTGTAACCGTCCTTTGATTTCTCTGGCTTATAAGACTTCCAGTTCCAGGCCGTATAATATTTCAGCTGCCATACCGTATATATTTCCATTCCTGCTGGTGCTTTTACTGTGATATAACTCTTTTTCAAGTAAGGAATACGTCCTGAATCAGACAGATTCAAGCTTTCAAAATACGTATTCTGATAAACATAAAAATGCCCTTCGATGGGAAGATATTTTTCATCAAAGGGTGTGAACGTATATGTATAATAGCTGTCGCCGTCTTTCTGAGGAACCAGAAAATTATAAACATTATCTGTAGCATGTTCGTATTCTTTTCCTTCCTCATCATACAATTTCAAAGTTCCCAGTTTGTCAAGGCGAAGCCATTTTCCATTTTCATAACGTGTTGGTGACACCTGATAAAAGCTAACACTTGCAAGTTTTAATTCTGTGGTGTCTGCAGTTACGGAAAAATATCCACCTCTACCATTTTCAGAACCGTCATCATCCTTCCGAAAGCACTCGTAATAATAACATCCAGGTAAGGCAGAAAACTTATCATCGACTACTGAAATCTCTTGTCCACCTTTGTCCGTATAAATTTTAACATCTTTAACTCCTGTAAGTTCTACCTGTACTTCCGAAGTATCCGCTGCGTTTACCTGTTTTCCCCATAAACACATCGTACAAAAAACGACAAACAGCAGATATTTGAGCACTCTTTTCATCTTCACACTCTCCATCCACTATAAATCGAGGTAAACGGAACGGTTATCATTCCGCTTACCTCGATTTTTATTCAATTTTTTATTGTTACAGCATGCCAAAATAATCAGCTATCTGATCTTTCGTGCCATATGCCCAGTAAACCTTGTCACCGTCTTTCACCTCCAGAACAGATGCACTAAGAATGTCTCTGTCACTCATAACTTTTCCATCACGAACCACACAGTACTCCCATCCATAGTACTCCTTGGTTTCGGGAAGATATTCTACTTTAAGGTTTTTACCAGTGCTGTCTGTCACCGAATTTACATATCCTTCATATTGAATAAAACTGCATCCATTAGTTGCTGCAAGACTATACAATGCGTCTCCCACTGTCGGATAACTCTGTGCTGCTCCATCTGAATCTTTAAAAGGATTATCCGCTGTCTTTGTTGCTGCCTGTACAGTCAAATCTTCTCCCCACTCATAAGTAGTTCCATATTCAGTTAAATCCACAGCCTCTACGCTTGCTACCGTAACATCCGGACGTGTTTCTTTTGCCTCTACATAAACGGTCATATCAATTCCAGCTGTCTCATTGTAAGCATTCGCTACATGAATACTGGCCGGTCCATAAACATCAGAAGAACCTGTTACTTCTACTGTTCCGGCATAAAGGCCATCTGATGTTTTGGAACCGTAAGTAAAGCTATTGGAAATCTTATCAGCTCCGGCATTGATTTTTGTAACTTTCAATCCTTTTTCTGCATCTGCAAGAGAATCGAATCCAGTTCTTGAATAGCTACTGTTAGCCGGTAACAATCCCAGTGTAACCTTTTTACCAGATTGAATCTGGGTAGAATATAGAGTATCTCCTGTAACCACCAGATTATCATCCGTGTTTGCAGCAAAAGTAGTAACTCCTGTTGACACCGTCATCATTGCTGCCATTCCAAGTGCCAACAGTTTTTTCAAGTTTCTTTTCGTCATAGTACATGACCTCCTTCTTTTTGTTCCCATTTGGTTAAAACCGGCACAGCGTAGGGAATTATGCCACTGCGCGGCTGTAAAGTTCTATTTTTCTGACACCCAGTCTTATATCCTCTCTGTTGCCATAAAAATAAAAAAGCCCGTACAACGGAAGCCGTCATACGAACTGAAATTCTTTTTTGTTGGACTATGGATTTTTCTATCCAAAGAACGCAGGCAATAGCATCTATTGTCTGTGTATAAAGTCCAACCCGTTCCTGACCTCCGAGTCTTCACAATGCCATGATGCTTTTTCGCGCTTCGTCTTCTGGCTCGGGACCACTTAACCTACTTGATACGCCTTACCATGATCTTACGACCTCAGTGGCTTTATGTATCTTTCGTTGTCCTTACAGCAGGGAAATAGGATCTGCTCCGGAGTCTAACCGGATTCCGTTCTAAGTACTTTCATACCTATAAGCACGGCTCTCAATGACATAACTGTATAGAATTATCCAAACCTCATCATAATAACTATAGAATTGTTGTACGGTAATCTTAGAATCTTCTTTTCTAAGACATCTTTACAACCCTAATATTAAACATTGTTCACAGATTTGTCAATCTTTTTCGGCGTTTTCTTAAAAATAGCTGGTTCTTCCGAACGATTTTTTATGCATTTTTAAGCATCCCATACATTTTCTGCTCACCGTTCGCCGTCAGGAAAGTTGTCAAAATTCTGTAGTCAGGAGGCTGCTTATGAGAACTGGTCAAAATATCTACAAACGCAGAGATGGGCGCTGGGAGGCGCGTGTCCCGCTGGGAAAAAAGGCGGATGGCCGTCCACATTTTAAATACTTGTATGCTTCAACTTACCGGGAAGTATTGCTTCAGAAGAATAATTACGAAAAGACGATTTCGTTAAAAAATACACAAGTCATTTCCAACGCATTATTCTCCGATGCCGCATACAACTGGCTGCTGAATTCTGCCAGACGTTGGAAACCATCCACCTATATTAAATATAAGAACTGTCTGGAAAAATATATTCTTCCCCAGTGGAAAAAATACTATGTACGTGACATTCAACAGGGCACTTATGATCGGTTAATGGAATTTCTCCAACAGGAACTTTCTGGCGGTTCTATCCGGACAATCAATACGATCATCAGCGGGATTTTGAAACATACATTAAATTATCTTCCGGTCAAATGTACAGGAACGGTTTCTGATCACGCAAAGCGACCTTTGGATATTCTTTCAGACGGGGAGTCCTGCAGGCTTCTTGCTTATCTGGAAGATAGCAACGATCTGATTTCTATTGGTATCCGGCTTACTTTGTTCAGTGGTATTCGTCTGGGGGAACTTTGTGCACTGACCTGGGCGGATATTGATCTGGAGGAACAGGTGCTTCATATCCGACACACCTTACAGCGCATCCAGAATCAGAACCCTCTGCCGGAGGATTCCAAAACAGTGTTGCATATCGGTTCGCCCAAAAACAAACGGGAACGATCGATTCCTTTGCACCCACAGATGATCCCGATTCTTGCAAAATATAAAAACAGTTATCCATCCTCTTACTATCTGCTGTCCGGAGCACTGTCTCCTGTGGAACCGAGGAGAATGACGAGACATTTTAAAAAAATTTTAAAAACCTGTGGTATCCGGGATCTGCATTTTCATACGCTCCGTCATACATTTGCGACACGCTGCGTGGAATCGGGTATGCAGATTAAAGCACTCAGCGAGATGCTGGGACACTCTACGGTCAAGATCACCATGGATCGGTACGTGCATCTGTCCATGAGTTTTAAACAAAGCCAGATCACCATCCTCCAGTTCCCGGATTCGGAATCGAAAACCCGTCAAAATCTCAGTCAGACAGAGCGGAAAGTGCTGGAAAATGAGGAAGATATGGATGACTTGTCTTAGAAAAGAAGATTCTAAGATATCTTTTTTATTAATATATGCGATAGGATTTTATTTAGAACCAAAAAAACAGGATATATGGAAAATTTTTCTTTTTCCCCATATATCCTTATTTTTATTGTCCTGTCTTTCTTACTTCATTTTTTCTCCAAGATTCTCATATAATGTTCTTCTGTACTCACTCGGTGAAACCTTGTATTTTTCTTTAAACACCCGGTTAAAAGTCCTTTGGCTTTCAAAACCACTGTCCAGCCAGATCGTTGTAATCGGATCGTTGGTAGTTTCCAACCGTTGTTTTGCATAGCCAAGCCTTGCGTCGTTAAGGTACCGATTGAAATTCCGATGAAAGGTTTTGGAAAATACCCTGGATAATACATACTTGCTTACGCCAAGATCCTTTGCCATATCTTCTAACAGAAAAGATTTTCGGAAATTTGCAGATATATAGAATACGGTCTGATAAATGAGATCCTTACTTCCCACCTGGCTTTTTTCCGTCAGTGTAAGCAGCGGGATACATCTGGCAAGGATAATTTGCAGATAGGACTGCACGATCCAGATATCTTTCGGTGCTGTTCCTTTCATGCTCCGGATAGCTGGGTAAATTCCTAAAGGGAATTCCCCGGATTTGATTACCGGATATACCGGGGTTTTTCTTTTTAATAATTCTTCATATGTACCCAATGTCCTTGTCGGTACATTAATATGTAACACTTCACTATACTGTTCTGAAAACACCTGGCAATGGTGGATCACATCCGGAAAAATAAGACCAATATCTCCTTCTTCCATATGAAACAGTTCCAGGCCAACACCAAGCTCCAGGCTGCCTTTCATCACATATACAAGTTCCATGGTCTGATGCAGATGCGGCGGCTGGTGTTTGGCTTTTCGCTCAACGGCAAGGATCTCTTCTTTTGTATCTTCGTAAACCAGATGCATTTCAATATCCTCCTTCTCAATGAATTTTGCTATTTCTTCCTATTATATAGTAAGAAAGCATTGCCGGGTGTCTCATAACACCAGGACAACGCCTTCCAAAATCAATATAATGCTAAAATTATTTCAAACATCCAGCACAGGAACCATTTGGAAATATACAGGAAGCCCACGCTGATCCAGCTGTTTTTTGCGGCGCCAAATTACTTTTTTCTTCTCTTCCCGTATCCGGCTGAAACCATTCATCCTGAAATACACACTGCATTTCTCTTTTTCGCAAAACCTCCGAAATCATAAAAGAACTCCATACTCTCCCTCTGCGGATCGATGACAAGATGTCTCTCATCAATCTTCACACATTTTTCCGGTTCTTTCCAATATTCTTTCAGTCCATACAGCGCATTTAACAAGCCATTCTTTTCATCTGATAATATCCTGGATTTCTTTACGATTCACTCACAGAATTCCAGGATATCCAGGAGAATTCCCGTTCGTTTCGAAGAATCCAAAACAACTAAATATCTGCTTTTTTGTTCTTCATTTTCATTATCCCCATATAGTTGTGGCAACCTGCTGCCTTTTCAGCATCAATTTTATTTGACGGTTACTACTATACAGTAGAATCTTTTCTATGGATATGAACAAAATGCTTTGTTTTATGGATAATTTCATACTGTTTAGTTTTTCTGTCTGTTGTTCCGGTGTATTAAAGCAAAAAAGCCTGCCAACATACGATGTAGTAGTCACTACACAATATGCCAGCAGGCAATCAATCACCTATGCCCTTTTCTTTCCATCCAACTCTTTTACTTCCTCAACGGTAAGTTTCGTAGCCTGAGCAATCTCCTCGCAGGTCAGTTTTCCGATCAGAAGCAAACTCTTAGCTGTTTCAAGAGAAGTTTTTCTTGCCGTTTCATTTCTCATCTCTTCTATAGCTTTGCACACAACTGTCACTCCTCATTTTTATCCGGTCGAATATTTTTCAGCATTTCTAATGCATGCTGATATTGTTCTTCTGCATCTTCTCTTGACACAATAAAAAAATCACTGTAATCACAGTTGTTTCTAATTTGAAAAGCTGCCTGTAGATATTTAGAATACTTTTTATCAAATTCTCCTGTTTTTATATATTCTTTCTAAAAGTACGCTATGACACCTGCGTGTTTCTTGAAATCAATCCCATCTTTCGCAAGAACCGCACGAACTCCGGTAAAAATAGAATAATATGATCTGCCTATGGAATCTTTATAATGTCCCGCATCCAGCAGTATCTTTGACGATTCCAGTTTTTCCCGTGCATTCTCTATCCGATAAGATACCAGATCATCCAATTTTTCTTCCCTCCTTTACAATATTTCTATAATAAGGAAGTTTTTCCTTGTATTGTTCAAATTCGTCATATGGAATCACCGTAGGAGATACGATAACATCATATGCAAGACCAACTTCCGTGGAAAAATCCCACATTTTCTTTAATTTTTTTTGAAGTTCCACACGATTTCCTCTTACTATAGCTGTAATATCTATATCCGAATCATCGGAGTAATCTCCGCGTGCATAAGATCCGTATAAGATAATTGTATCAATACTGTCTCCGTAAACAGAACGATAGTAATTAACCATTTCTTCTTCTATCGCTTCTAGTTGGCTTTTTGTACACATGGCATCTGGCCTCCTTTCCCAACGTAGATTATATAACTGCTTTTTAATATTTTACCCTATTTATTATGCCATCTACAATTCTTATTTTTATATCGAGGTTTTTCTCCATTCACATTGCTAGGCAGACAGAAATTGAATCTTCCGAAAATATTCGAATTTTCCTGCTTATGGCTAAATTGGCGAATATATCTCGATTTCAAAATAAATCCCCAAAAATCATTCAAAATATTTCTTTTGAACTCTTTTCGATGTTTCAATCATATTAGAACAGTCTATGAACTCTAATTCTATATACTATATATGAAACCTTTTTTATTAACTGTACGCATTATGTGAAGGTATAATCATGGAGAAATTTAATGAGAAGCTGAAAAAAAGAATTTTAGAGGAAATTTACGAAACTTGCGTTAAAAAAGAATTTTTAAAGCACGAAAAAACCGAATACAACATCAGTGTTTTAGAAAAAACATTACTGCAAAATACAACGCACAAAAATATATCAACATTGATCATAAAACAAGCTGGTATCAAATCGATACCAGCTAATGTTTTAACTTGATATTATATTATGATATGTCATTACATTACTCTGTAAAATTCATAAAGGGAATATCATAGGCAGCAAAAGGTGATGCAGATGTAATTACCGAAATTGTCGGTCGTAAATAAGCTAATAATAATGCCGGTGCGCCCTCTTTTTAAATTCCAAGATACATTCTTATGATTCCTAAAATCAGCAAATGCACCGGATAGAAAAGATAATTTACTAACTTATTCTGTTTTCCACGCTCTCCATTGTAAGTAAGTGTCAGTCCAAATCCAAGCAGAGCCCACGGCTCTTTAAACATAGAGATGTAACAAAACGGAATTCCAAGTGCCCATCTCTCATGAAAAATATAACAGAAATAACCGATCAGTACCGCATGATGTTCGTAGTCCAGACTTGCATTCATTGCTACAATGCACAACACCGCTACAATGAGAAATGATACGAAATACCACAAAGCCTTCGGTAGTGACGCCATCTTTTCTTTCAGTACATCGATCACCCAGATCATAGCAAGCACAAGTGCCAGTGTAAACATAATATTGTTCCAGTTGATTTCAACAAATCTAGCCGATGTGCACATATCAAACGGAACCTCTGATATCACTCCAAATACAAGAAGTGTAACTAAATATCTCCATTTAGTGCTTGTGTGGAAATATCCTTCCACAAGAAGGAAGATAAATATCGGGAAAGCGATTCTTCCTAAAATATCAAAAAAATCACTCAATCGATTCAATGCTCCTCCATCCAGATTTGGATAGATCAATGCCTTATTCGTATGGTCAATGAACATCGATAAAAAAGCGATATATTTCAATTGCGCTCCTGAGAATATCTTGATTCGTTCTTTTATATTGTTCATAAGTTTTTCTTTTCAGACACCTTTCTTAATTCTATTCTAGTAATTTTCTGCGTGAAGCTCAAAGTAGCTCTGTGGATGCGCGCATACCGGACAGACTTCCGGGGCTTTCGTTCCAACTACAATATGTCCACAGTTGCGGCATTCCCATACCTTCACTTCGCTCTTCTCAAACACCTGCGCAGTTTCAATGTTCTTAAGAAGTGCACGATATCTCTCCTCATGGTGCTTTTCAATTTCTCCTACTGCTCTAAATTTTGCTGCAAGCTCAGGGAAACCTTCTTCCTCTGCTGTTTTAGCAAAGCCATCATACATATCTGTCCACTCGTAGTTCTCTCCTTCTGCTGCAGCAGCTAAGTTTTCTTTTGTATCACCAATTCCTGCTAATTCCTTGAACCACATCTTAGCATGCTCTTTCTCATTATCTGCTGTTTTTAAAAATAATGCTGACATCTGCTCGTAGCCTTCCTTTTTCGCCACGGAGGCGAAGAAGGTGTACTGGTTTCTCGCCTGCGACTCGCCCGCGAACGCGGCGCGCAGGTTGGCCTCCGTTTTCGTGCCTGCATACTTGCTCATATCTGTGTCTCCTTTTCAATTCAGATTTAAAATATCGTGTCTTGCTTTCCGTGATTCTATTCTAGCATACCCGTTTCAATTTTGCAAGTGATTCTTATTATTATTTTATTTCCATCTTGCCTCTCCCTCCCCCATATGCTAAGATACCCCTGACCACCACGAAAGGAACCCATGCAATGACAAAAATCTTATTCGTCTGCCACGGCAATATCTGCCGCAGTCCGATGGCGGAGTTTATTCTGAAGGATCTGGTGCGGAAGGCGGGGTGCGCGGCGGAGGTTCGGATCGCGTCAGCCGCGACCAGCCGGGAGGAGCTTGGCAGCCCGATCTATCCGCCCGCGCAGCGGCAGCTGCGCAGCCACGGCGTCCCGTTTGACGACCACCGGGCCCGGCAGATGACGCGCGCGGACTACGACGCATACGACCTGCTCATCGGCATGGACAGCCGGAATCTTGCCAACATGCGCCGCATCTGCGGCGGCGACCCGGACGGGAAGCT
>OGCO01000829.1_pt1 | contig 50695 bp, 37 predicted proteins | sample 1570171 | NCBI WGS metagenome assembly OGCO01 (sample SAMEA4370583, study PRJEB24528) | human gut metagenome
TTTGAAAAAATCATTCAACTTTCAGAGGAGCGTCTTATCACTCCAAGCGGCCTTTCTCTTGTTGGACAACTGCTTGGAAAAAGCCGTTTTATTAAAAAATGTAATACAATGAAAGTAGATAGCAAGCGTTCTCAAAGTCAGATTAAAAACGGTGATATTCTTCTTTCTTATATCGGTTTGCTTTGTCAGGGAAAAACCGCTTACGAGGATATCCGCGAAATGTCGGCAGATCTTGATTACTATGAACTTGCACTTGGAATCACAAGATCCATTCCATCTGCCGAAACACTGCGTCAGAGAATGGATGATATCGGTTCTTCTCTTAGAAAAAATATCCTTGATGCCAATGTTGAAATGTTTCATACCTATAACATAGAACCGACCCCGATTTCAGAGGAGTTCGTTCCCGTTGACCTTGATGTTACCCCAATGGATAATTCAAAAACCCATAAAGAGGGAGTTTCCTACACGTACAAAGGGTTTTTCGGTTATGCTCCTATGATGGCATACATCGGTGCCGAAGGTTTTCTTGTAAATACCGAACTTCGAGAGGGAAGCCAGCATTGCCAATGCAACACCCCGGCTTTTCTGAGCGAGACTTTAAATTACAGACATCAGCTTACCAAAAAACAGCTGCTTGTCCGTATGGATTCCGGGAATGATGCCGCCGAAAATCTTGGCATTCTCATAGAGGATGGTTCGTGGTTTATCGTGAAAAGAAATCTTCGCCGCGGTGAATCCTGTTGTGGTCAAGCATTTTTGTAACATTTGTGGCTAAAAAAATTCATTGGATTGTTACTTGGATATTACCGGAGTCTCCCGTGTATGTAAAGGATGCTTCACACCGCCCTGGGCGGCTTTGTCCTTGACATACACGAAAACCTCCTGGTAAGGTGTGATCAAGCAATCCATTGGAGCATTATCATAAGGATACCCTGCCTTACTCATGCTTTGTGTGACATGAACGGATTCGCAAAACTCTACGAATGCTTTGGACGTAAACTGTGACCCTTGGTCTGAATGCAGAATTAATTCCCCTTTCAGAACCGGCTGCGATTCCAATGCTTTTTTCAGAGTACAAATTGCAAGATCACTTGTGATATGCCGATCTGTTATACTGGCGACAACACTTCGAGCATGCAGATCTATGATTGTACAGTTGTAGCGTACTTCATGGTTTTTCAAAAACAAATAGGTAAAATCGGTACACCATTTTTGATTGATTTTATCTGCTGTATCTTGTTTTCAAATACTTTATGAGGTTCGCCATATTCATATTCCGGTTTCTTCGGGCGAACGATAGATTTCAATCCAAGTATGGAATTCATGTACTTGTGGACAGTTGCTGTACTGTATGAAAAACCTTCACGCTCTAAGTATACCTGCATGCTGCGATACACGGTTACGCCATGGTGTTTGTGATAAATGTCTGTAATTTTTGACAATACTTTCTCCCTCCGGGCATAATAATCCGCCTTCCGGTGTTTTCGGTAGTTGTAGTAAGCATTTGGACAGATATTAAAGCGGCGCAGGAGCCAGCGCAGACCAAATTCATTATGATGTTGTTCAATAAATCGATAAGCCTCTAATCGATTTCCTTCGCAAAGAATGCCGCCGCTTTTTTTAGAAAGAGATTTTCCTTTTTTGCCTCTTCCAGTTCTTTTCGTAACCGGAGATTTTCTTTCATAAGCTCCATTTCGTTTGGAGTATCCGGATTTTCGAGGGCTTTTGTTTGGCATTCTCTGCTAAATTCACTACACCACTTAGAAATGCTGGCTTTGGATACGCCGTATTCCGCAGTGATGCTTTTGTAAGTTCGTCCTTCCTCTGCGTGAAGGCGGACAATCTTCTTTTTAAATTCTGGTGCGTAACTCTGTGGCATAATAAGTACCTCTTTTCTTTATTATATTATATCTTATTAGCCATCCCTGTTACAACTATATTATAGCACCTCAGTTTTACGATAACTCAATTCTTCCAGGTACTAAAATTGCATTTATGTACCGCCTGCGGACCGTTTTGTTTTACGATAACTCAATTCTTCCAGGTACTAAAATAGCATGAATCGAGGTCGAATAAGCTGATCTGTTTTACGATAACTCAATTCTTCCAGGTACTAAAATACGTGTTGAGGGTTGCCATGCGTCCATGCAGTTTTACGATAACTCAATTCTTCCAGGTACTAAAATCATATAACCTACAGTTTTTCCGTAATTATCGTTTTACGATAACTCAATTCTTCCAGGTACTAAAATCCAGCACAACGCAGCATGGACGAAGACAGGTTTTACGATAACTCAATTCTTCCAGGTACTAAAATGCGTAAGATGTAATTGCCGAACCGATAGCAGTTTTACGATAACTCAATTCTTCCAGGTACTAAAATTATACAACGGACGGTTGTTGTCATCTTTCAGTTTTACGATAACTCAATTCTTCCAGGTACTAAAATCTGTGTTGGTGGCCTTGCAACTTTCGGCGAGTTTTACGATAACTCAATTCTTCCAGGTACTAAAATTTATGTTCGTTGACGTTAACAATACCCAAGGTTTTACGATAACTCAATTCTTCCAGGTACTAAAATACCTCTTCCCTCCACTTCGCTATTTCCTTGTTTTACGATAACTCAATTCTTCCAGGTACTAAAATGTAATCTATCTGCTTATGAATCTTGTATGGGTTTTACGATAACTCAATTCTTCCAGGTACTAAAATAGCGCCAAGCTTTCAACGGCTGGAAATAAAGTTTTACGATAACTCAATTCTTCCAGGTACTAAAATCCACCAATTCCGCTGGAATCTGCCAGGAGGTTTTACGATAACTCAATTCTTCCAGGTACTAAAATTCTATCCCATTCGTATTTTAAAATATCATTGTTTTACGATAACTCAATTCTTCCAGGTACTAAAATATATAACGGTTTGAATACTTTTTGTGATTGGTTTTACGATAACTCAATTCTTCCAGGTACTAAAATACGCTCCACCATTTGTACACTGTCTTTTTAGTTTTACGATAACTCAATTCTTCCAGGTACTAAAATTCGGGTGTAACTGTCGCGGTAACATTTGTCGTTTTACGATAACTCAATTCTTCCAGGTACTAAAATCTTTCTCGGTCTGTATCTTCTCCAGTTTTTGTTTTACGATAACTCAATTCTTCCAGGTACTAAAATAATGAAGCGCGCTGGGTATTCTCTCGCGAGTTTTACGATAACTCAATTCTTCCAGGTACTAAAATTCAATAAGCACAGGCGTTTTTTGCGTGTTGTTTTACGATAACTCAATTCTTCCAGGTACTAAAATGTCAAATCAACCATTTAATCTGAAATTTTAGTTTACTCAATCCACTACTTCTTTATTATAGCACAGTTTCATTCAATAGAAAAGCATTTTCTACTCTATTTATCCCCGTTTTAACGGCCATTTTTATGCATAAACTATCTTGCAGCAGCTTCAAAAATACATTTTCTTGCAAATGCAATCTCATATTCTCTTTTCCTATATTATGAACAATTCCCTGTATCCCACTTCTTATACTTGCGTCATCCCATACAACTTGTCTTGGATAATTATTACAAATAAATTGATGCAATCGATCCCACTCTGGGAAATTAAATACTACATCATTCATCACGCTTATGCCTTCCAATAATTCATCTTTCATTGAAACATAGCCCTCAACACTCATAGTGAACAAAAATGTAACGTCTGACTCTTTTACCATATTTTGTATATTTTTTATTACATTTTCATATTGTGATAATGTCAATAAATGATCTATATTTTCCACTATAATCAATAATTTTTCTGGTTTCCTTTGTTGCATTTTCTTTAATAAGCCTAAATATGTTTGAAATAATTGCTCTGTTGTCAGTTCTTCTATTTCTCTTCCATCATTAGTAGTTATATCTGCAGTATGAATCATATCCCAAATATTCTTTTCTTGATATCCTACTTGTATATTCTTCAATGCCTCCAATAATTGCACATTCATTTCCATATACAATTGATCTAAAAGTTCTGAGATTTGTTGCATAATATTCTGTGCCGAAAATTCCATGTAACTAAGTTTTAAATACTCCATCATCATACTAGTCTTTGACAATTTTATAGATTGTATCAACTGCTCTCGATTAGAAATCCGAATACAAGAAAAATATTTTCTTCCTACTTTATTGTCATCTAGCGTTATATTATCCTGATATTCCCCTTCAAAAGCAGAATATCGTGAAGTTGAAAAGTATTTAGTTAATGAATAACATACAAAATGTTTAATTTCAAAGTTTGTTCCACATAATTGTATAATCGGTACTAATGGGATTTCATATACCGAATTTGCCTTTTTTATTTGAAAATTCAAAGTATTATCATCCTTTCTACTCCAATCACATGCTCTGATGTGCTTTTGGTTCCTATAATCAAAATCATATCTTGATATTGTTTTTCTGTTATCATTAGTAATCGTACATTTCCATTATCCGGTGCAAATTTTTGCACTCGTTTCTGTAATCTATTAGCATAGTCACGATTTGGACATGTACGTATATATACAGAATATTGCATCATTATAAACCCTTCCTTGATCAAAAACTTACGAAACTCTCTATACCCTCGTTTTTCTTCTTCTGTTTCTACCGGCAAATCAAACATACATATTACCCTCATAACCTTATATTTCATCCTCTTCTCCTTGATACTCACTGACATCTGGCAATTCCCAATTTGTTTTCTTTTTCAACAGTGCCGCATATCCCGATACATATTCTTCAATTGCATTGCAAAGATACATATTCCTTCCTTTGTAAACAATTCGATGGTTTAACATATTTGCTAACTTTCTGCGATGTTCACTTGTAAAGTAGTCTTCTTCATTTAATAATTGATATGCATAAAGATCAACAAATGGTCGAAATGGCTCAATCAGATCATCCACCAAATTAAAACGATTATATTCATTGCAATGATGAATTCCAAGTTGACTATTTAATCCATATCCAACACACATTTTTGCAATAAATGACCGAAGAACTGCATAGCCAAAATCTAAACCTGAATTAAGTAAAATTTCTTCATTTCCGCGCGAAAAACTGCATCCCATTAATGTATTAAAATACACTTTGGCTGCATGTGCCTCTCTATTCGTCTTGTCACCTGGGCCTAGTTCTCTCACGAATTGCTCTAATAAAAGAACTGATTTATTTTCTTTATTTAATTGTTGTAAAACATTTTTTTGATTCACAATCTTTCTAGCAATAATTTTGCTCCATAAAGCATCATAAAAATCATCTTCAACATCAATTTGATACTTCATATTTTTAGATATCCGGCTATGATTGTCATACGAACAATAAAAACCGATTGGAAGATGTTCTTGATTGCAAACCATCATTCCTACATTATGCTTTGCCAAAGCACAAAGCATCCTAGCAGTAATCGTGACTTTCATATTGTCAAGAATCATAATGGAAATATCCTCCAACGGAATCCAAATTTCTTTTTCCTGCTTTCGCACAACAAGGTTATCTAACTTCAATCTCATTTCAACTTCGTTTTCTACCAACACAACACGAAATCCCATACCTTCTCCTTTCAAAAGAAAAAGGACATCCGAGGATGTCCTTTTCATTTCGGCATAAAGCCTTGTTTTAGTAGATCTGAAAAAATTGAGTTATCGTAAAATATCTACTAAAACAAGTATAGCACAAAACAAATTAACAGTCAACCTCTAATCGAAATTTTTCACGTTCACATACATATTGGTTTCCCAATATATCTGTGCGAATTTTTCTTATAGAACAAGTTTTAACCAAGCCAACCGTTCTATACCTTTTTTCCTCTTTTCCCCAATCTGGTTTCTTAAGAGGTTTTTTTTCAATATAGTTCAGATTTTTCTTAGTTCTTGATATAAAACGTTCTGTATATACTTCTCCATTCTTTTCATACTGTATAATATCGTTTCTATAGAACGTAAAACAAAACTCTATTCCCATTTTCCCCAAATCTTTCCAGGTTTGTCCTGTTTGAATCACTTTCTCCTTTATAAGATTTTGATTATACACTTCTTCTTTAATTAGATAGTGTCCACCTTCAAACTTAAAGTCTGAATGCTTTAATCCCACTAGAAAATACTGTTTTGTTTCGGGTTGATAGTATACATCTGTACGAAACGGTGTCAAACTATCAAGTAGTACTTTCCGACTTCCTTTTTCAAAACCATACTTATGCGAAATATCAATACAACTTCCCACCTTTTCTTTCTTATATTTCAATTTAACCACCTTAGGTCCATTATTTTTCTTAGCATATTTCCGAAAAGCATCCCCCGTTTCCTTTTCGTAATCTAAAAACGGATTTCTGCTATCTGAATATTCTTCTAATATTTTTACTAATCCGTCCCATGTTTTGCGATCTAAATCATACATTAAAAATTTGCTCTGTTGATTTTCAGCAATCATTTGTCGAATTTTTTTTACATCTTCAGCATTATATAGATTCAATTTATTAATTTTATAGGTTTCCCCATCAACATTTCTTGTTCCATAAATCGTTTGGTTACACAATCCACGATTTGGTTTTTTATCAACTTTAAACCAATATTTCACCCTGCTTTGTGCCACTTTAATTTCTCGTATAATTCTCATTCGTTTTTGCTGATACATAATTTCTGTACATTTTTCATCATCCATCAATTTATCCCATTCTTCAACATCTAATATTTCTCCCGTCTCAATGTCGATCAAATTTTTTTGCTGTCTGTGAAAAGTTTCATACCCCATCTGAGAATAACACATCAACATGGCATCCACTGCATGATGCACAAAAGACTCATCTCTATCTTTATTTAGTTCAAGGGCTACCCTCATCTGATGTGTAAAGCTTCCTCGCACTACTCTTACTGATGTATTAGCTTCATGCGAATAGAAATAATCCTGTAATGCATTCAATACAACACGCGAAGCATATCTGGTATCATTTATATTTCGTTCTACAAAACCTTGTAAAACATCCTGTTTGGTTATATTTTCCATGCAAAGTAATTTATCAAGTTTATTTTTAGTAATACTTTTCTTTTTATTAAGTTCTACTACAACAGCTTTAAATCTATCAAAGTTCCATTCTCTTTTCAAACCACGTAAGTACAAATATGGCGTCAGATTCCCTTTTTGCTGATTTTCGCTGCTATACACCAGAACTTTATTGCTTCGACTATCATCAAAACTAATGGAACGTGGAATAATATGGTCTATTTCAAATTTTTTCTGATCATTAAGCAAGTCATATATCTCTATTTTTTTACCAGAATATAAACATTGCTCGTTTTGTTCTTTCCATAATTTGAGTTTTAAACCAAGTTTTTTATGATGGTAAAAATGTTGTTCTGTAATCGCAATCCCATACTCCTCTTTTACCTGTTTTATAATATCATCTAATTCTTTCTTATTCTTGTTTTGTGCATCCTTTATTTTCTTTTTTTGTTCTTCTTCATTTTTATCGCGAGGCATTTCTACAATAATCTGTCTTGGACTTCCATATTTTTTAAGCAATGCATTCACAACACGAATTGTAATTCGTATAGCTCGTACTACAACTGGATTATAAATCTGTTCAATTATATCTTCTTCAGACAAATATTTATATTCCTTATACTTTTCCTTATTATTTTTCAGCAGTTCTTTTTCAGTTAGTATTTGCATTTGATTTTTTGAATTCTCATACAAATCAGGAATGATTTCTTTCATCAGCTTAAGAGAAAAATTCTGCCACTTGCTAAATTTTGCCGAATTTTTTCTTCTCAGTTCAATAAGGCACTCAATCTGCTCATCCGATATATTAATCATTTTAAAGTCATCCTGATCATCCTTATTTTGAAACGCCGCTATAATTCCTTCTTTTTCTGTATTTAGTGTCAAAATTTCACCAATACGATCGAGTTCTTCTCTCGTATATTTTTCAATATCCCAACCATTTTTTTCAAATGCTCTACGCATAAGATTATACTGTTCAAAAGAGTGAATTTTTTCCTTATCATTTTTGTCCAATACAAGCCCGGTTAAAGTTTCAATATCCTCTCCTATTACTTTTTTAAGTATTCTTTTTACGTTGACACTTTTAGCTGTTTTGACCTCATTTACAACATTTCTTTTTTCTTCTTCCGTCAATTTACGATTATTTACTGTAAGATTATTCAAATCATTTAAAAGATTAAATTCCTGTGCAGTATAACTTGCTCCAGCAGCACGAACTTGATCTTTATATATTGTACATTTTCCAATTAATTTTTCAAATATATTTTTCTCAGTAATATATTCACCGTTTTTAGGGTTAATACGTAATGTATATTTTCCGTAGTTTGTCCTAGATTTTTCATTTCCAGGTCCTTCATAGTATTTTCGCTTTCTGGAAAAAATTTCAATATATTTATCTTGAAATTTTTCAGTTAAAAACAAATGAAATTCTTTCTGTCTTTTTAATATCGCCTGTATCTCTTTCTTATAGGAATTTGTAGTAAACACATTTGATAAACTAATAATCTCCCCATCTTTTTCAAAACTGCGATTGCCACGATATTCCCCATAACTTTCAAAACGCTTTTGCTGTATAATACAAGGATACTCATTTTGTGTTAATTCTGTCTGATTTCTTTCTAACGCTTTTTTATAATCTGATTCATTTGCTGCCCCCTCTTCCAAGGCATCATCCAAGTAAGAGATTCCACGATGAAGCAATTCATTTTTCAATACCCAAAACAATTCCTCTTGAGTTAATTTTTCTGATAATCCCTTAACACGCAATTGCAGTACGTTTATCTGATTATTTTTTGGAATTTCCAGATTTTCTTCCTGCCATAATTTTTCAAAATCTGACACTCTGTTTTTTCTTCGCCGATGCAGTCTCTTTAATTGTCTAAAATTTCTACGCTCGGCATTTTTACTTGCATCTGCACATGGAAAAATATTTACTCCCGACTCCAAAACAACATATTCATCATTTACAACTGCCCAACCAACAGATGCCACTCCAATATCTACTGCAAATCTAATACCCATATCTTTATTACCTCCTAAATTATCTATGTGTTATTACAAACAACTCCACATCTATTTTACCATTTTTTACTTTTTTTGACAATCTTTTTTATCTCCTGCTCTTGTCCTTGCGAAATCAGGCTGTCACCAGGGCATAAACGGCATTTTTTAATCTTGCTTCCATAATTTACCATTCCTTTCAACCTGCCAATTCATTTTATAGTTATTCTTCATTTAATACTCTTCTCCATATTGGTAATAAGCATCATCCATCGCATCATCGACACCTTCGGCATAATCGCTGTCTTTCTCGTATCTGTCTTCGTCATAGTCCTGTTGCATGTCAATGTCATCGTATCCATCAGAATAAGCACTGCAGGCATCTTCATAATCAGACGAACCCTCCGATGAGGAATACGTCTTCGCCGAAGCAGATGAGGATGTGCTTCCGACAGATGAGCCCGTGTACGAACTATCCGAAGAAGTTTCGCTTGATGTCGTGTTAGAACTGTCTGACGAATAAGTATGTCTTGAAGAACTATCATGCAAAAAGCAATAACTACTATGGGATCGTGCCTCATTGTCACAACCCGCATGCAAACATGTCGTGTGCTTTGAATTCGAACTACCGATTGCAACGATAATAATACCAAAAAACCAAACAAAACCTAAAAATGCTAAAATTCGTCCTATTGTATCATCATTCATAATGTCCATCTCCTTGCTTAAATTATTTGTCAAAAATCGTAATCATCCGGATCTAAGCCGGCGTCTTCCAACGCTTCATCTCTTTCATCCTCATCCATGTCCATTAATTCATCCGGATCCAGTCCTGACATGATGGCGTCATATTCAAAATCCGCGTCGTCTGTCTCTGCATCATCATCAAAATCGCCGTCATCTCCAAACAATGCATTGTGTTCTTCCCGGCTGGTACAAAGCATTTCCGCCGCAAGCACTTTCTCCGACCAATCTACTTCTCCATCTCTGTTAAAGTCCATCCAATCATGCATAACAAAGCCCTCCTTCAACTATTTTTTGTTGCTTTTGTTTTCGTTTTCTATATATTACAACATTAGCTGTCCCAAAAACGGGACTTGCAAAATTTTTTTTAAAATTTTTGTAACTATTCAGGATCAATGTATGGAAATCAATGAATCGTCGTGCTTGCACGTAAGAGGCTTTGATTTTCCATACATTGAGTCCTGAATAGTTACTAATTTTTTAAATATTAATGGTATTTATAAACGAAAAAAGCACCCTGCGTTGTTCGCAACGTGCTTTTACAATTCTTTTTCAATATTTTGTTTTAAATACAAAACACTGCATAAAGAGGAACGATTTTCTTTTTATCCTCAAAGCCAAAATTCTTGCAGACAGTTTAATAGCATATTCTGAACGCAAGGCCCGGGCTTTTGCCCGAGCCTCGCATCGCCATTCATTTACCTAATTATTTACAAAATTGTTTGTCAAAATCCGGGTTAAATGCATAGATGTTTTTATGGTCAAGGTCGTCAGTGATCAGTCGCAGGCTTTCGCCGAAACGCTGATAATGAACGATCTCGCGCTCACGGAGATAGCGGATTGGATCACAGACTTCCGGATCTTTGATCAGGCGCAGAATATTATCGTAGGTCAGACGCGCTTTCTGCTCTGCCGCCATGTCTTCGTGCATGTCAGCAATCGGGTCGCCCGTAGACTGAATCATAGATGCGCTCCAAGGCTCACCGGAAGCGGCCTGTGGCCAAAGTCCGATTGTGTGATCTACATAGTATGGGGCAAATCCCTGCTCCTGCAGTTCTTCCGCGGTGAGGTTTTTCGTCAGCTGGTGAACGATCGCGCAGATCATTTCCATGTGGGCGAGTTCCTCCGTTCCGATGTCAGTCAGAACCCCGGCCACCTTACGGTTCATGTTCGAATAACGCTGGGACAGATAGCGCATTGCCGCACCGACCTCTCCGTCGGGACCTCCGAATTGTGAAATGATCACTTTTGCCATCTCAGCATTGGGGCGAGTGATATTTACCGGGTATTGCAACCGTTTTTCATATTTCCACATTGATCAACATCCTCCTTCCCATGGCCACGGGCCTTCTACCCAGGTCCAGCGGTCATCTGCGATAACATTACTAGTTTGTAGTGGTCCGTAGTATTGCGTGTATTCCTCGGATGCCTCGTGGTATAATTTCTTATACTTTTTGTAATACTTCAATGCTTCCTCATCATAGGGATGCGTATCCAGATACAGTACGACATCATCGATGGCAAACGAAACTTCCTGAATATAACGCAGCAACTTCTTTTTGTCTGTCTGATTCATCGTCGATCCCTCCCTTGATATGATGGTTGTGAACATTGTGCGCATGCTGCTTTGCTTCCAACAAATGGAAGAACGAGATCTTCAAAGATCGAGCCGTGCGCCAAACCGCTTCCACCGTCCATGACATTTTTCCACGTCTGCCATTTTACCGAGGCGATAGCCAATGACTGGCGTTCCGGGCGTGGACAAGGTCGGAATTCCGGCATTCCCGGCTTGTAGTCACGACATCCGCAGGAAGAGGATGGCATGTTGACAGGCATCGGACCGCGCGGTCTTGGATTTTCATTACAATTACAATTTCCAGAATATGAATTCATAAAAAAATCCCCTTGCTATTTTGCTTTTTAGTATACTATATGACAAAATTCGCAAGGGGTGTTATTTATTTACAGCATTTCATCGGTAATAACAAAATGCTCGCCGGCATGAAGTTCGTCAGACAAAATCTTTTTGGCAAGAAGCGTCTCTACCTTTTTCTGGATATAACGCTTCAATGGCCGTGCACCATAAGCCGGTTCATACGCATCTTCCACCACTTTGTCTTTCGCTGCATCGGTAAGTTCTACCGTAAGCTCGCGGTCGGCAAGACGGCGGTTCAGATCCGCGATCAAAAGATCAATGATTCCTCGGATATTGTCTCTTGTCAGCGGCTTAAACATGATGGTTTCATCGAGACGGTTCAAAAATTCCGGTTTAAAACTCAGACGAAGTTTTTCCATCACTTTCTGTTCTGCCTCCGGGCGGATATTGCCGTCCTCGTCGATGCCATCAAGCAAATATTCTGCGCCAAGGTTCGATGTCATGATCAAAATCGTATTTTTGAAATCGACCGTACGGCCTTTCGAGTCTGTTACACGTCCATCATCCAATATTTGCAAGAAAATATTGAACACATCCGGATGTGCCTTCTCAATCTCATCAAACAATACGACAGAATATGGTTTTCTTCGCACTGCCTCGGTCAACTGGCCGCCTTCCTCGTAACCAACATATCCCGGAGGCGCTCCGATCAGACGCGATACGGAATGTTTCTCCATATATTCACTCATATCAATACGTATGATATTTTGTTCATTGTCAAACAAATTCTCGGCAAGGCTCTTCGCAAGCTCCGTCTTTCCGACGCCGGTAGGACCAAGGAAGAGAAATGAGCCGATTGGCTTTGTCGGATCCTTGATTCCGGCCTTGGAACGAAGGATTGCTTCTGTCACTTTCGTTACTCCTTCGTCCTGGCCGACCACCCGTTTGTGAAGTGCATCTGCCAGATGAAGTGTTTTATTGCGCTCCGATTCTGTCAATTTGGCAACCGGGATTCCTGTCCAGCGCGATACGATTTTGGCAATTTCTTCCTCTGTTACGCTCTCGTGAACCATCGACTGGTCGCCTTTCTTTGCCTTTTCTTCGGCTTCCTGCAATTGTTTCTGCACTCTTGGCAGATCTCCATACTGCAATTGCGCCGCTTTTTCAAGGTCATAATTGTTTTTCGCCATTTCAATCTGATTGCGGACGGTTTCAAGTTCAGTCTTCAGACTGTGAACCTTTTCCACCGCACTTCGCTCATTGTCCCATTTTGCCTTTTCGCCGGCAAATTGTTCACGAAGTTCAGCGAGTTCTTTCTGTAAATTGGTCAGACGCTCTTTGCTCAGATTATCCGTTTCTTTTTTCAATGCGGCCTCTTCAATCTCCAGCTGCATGATGTGACGCTGCACATCATCCAATTCGGTCGGCAGCGAATCCAGCTCGGTTTTGATGAGTGCGCATGCTTCATCGACAAGGTCAATCGCCTTATCCGGAAGGAAACGATCAGTAATGTATCTATGTGAAAGCGTTGCAGCTGCCACAAGGGCACCATCTGTAATCTTAACACCATGGAAAACTTCATATCTCTCTTTCAGGCCACGGAGAATGGCAATGGTATCCTCAACCGTCGGCTCATCCACCATAACCGGCTGGAAACGACGTTCCAATGCGGCATCTTTCTCAATGTACATCCGATATTCATCCAATGTAGTCGCACCGATACAATGCAGTTCGCCACGTGCAAGCATTGGCTTTAACATGTTGCCGGCGTCCATTGCACCATCGGTCTTTCCGGCTCCGACGATCGTATGAAGTTCATCGACGAAAAGAATGATCTGCCCGTCGCTGTCTTTGACTTCTTCCAAAACGGCTTTCAGACGTTCCTCAAATTCACCACGGTATTTGGCGCCTGCTACCAATGCCCCCATATCCAAAGCAAATATGATCTTGTCTTTCAAGCCATCCGGCACATCCCCGCGCACAATACGCTGTGCCAGTCCCTCTACAGCTGCCGTCTTACCTACACCGGGTTCACCGATGAGAACCGGATTATTTTTGGTCTTACGCGATAAGATCTGAATCATGTTACGAATCTCCGAGTCCCTGCCAATTACAGGATCCAGTTTTTTCTCACGCGCCCTCTCTACGAGGTCGTATCCATATTTATTTAAGCTGTCATACACGGCTTCCGGATTGTCCGTTGTCACTTTTTGATTTCCTCGGACTTTCGAAAGAGCCTGCAAAAATCTTTCGCGGTCAATCTGAAAATCGTGGAACAGCTGCTTGATCTCCTTCGATGGTTTGCGAAGCAGACTCAAAAATAAATGCTCAACGGAGACATACTCGTCTCCCAGCGCTTTCGCCTCATTTTCGGCATACACCAATACTTTATTCAAATCTTGTCCGATATAAACCTGTCCTCCCTGAACCTGCGGACGTTTGCGGACAGCTCCCTCGACCTGCGCCAAAAACACATCGCTGTCTATCTCCATCTTCTCGATCAGTTTCTTAATCAGACTATCTTCTACCGTCAACATCCCATAAAGTAAGTGTTCCTGTGCAATCTCCTGTGCACCAAAATCATATGCGATTTTTTCCAGGTTGTTTAAAATCTCTACGGATTTCTGTGTAAATTTTGAAATATTCATACTCTGCCTCCATTCTGCATCTCCTGCACGATGCCTGCAAGCGTTATTGGACAATGTGGGACTTTTTATAGTCTCTCCACCATCGCTACAATTATGTTATACCACTTTTATTAGCACTCGTCAAGGGTGAGTGCTAATAAATTTAGAATTTTTTTCATGCATTGCTCGTAAGCTGCTTACCAGCGTACATTAATTCGAGGCGTAACCAAAGAACTTCTTACTTCCAAATACGAATTACACAGTTTTACCAATTTTCATACAACGGATTTACATACAGATGTAGATCCGTCACAAATATCCGGGGAAACAAGCATCTTTCACATGGTCCCTTTTCTGGTATGGAGGAGGACAGCATATTGCTACGCAAATGATTCGCCATGGACACCTTCCACCCGGTACAAATGAGGTGTCTTCTGACAAATATCTTCTCTGCTCAAACATTGTTTTTCTCGTCCTATATTAAACACAAGTTTTTCAACTCCTGCTTTCTTTATTTTTTCTCGGTCCAAGCATCCCACCAAGCATACCGGCAAGAACACAGACCAAAAGTGTTGTCAATATCGCCGGGAACATTGTGGATAAACTTTTGTTCCAGACAGCACTGACGCCATAAACAACCCCAAAATATGCCAGTCCAAATAGTCCACCCAGCAGATAATGCCGGCTGTCCTTTTGTGCGGAAAAAATCATTCCACCTACAAATGCCGCGACTGCATACACCAAAAGAATTGCTCCGCCAATATGTTCCACGGATGTCTTAGTCTGATATAGCACAAATGCTACAACTACCAAAAGAAGTGCCGTCAGCACAAAGGAAACAAAAAATCCTTTCAATCTTCTCATTCTACTCTCTCGCCATTTCTTTTTTACTCTTTACTATCTATATGCTCTTTCTGTTTTACATATTCCTACCATTATGCTATAATAGTTATACTATACTAAAAGAATAGAAGGTATGATTATGAGATATATTGATCTGCACGTGCATTCGAATTGTTCCGATGGCACCTTTTCTCCCGAGGAACTGGTTGTTCTTGGAATTAAACAGGAACTGGTTGCGTTTGCATTGACGGACCACGATACCATAAGCGGCGTGGAACGTGCCATAAAAAAAGCGGAGGAATTTGACAATAAGATTCAGGTGATCCCGGGTATGGAGCTCTCCTGCAAATATACGATTTCTTCTTCCCAATCGGTTGAAATCCATATGCTCGGATACCGCTACGATATCCATAATAAAAAGCTCATTGCTACATTGGAAGACATTTCCAATGAACGTGATGAACGAAATCGGAAAATGTGCAGCAATCTGCAAAATGCCGGTTTCCCAATTTCGTATGATATGTTGTGCGAACGCTTTGGCGATACTATTTTGACCCGTGCGCATTTTGCCCGACTGTTACTGGAAAACGGCGGTGTGCCATCGCTGGATTATGCGTTCCGTACCTGCCTGTCTTCGGACAGCCCGTATTTTGTCAACCGCGAATATCTCACACCAAAAGATGCCATCGATCTGATTCGCGCATCCGGCGGTATTCCGGTTCTTGCACACCCATTGCTTTACAAATTGTCCGTCAGCCAGATCCGCCGGTTATTAGACGATCTGACCTCTTACGGACTTTGCGGAATCGAAGCCATTTATTCGCGAAACCGTGGTACAGATGAAGCGTTTGTCCGCAAGCTTGCCGATGAATATCATCTGTTTATCACCGGCGGTTCCGATTTTCACGGTGCCAACAAACCGGATATTGAACTTGGCCGTGGCACCGGTAATCTTCGTGTTCCGGTTATGCTCTTGGAGAATTTACGATAACTTCTTTTTGAAGCAGCGATAACATATTTGTCGCTGCTTCTGTTATATTTTTCGAAGCAATGATCGCCGAAATGACTGCTGCCCCACTGACACCGGTGTCTGCCAGTTTTGCCACATTGGATTGGTTGACACCGCCGATCGCAACTACCGGGATTTTTACGGCATTGCAGATCTCACGCAGGATATCGATCTCTACATGATGCGTTCCTGCTTTCGTCGAAGTTCCAAACACATCGCCGACCCCCAGATAGTCTGCGCCCTCTTTTTGCGCCTCGACGGCCAGTTCTTTATTGTACGCAGATACCCCTATGATCTTATCCGGTCCCAGAAGTTCCCTTGCCGTATGCGCCGGTATGTCGCTCTGTCCCAAATGAACGCCGTCGGCATCCACCGCCATCGCGATATCAATCCGGTCATTGATAATAAGCGGAATCTCATACGCATCCGTAATCTGTTTTACATCTTTTGCAATCTGCAGAAATTCCCTTCCTGTGCAGTCTTTCTCGCGGAGCTGAACGACCGTCACACCTCCTTGTATAGCAAGCTCCACTGCTTTTTCCAGTCTTTCCGCAGACATCAATTCGCGGTCTGTACATAAATATAACGTATAATCGACTCGAGGTTTCACTCTTTTTCTCCTTCCTTTTTTTCCAATTCCTGTTCGCCCACCTGATGTTTCAATTTCTGGATCCGATCTACAAAATGTCGGATCACAGACTGTCTCGTGATAATTCCCACAAAATAATTTCGGTCGTCGACAACCGGTACAAAGTTCTGATTCAATACCAGTTCCAGAAGTTCCTCCATCGTCGCCGAAATATGAACCGGCTGATTCCAGTTCTCGCGCATCATTTCGCAGATATATACATGATTTACTGCCGTTTCCTGATCCAATGGTGTATCACGCAGATGCCACAAAAAGTCTCCCTCTGTGACCGTCCCGATATATTTTCCTTCTTCTGACAATACCGGTGCCGCTGTATACCCGCTGGCACGAAGTTTCAAAAGTCCGGCACGCACGGTGTCCTCGCCGTTCAAAAAATCCACGGTATTTTTTGGTTTTAATAAAAATAAAAGATTCATATGTTCCCTCCATTCTATTTTTCCGGATTCATTTCCTTGGATTTTGCAAGAACCTCTTCCACATCCTTTGTATACTCTTCACGAATGTCGCGGATGCGTTCCAGTTCTCCGATAAAATCCTGCATGATCCCCGTATTATAATCAATCTGGCTTCGCAGTTTCTGCCTGCGCGTGTTCAAATCGTGGCGGACTTCAACCATTTCTTTTGGCTCAATGATTGCCTGTACCTGAGTGCACCAGATTTCGGCATCTTTTACGCCCATCTTCTTTAGTTCGGCGACCAAAATGTCCTTTTTTTCATTGAGCATATACACACTCTCACGCTTGCGCGCCCATTCCCGCTTTGCCCGCTGATACTGGTCATACACAAATTCCAGTTCCGTCGCATTGCGCACGCGGTACTTCATGCACATATAATCAATGGTCCGCGTATTATTGACATATTTTATCTTCACACGGTTCAAAAGAGAAATTGCGCGGTTGCATTTGCGTTCTGTGATCACCATATCGGTCCGGTTGGCACGCGCTTCCCACATAATGACAAGCAACACCAAAAAGGCAAATGCCGCGGTAGCAATGACCGGCACCGTAACATCGACTTCAAATGCCAGACGAATCGTCAGCATCAAAAGTGCAAACACAAGCAGAATCCCAGCCAGAACCTTCGATACGACACGCAGGGTACCCTGTTTATTGATAATGTCACGTTTGTCCGATTTGAGCAGCTGCTTCTCACTCTCCAGCTGGTGCAGATCATTTTTTACCTTAATCTGGTAATCCTCAAAGTTCTTTAACTTCTTTACGTCATCGGCTGCTATCGTCTCAAAGTTTTCCATCGCCTGACGCTGTGCATCATTGAACTTATACCGGCGTTTTTTCAGATAATCTCGTTCTTTCATTAACTGATCGATCGCCGATGCCGTCTGCAGAACAACCACTTTGTCCTCGTCGAGTGCCTGATCCATCAGCTGGATATCCTTCAGATGCGAAGTTACCTCTGCATACTCTTTTTTAATCTGTTCATTCTGGTTTTTCGCTTCCTGAATCCCCTCATACAAGCGCTGAATATAGTCAATGCGCTGCTTTTTGTCTTTTATGTCAACCTGCTCTTTTTCTGCCGCCGAGTCGGCTTTAATTTCTTTTGCAATCTGCTCAGCCTCCTGCTCCGGCGGCAGTACTTCTTCTATTTCCGGTTCCGCTTTTCGTTTGCGAAATCGTCCAAATATCATAGTGTCTGATTCCTCCTTATTTTTGCGATGGCTCTTCCAGCGATTCTTTTATCTCGCGCACAGCGCGGTTGATACAAACTTCGTCCGAATCGTTTCCGGTAGTACCGCATGCCTGTTCCCATGCCTCACAAAGTGCCTTCTTTTCTTCTTCGGATTTCCCCGCTGCCTCGCATTCGCGGTCAAACATCTCTTTGTCACCGCATGCCAAAAGTACATACAGATACTGCTGCAGCGACTCCGGTCTGTGATTACGCGCGTACGCTTCCTTGAAGCCATCTGCTGCCTGGCGGAACGAAGATACATGAAACATCGCAATCGCCTGATCATGAAGCACATCCCCATACTCTTTTGTGCTGAGTTCCTTTGCCAATGGTCCGTGCAGCAGGCTTTGATATTCCTGAAAACTTCTTCCATATCTTCCGGCTTTCAAATAATTATCTGCCTTCATCCGGGCTTTTTTCTCCGGCGGAAGATTGGCAATGTTTTCCATTACTTCTACCAGTGAAAAAATCTCTTCTTTTTTATAATAATCACAGGCACAAAGCAGTGTTACCACCAGATCCTTGATATTGTGGTGCTTGCGGATAAGTTTTTCCATCTTCATCGCAAGGGTGCGCAGATGCACCTGCCCTTTGAGCCAGTGAACCAGATTTTCATCGAAAAATCCCTCTGTCACTGTGTAAATATTATGATACATATAATAACACAATTCTTCCAAAGAATAAACAGGAACTTCTGAAATCGGGATGATATAAGGCTCTTTTGCCAAATCTCCCTGACACAATATAAACATATTACCACCTGCCTTTACACAACGATCGTCTCTTCCCAGATCCGGTGTGACGATGGGAAAAAGTTTCCAAATCCCTTGTCACGGATCGTAAAAATACATTTATCAACTCCGGCAAAGCGAATCTGTAATCCAATCCGCGCTTTGCGGTCAATCCGCCCCTGAATCCCGTCCATTGGAAGAATATGAGTATGTGTACTCTTATCTCTCACATGATACACCCGGATCTGCAGTTCCTCTTCTCCATCGGCGATCAGATCCACCTCATAATCTACCTGATACCACGGCGTACCGGCTTTTGCCAGCATAATTTCCTGCACTTTGGCATTCGTATACGCCTGCATCGTAATGTTGACTGGTATCGTATCTTCGTCCATATAGAGAAATGGTTCCATCTTCTTTTCGCCGCTGTACTCACGCGCGATAAAGCAGGCACCAAACACATACAGATTGTCACCGCGGAATACATGCCGTCCCACGCAAAGCTGTGTCATAATTGCATCGGCGAAGCCATCCGCGAACCCTTTTCCGGTCATATACACGGTCGTAATGACCTGTCCATGCAGCGCGCCCTTTACCATCGCTTCCACCACAGAACCTCTGGCATTTTCACCACTCTCTTCCGGAACCGGCTCTTCGAGCATTTTTACATAATCCGGATATTGTCTCTCCATCACCGTAACAAACGGCGGATGCTGATAGCGGTCGACATGCATTTGAAAATACGTAATCTCGTGATCTTCGTAATCAAACACCCCGACTTGGTTCACCCACAGATCCTTTTTCTGGTTCATGACATAATACACAAAGCACTGCCGGCGGTCAACTACCATCGCACGGTCTTTACCGATACCAAGTTTTTCCAATGCCTGATAAATCTGGCTGATAAACCGGAAATCCCGGTATTTTGTCGTAACGACCAGACGCCGTATCATTCCTTCCGGGTACTCGCGCCTCGTAAAGGACAATATTTTCTGAAAATACGCCGCCAGTACGTTGACCGGGTCACTCTCCACTCCGGCGGCAAAGATTGGCTCGCCTTTAACAATTTTTTCCAGAAAATGTCCAACCGTCTCCCGGGAACCCGGTATGGTAACCACCGTCGGAATCTGCGTATTCTCCGTCTTATCCCGCGGGTCAAATACGAGTTTTGGCTCTTCTCCCTGTGGCGCAAGCAGTGCCAGCTGGGAATTTACTTCTCTCAGATCTACTCCGATATATAAACTACGTTGGCTCATTGTCTACTTCGCCTCTCCTTCCCACGACAGTGGCTGCAGCAGCGCCGCACCATTTTTTCGTTTTTTCAATTCCTGAAGCTGCCGGTCATACTCTGCCGGGTCACTTTCTTTCGCTTCTCTCATTCCCTGCAACAGCCGGTAAAAGGATGGTTCCGTGGATGGATCCGCCTTCCCGCCGACCATCTCTCCGGTTTTGACCGGTACATCCATATCGCCCTCAAAAATGCGGTACCGGCACGTTTCTCCCGAAAACAGAATTGTCGCAAAACAATACACATCCGGCAGGATTCTACGCATCGGCAGAAGTTTTTCCTTATTGATCTCAATATAAACGTCGCCTTTTTTGGATGCGATCCATTCCAACATCTGGGCATTCTCAATCTCAAACGGCACTTCCATCTTGCCCTTAAAATCTTTCATAAAAGCGAGATACTTCCCCTTTGCCGCACATTCTGCCAGTTGGAAACGGGTCCATTCGCATTCATTGGCCGACAATGTCTCCTGCGCCGAAAAATATTTGAGTATTGCGAGAACAAGCACCGGATTCTGCGTCGCCAGCCCTTCTTTTGCGATACGGTTTTTCCATTCCACCGTTAATTCGAGCCGGCCGGTCAGATATTCATAGGAAATTTCTGACAAAAACGCTTTTACCACTGTACGATTTGCCCCGTACTCATAATATTCTTCAAATGGTTCTTCAAATGCAAGCAAATCTGCTCCGGTAAACAAGGCCTGTCCGAGAAGCCGCTCCAATGCGCCGTCGCGAATCTCCACGCCATTTTTTTCCGCTGCCTTATAAAAATCAAGCAGCTTCTTCGTATCGCCCATATAATAATTTAGCAGATACGAAAGGGTCACTTTATTTTTCTCTCCCTTATCATAAAGGAAGTCACAGATTCGCATATAATACGGATCGAATTTCTGCTGTTTTTCTTCCAGAACCCACGTGATCAAAAGCAGGATCAGTTTCGGTGTGCATTCCGTCAATTCGTATTTGCGGAATACCCCAAGTGCGTCCTCATTCATCTGATACTGGATCATGGTCTGCAGGATGCCCGCCTGTCGCTCCCTGCTGATATAATGAAAATCGATGTCGCGGATGACTTCTTCCAAAAGTGCATCCTCGCCGATGGACTTATAATAATCGTACAATATCAATAAACCCTTATGCTGGTATTCCACGCCAAGCACGTCGCTTCGCACGAGTTCATGGATCAAAATGGCCTCTTTCGTACTGATTTCCACATTTTCCGCTAATATCTTTGAAAACAAATGCAGTTTTACCAATAGCGAATCCGCGCCATACTGGTAGCACATCTCTGCAAATTCATCGAGCCGGCACAATTTTTTGATTTCGTAATCAACCGTTCCGGCGTGATAATAGCCATTGTCATCAACAAAATAGATCCGGTAGTTCGGCGTTGCAATATGTACGACCGCCCCGCCATCCTGCATGCGGTAATTCTGCTCTCCGCCGCCTTCATCATGCACTACGGCGACACGTACGATTTTCTTGTCCGTGTGGCATACGATGTGATAGGCAAAGATAAAATCCGGCAGTTTGTCTGCCAGTTGTGTGATATCCGCTTCTTTCGGCAGCAATTCATTGTACAGATAAGCAAGGGTCGCATTGATTTTTCCATTTTCTGCCTGCTTCATCACATAATCATGAATGGGATTTTCATAAACTGCGTATTCCTGTGGATGTGTTTCCCGGTTTTCCACAATGTGCCGGAAAAATTTTGCCTTCACGGAATCGCGCAAGTGGTTCTCATACTCAAAATACGAATACACCGCCGGGTCGAGATTGGAAAAATCCTCCTCCCCCAGTGAATACATATAATACTCATACAGTTCCGTAAGCCGGAGATGATGTTTTACGCCGAGTTCAAACCATTTGAGATACTGCGGTCCCTGTTTTTCCCCACGGATCAGCAAAGCACATATACTATGCAGTGTATCTGTCGTATGGAATTTCTTATAGCATCCCATCAAAAGGGAAAGGATCGCCGGCGTTTCTTTCTTTTTCTTTGCCGCCAAAAACGAGATGGCAAGCACTTCATTTTCCGTCAGCAGATCGTAACGCAGAGCAAAACGGCAGATTCCGACTGTCTGTGGGTCAAGCCGCACGAGCAGATCCGGCTCCTGCAAAAGGATCATTGCCTGATACAGATACAGATACGGACTGTAACATCCATCCGACCACAACTGGTTCAGATCTTCCCAAAGCCCCATCACATTTTCCTGATAATATCCCATGCGCTCCAAAAGAACGGTACAGAAAATGTGCTGATAGCCGTCTGACTGGTATTGACGGACTTCGGAGTAAAATTCATCTTTGTCCAATTCATTTTTCGTGATCTTACATTTGATATACTGGGTGATCAGATAACGAAGCACCTGTTCCATCGATGCCCCCTCTTCCGGTTCTGTCACTCCTGCCGCCAGATTGAGATATTTCTGCTTTCCGTCTTCGTCCTTTTTCAAATATGCGAGATAGCCTTCCAGCGCATAGTCCATCGGAAAGCAGGCACGCAATGCCTCGATCCACTGATCCCGACGGCTGCTGTTCATAATATAATGAAGATGGGCGGTTATCAGCCGTTTCCATTGTTTCTTTTTCTGAAATCTCTTTCCGGCAGGCTTTTTAATTTCCACTGTCTCGGTCTTTGGTACTTCCAGCGTTTTTTCTTCCGGTACCGGCTCCTTTTCCATATCTCCGTGCGTCACCAAAAATTCTTTTAATGCCTCTTTCTTGGAATTCTTTTTTGTCAAATGCCGGTACAGCCTCTTGTCTTCTAATGTTTCCAGATAACGATCAAGAAATTTCTGATGGCAAAAAATCCGGACTGCTTCTTCAAAATTTTCTTTGGCAAAGCGCACAAATTCCGGATAACCGGAAATCGACCGTCCCATGGAATCTTTCAAATACGATTTTACGATCCGCACTTCATACGGCAATGTCTGCTCCCCACAATCCGTCACAAGGTACAATACTCCTGTCAGCACCTCGCCCGCCTTGCGGTTTCCGGCTTTCACGCGCACAGTTACATGATTTTCTTTTCCATCAAATACAGGGAAAAAGTCAAAATGAATATCCTCACTGGCTCCAAATCCTTTTACTTTTGTTCCTTCGTCATTGGAGATCACCAGCTGTTCCGAACTTTCGCCCCCTTCTTCCACCTGCAGGATCAACCGGTTTAACGACAACTGCAGTTTGGGCTGTTGATATCGAAATTTTCCCTGTGCCAGTGACAAAATCTTTTCCTTCATCGTTACCCTCTCTTCTTTATGCTGTACGTTCGATTCGCTTGATCAACGCGCTCAGTAGTTTCTTTTCCAAATTCTGACATCCCGTTAAATGATACGACGAAATCTGTTTCAATGTCTTCATGGTATATTGTAATGCCGCCCCTCGGTCTTTCTGCTCAAAGAAAAGCCAATACGCAAATACTCGTTTTTCATTGACTGCCTCATTTCCCTCCAGCATACTGCAGAATGATTTTCCGTAAAACTGCGCTTTTGCCTGATTTTTTCGAATAATAACATGATAAAACACGAGCTCCGCAAGCATCGGAAGATCGCTTTTTGACCATTTATCCGGCACATAATTTTCCAGGTCGTCAATTACTTTTGACACCTGTGCGTAATCTCCTTTATCCAAAAAATGATAATATTTTAACATCAGATATTTTTTATATACACCAAGATCCGTCAAATGCCCCGTGTATTCAAGGTCTTTGATCTCGATTTCACCCGGCTCTGTTCCTTTTTTTATCTCCCCATAAACGCGCTGGTACTCTTCCCGCAGTGCCCCGCCCGGGTTATCTCCGACATTCTTTTTCTGCGTAAACACAAGATGCACAATAATAAAGCACGTATATCCGATCATCACGATCGCCATCGGCAGCGTAAAGGCATTAAATGGCATCCGCTTTGCCGCAAACAGCTGCAATGACACTGTCTCTGTCACAAACAGCGCGACTGCCATCGAAAATGCGTCATAGATCACCCCGCGTACTTTCGTAGGTTTCATATCGATCATCTGACATTTTATGTATGGCCGTGGATCACACAACCCAAAGGAGAAATGTTTGCCTGACTTGCTAAGTCTCACCATAAAGAAAATAAATTCGTCAAATTGGAAGCGGAATATCCCGCCGCCAACCAGCTTTCCAATGGCCGCCGCCAGACCGATCCCTACATATCCGGTCAGTACTCCCCCCATTATCATAAAGAATTGTGCTACGATGCTCATTTCACGTTCCCGCCTTTCTCTATTCTGTAACAAAACAGACTTTCCTATCTAATATTGTATATAAAAGTGTCCTTTTTGTAAATAGGAAAATGTAGTGTAATAATTAAAATGGAAAATGAAACCAGCGCTTTCCATTCGGAACCGCTTTCGCTTAAAAGAACTCACGTAACGGTGCATGAGGGCATATTACACCCTCTATGCACCGACGGAGTTCTAAATCCCTCATGGGAAACCCCGGTTTCATTTTTACATCAATCATTACATTATCATTAGTTATTACATTATAATGTAGTAAATAGCTGAAATATTCCGGCGAGTGTCAAAAATGCAGCAGAAATGTAATCAAATATTCTCCAGTACCGAATTTGTTGTGCCAAAATAAGAAATCCCCCTGTAAGAACGGTCACCAGAGCAGGAAAAGCATAAGCCTGATTTCCATATTGTACCAGCCCGATTCCCACCAAAAAGGAATCCGCGGACAGCACCGTCCCCATCCAGACCGCCTCCCACGTCTCGATTTTCTGCGAGAGATCCAGATCATAGTTGGTCTTTTCTTTTTCCTTTTTTATCTGCCACAATGCTTTCACGCCCATGACTGCCAGCAGCGTTCCGCCGGATGCCTGAATGGCAGCAATTGGCAAAATCTCTGAAAGCAGTCTGCCGAAAAGTACCGCTATCAGCGCCGTCATTCCGGATACCAGCGAGATCATCCCCTTCGCCGCCAACGGGATCTTGATCTTCTGCGCTTTATATGTCATCCCTACCGCCCATGAATCCACCGTCGCCGACAGGGCAAGTAAAATGATCCATAACATGTATTAACCTCCTTTCCCTTTTTGTTTTCCTTTTTAGCTTCTTGCCAGCGGTAAAGGCAGCGGATTTCGCCGGGTTTCCCTTTTTACGTTGCTTTTTTAGCTTCTTGCCAACTCTAAAGGCAGCGGATTTCGCCGGGTTTCCCTTTTGGCGTTGCCTTTTTGCCTCCCTCAGCTGGGAAAGCAACGGATTCCGACAATTTCCTCTGATTTCGTTGCCTTTTTAGCTTCTCGCCAGCTCTAAAGGCAGCGGATTTCGCCGAGTTTCCCTTTTTTCGTTGCCTTTTTGCCTCCCCTCAGCGGGAAAAGGCAACGGATTTCGGCGGGTTTCCCTTTTTACGTTGCCTTTTGCCTCCCCTCAGCGGGGAAAGGCAGCGGATTTCGCCGAGTTTCCCTTTTTGCGTTGCCTTTTAGGCTTCTTGCCAGCTCTAAAGGCAGCGAATTTCGCCGGGTTTCCCTTTTTACGTTGCCTTTTTAGCTTCTTGCCAGCTCTAAAGGCAGCGGATTTCGCCGGGTTCCCCTTTTTTCGTTGCCTTTTCGCCTCCCCTCAGCGGGGAAAGGCAACGGATTCCGACAATTTCCTCTGATTTCGTTGCCTTTTAGGCTTCTTGCCAACTCTAAAGGCAGCGGATTTCGCCGGGTTTCCCTTTTTACGTTGCCTTTTGCCTCCCCTCAGCGGGGAAAGGCAACGGATTCCGCTGGGTTTCCCTTTTTGCGTTGCCTTTTTGCCTCCCCTCAGCGGGGAAAGGCAGCGGATTTCGCCGAGTTTCCCTTTTTACGTTGCCTTTTTGCCTCCCCTCAGCGGGAAAAGGCAGCGGATTTTGCCGGGTTTCTCTTTTTGCGTTGCCTTTTAGGCTTCTTGCCAACTTTAAAGGCAACGGATTTCGCCGGGTTTCCCTTTTTACGTTGCCTTTTTGCCGCCGTCCCTACAAACATGCGAACTCCGCGCCACAGCGCTCCGTTCTTATGAGTAACATGATACTACGGTCCGCTCCGCTGCTCCGCAGCTTCCGCGTCCCTACAAACATGCGAACTCCGTGCCACAGCGCTCCGTTCCTGTGAGTAACATGATACTACACTCCGCTCCGCTGCTCCGCAGCTTCCGCGTCCCTACAAACATGCGAACTCCGCGCCACAGCGCTCCGTTCTTATGTTTGTTCGGGTATCAAGGTCAGTGATTTTCTCGTGTAAACACGTAAAATCACTGACTTTGATACCCTAGTATCATCTTATGTTTTCTTTCCCTTCCGGTGCTTTTTTCCCTTCCTGCCGCATAGACTGAATTGTACTACTGCCAAAGGAGGGCATTATGAATCCATTATCCTGGGAACGCCGTACCCCGAAAGAAGTTCTTGCTCACTGGAAGACATCCGAAACAACCGGACTTTCAGAAAAAGAAGCGGCAAAACGCCGAAGCACTTACGGCACAAATGAACTGGCGCACAAGAAGCCGGAAAGCCTGTTTGTTTCCTTCTTAAATCAAATGAAAGATTTCATGATCATTACGCTGCTTATCGCCGCATTGATCTCTTTTTTGGTTTCGTATCTGCAAGGGCAGATCGATCTCGTTGAACCGGCGATCATTTTAGCGATTGTCATTCTCAATGCGGTTCTCGGTGTTTTTCAGGAAGCACGTGCGCGCCGCTCACTTGAGGCGCTCAAAGAACTATCTGCCCCTCTGGCACTCTGTCTACGAGGCGGAGATACAAAACAGATCGAAGCTGCCGCCCTCGTACCGGGCGATATTATCTTGTTGGAATCCGGGCACCTCGTGCCCGCCGACGCCAGATTATTGACAAGTCTGTCTCTTTCCGTGGAAGAATCTGCTTTGACGGGCGAGACACACCCGGTGGAAAAAACAGTAAATCCTTTATCCGATATAACGCCTTCCCTTGCGGACAAAACCAATATGGTTTTTGCCGGAACAATTGTCGTCGGAGGAAGCGGGACGGCCGTCGTCACCGCGACCGGGATGCAGACCGAACTGGGAAAGATTGCCGATCTGATTTCCTCCGAAACACCGCCGGATACGCCGCTGCAAAAAAAGCTGAATCACACCGGTAAACTTCTCGGCGTACTTGCTCTGGGAATCTGCGTCCTCATATTCTTTTTGGGGATTTTGAAAAAACAGCCACTCCTTGATATGTTTATGACTTCTGTAAGCCTTGGTGTCGCTGCCATTCCGGAAAGTCTGCCGGCTCTCGTCACGATCATGCTCTCGCTCGGCGTCGAACGCATGGCGAAGAAAAATGCAGTCATTCGCCGGCTTCCTGCGGTAGAGACGCTGGGAAGTGCCACCGTTATCTGTTCTGACAAGACCGGAACTTTGACCGAAAACAAAATGACAATGACAAAATCGCACTCCTTCGTGGAACCGGAAAAATTGTTTGAATTTTTCACGTTAGCCAGCCACGGTCGCAGTCCGGTAGAAAAAGCCATTTACCACTATGCAGATGAGCAGTCTTATCCTGTAAAAAAATGGGAAAAAAGTTTTCCTTTGATCGATGAAATTCCGTTTGATTCTAAGAGAAAAAGAATGACCACGATCCACTCTTTTTCCGGTGGCCTGCGCTGTATCACAAAAGGCGCACCGGAAATTCTTTTATCGCGTTGTACAAAAATATTGACAAAAGAAGGAGAAAAACCGCTTAGTTCCCTGCAAAAAAAGCACCTCGGTGACATCTTGCAAATGTATGCCGGAGATGCGCTCCGTGTGCTTGCCATTGGATATCGTGATCTGCCCAAAACGGCTCCTTCTTCCGTACATAAAAACTGCGACAATGACTTGATCTTTGTCGGCTTTGCCGCCTTTATGGATCCTCCGCGAAAAGAGGCGCCTTTCGCCGTCGCAAGGTGCCGGCGAGCCGGTATCCGGCCGGTTATGATCACCGGGGACCACAAATTGACCGCCTCTTCCATCGGCCAGTCTCTTGGCATCTGCAAAAACGACAGCGAAGTTATGACCGGGCCTGAGCTCGAACAACTTTCCGATGCCGAACTAGCGGATGTGATACACAGTCACAGTATCTATGCCCGTGTTTCGCCGACCCACAAAGTGCGCCTTGTAAAAGCCTTTCAATCACAGGGAGAAGTCGTCGCCATGACCGGCGACGGAGTCAACGATGCGCCCGCCCTGCAAAAAGCCGATATTGGCTGCGCAATGGGAAAATCCGGTACCGATGTTGCCAAAAATGCCGCTGATATGGTGCTTATGGATGACAACTTTGCCACCATCGTGGATGCCGTCGAAGAAGGGCGCGGAATTTATCAGAACATCAAAAAAGCCGTTCATTTCCTGCTGTCCTGCAACATCGGCGAGATCATGACCATCTTCGCCGCCATCTTGCTGGGACACAATTCACCACTGCTGCCGGTTCAACTTCTCTTTATCAATCTGGTGACCGACTCCTTCCCGGCAATCTGTCTCGGACTGGAACCGCCGGAAAAAGACATTATGAAAGAACCGCCGCGCTCCGATAAAAAAGGACTTTTTGGCGGCGGTGGAATGTTCCGTATCTTCGTGGAAGGCATGTTCATCGGCTCCCTTGCCCTCTTCGCCTATCTGCTGGGGCACAAAACCGGCGGCGCTGACATCGGAAGCACCATGTGTTTCGCCGTATTGTCCTTGTCGCAACTCGTGCATTCCTTCAATATGCGAAGCACAAAAGAATCCCTTTTCCATATCGGAATCCTCGGAAACCGCAAACTGGCAGCCAGTTCCTTTTTGTGCATTGCGCTGCAATGTGCCGTTATTACGTATGCACCATTGCAATTCATCTTCCATACCGTACCACTCAGCCCGATGCATTGGATTATGGTCGCTGTGTTATCCCTAATGCCGGTTCCCCTGGTAGAGTTAGAAAAAAGGACTGCCTCGTGAGCAGTCCTTATCGCTAACTTTTCAATAATTCTTTTATTGTATCCACCACTTTTGCCGAGGCATTTCCGTCGTCCCAGCAATTGTATTTTTTGCGGAAATTTTCATAACGCTCCTCGTATTCGGAAGCATTGTAATTTTTGATATCACGGATCAATTCATCGGTATCCGCCGAAATCGGTCCCGGCATCTCCCCGCGGTAATCAAAATAAAAACCACGCAGATCATTTTTGTATTTATCCAGATCGTATGCATAAAAGAACATTGGTCGGTGTAATATACTATAGTCAAACATGACAGAGGAATAATCCGTGATCAGCATATCGGACACCAAAAATAACTCCGCAATGTCATTACTCTGGTCAAAATGATAGATAAATCCTTTGTGCTGGAACCAGTCAATGTAATCCATAATGAGATAATGATATTTGACGATCAAAATGTACTCCTCCTGCAGCGCCTCTTTCAATTTCTGAAACGACAGCTTCGGACTGAATTTGTAACTCGAATTTTCATTAAACTCATCATCGCGGAACGTCGGTGCATACAGCAGGATCTTCTTATCCAGTGGCAGCCCCAGGCGGCGTTTTAACCGCACGATGTCTTCCTCATTGTTCTTCTTAAACAATATGTCATTTCGCGGATATCCGATCTCCAGCATACATTTATTGAAATCAAATGCGCGCCGGAATGTCGTCGTGGAAAATGGATTCTGGGAAATGAGAAAATCCCAGCTCTGCACATTTTTCACAAAGCCCTTCTGATAGGACTCGATATCCGTCTCATTTACCATAAACACATCTTCCATGTCAAGAACCAGCTTTTTCAGCGGTGTTCCATGCCATGTCTGAATGTAATAACAGCCCTTTCGCTTGATCAGCCATTCCGGCTGGCGGCAGTCAAACACCCACACTTTCGCAGTTGCCATATAATATAAGTATCGCAATCGTCCATATCGGAACTGATAGCCATCCCCCGGTATCGGATATGGGTCATTTTCGTAAAACCACGTGCATTCCCATTTTTCCTGATAGCCATTTTCTACCATATATTCAAAGATATGACGCGGATTTCCCGAATAGCTTTTTCCGAGACTGGAGTCAAATACAATACGCTTTTTATTGACCGGTATGATCACACACATAATCCGGTACAACAGGATAACCAGCTTTTTTACGATATATCGAATTACGGTTCTCACATCATTCCTCCGTTTCTGCAAAAGTAGGTTTTGCCCCTTCGAACACAATATCGATCGCACGTTTTGACGCGTGTCCGTCATCTACATGGCAGAATTTGTCATAAAAGCGGTCATAACGTTTTTTGTATTTCTCCGAAATTTCATCGATATGATGCAGGGCATCCACAAGTTCGTCATTGGTTTGTACAATCGGTCCCGGAAGTTCGGTATTCATGTCAAAATACATTCCGCGGATCTCGTCTTTATAATCTTCATAATCATACGCAAAGAACAGCATCGGGCGACGCAGGTTCGCATAGTCAAAAAATACGGATGAATAATCCGTGATACAAATATCACTTGCCAGATACAAACGGGATACATCGTTGTAGGTGCTTCCATTGTATACAAAATCTTCCAGTCCGGTCAAATCCAGGCTGTCAGCGATATAATAATGCGTACGAAGCAGAATGACACTGTCTTTTCCAAACTCTTTCCGCATACGCTCCAGATCCATCGCCAGTGTGAATTTGTATTTTCCTTTTCCATAAAACTGGTTGTCTCGCCATGTCGGCGCATACAGGATAACGCGCTTATCTTCCGGAATGCCAAATTCTTTCTTCACTTCTTTTGCGATCTCATCTGCCCGCTCCGAATACAAAATGTCATTCCTTGGATATCCGACCTCAATGATCTTCTCGCGAGGCACGCAGAATGCGCGCTCAAATACATCCGTCGAAAAACGGTTTGCGGAGATCAGATAATTCCAAGCCTTACCCTGACGGTAAAACATCGTCTTATGATTCTGGCTTGCCGCATGAATATCATCCAGGTCAAACGCCAGCTTTTTCAGCGGTGTTCCATGCCATGTTTCCAAAAACATCACTTCCGGGCGCTTTTTAAACCACGCCGGCTGTCTCGTATTGCAGATAATATACTTCGAACGGGACAAATAATATACATAACGGAGGGTATGCCGCTTACAGATCGGCGGATGCCCTTTCATCTCCTTGGCACGCTTATTGAGGCACCAGATGTAATGATATTTATCTCCGTATGTATCATATAAATATTCATACAAATATTTCGGGCTGTCCGAATAACTCTTTCCAAAGAAACTTTCAACAAATACCCAGTTCTCTTTGACTGGCATTTTCTGGAAAATATGTTTGTCAAGGAACCGCCAGTACTGGATCGGTTTTCCAAACAAACCACGCTTTTTCTGCATCACGTGCGCCAGCCGCTCAAACGGCTTCGCTGTGCGGTATTTTCCTTTTACAATATACCCCAGTTCGATTCCATGGAAGAAAGTCAATTCTTTCTTAATCTTCTTCAACTGATCTTTCGGAATCTTCCGCAGATTTTTCGTATAACGTACACTCTTTGCGCCCTTCAGGCGGTTTGGAAATTTACTGATCGTAAACCGGCACAAACGACGGTTTAATGCAAACTGCAAAGACTCTTCCGCATCTTTGATCTCTTCTTTTGCCTTCTCATAACTCTCGATATAATCATCGGTTCTGCGTTTTCTCTTCTTCTGGCTGAGTGCCGGCAGATGGATCGGATCGTTGCGGCGGCGCCATACATAAATACTGCTGCCGTCTACCCACATTTTCCCTTTCGCACCGGCGAGCAGTTTTGCGATGACCGGAACATCCGAATAAAATGTGATCATCTCATCAAACGATACGCCCTGCGCGTCATAATACGATCTGCGGATCAGAAAATGCTGCATCGTAAAGCGCGTTGACAATACCGCCTCCAACGTCTCACCGTCAAGTGGCACAATTCCCTCAATCTCCGAGTCCGCCTTTGCTTTTTCAAAATCAAAACTGATTGGACGGAACCAGGAAGCATAACGGTTTCCGGTTACGATGTCCGCCTGTTTCTCTTCGGCAAGATGGTATAATTTGGGAAGCGCATCCTCTAACAAATAGTCATCTGCATCCAGAAAATACAGATACGTACCTGTCGCATATTTTACACCGGTATTTCTCGCTGCTGCCACGCCAAATGGTCGAAGTAGCAGTTCCAATTCACCCTCGACCGGATTATCGACATTCGCATCATCCGCTTCCTCTTCTTCCTCTTTCTGCTGTTCTTTTTGCAGCAGATAAGCAGCATATTCTTCTTTATTCATCCCCAGACGTTTGCGTCTGCGTTCTTCCAAAAAAGCTCCTTTTTTTTCATAAAATTCATCGACATCTTTTTCGTCTTCCATGCGGACATATTTGACAAAACTCTTCTGCAGAATCGCTTCCGGCACATCATGCCCATCCTTGTCATCCACAAGGATCACTTCGATGTCATCCATTTTCTGATCTTCAATACTCTGAATACAATCTTCTAAGTACGCCGGTCCTTTCAAATAAGGAACAATGATACTAATCTTAGCCATTTCTCTTAAACCTTCTATCTTATATTATTTGTTACTTTTGTCCGAAAACACGGTCTCCACGACTTTTTTTGCCGCCGTTCCGTCTTCCCAGGCACAATATTTATCACAAAATGCGGTATACTTATCGCTATACTCCGTTACAACTTTTTCAATGTTCTGCAATGCTCCGATCACTTCATCCGTCGTCATCAGCATCGGTCCCGGAAGTTCTTCTTCCACATCGATGTAAAATCCGCGGAGTACACTGCGGTACTTCTCCAGATCATACGTAAAGAACAGCATCGGGCGGCGCAGATTCGCATAATCGAAAAATACGGACGAATAATCCGTGATCAGCACATCCGAGATGAGATACAGTCGCGCAATGTCATCGTATTTGCTCAGATTGTACGCAAATCCCTCATACTCCGAAAGATCGAGCACATCGGCGATAAAATAATGCGTCCGCAGCAAAATGATGTATTCATCCCCAAGCTCTTTCTGCATTTTTGCAAGGTCTAACTGCAACGTAAATTTGTATTTGGCATGCCCGTAAAATTCGTCGTCACGCCATGTCGGCGCATACAAAATAATTTTTTTATCCTGCGGCAGATGCAGTTCTTCCTTGATCTCACGCATCCGTTTTTCCTTATCTTGACAATACAGGATGTCATTTCTCGGATATCCCGTCTCAAGCATTTTTCCGTCGTACATGAATGCATGTCGGAAAACGTCCTCGGAAAACCGGTTCGGTGCGACGAGATAATCCCATGACCGTGTCTGGATATAGAACTGCTCTTTGTAAAGCGGCGATGCCGTCGTCACATCTTCCATATCAAATACGAGTTTTTTCAACGGCGTTCCGTGCCACGTCTCCAAAAAGACATTGCCTTTCCGCTTGATAAAATACTGTGGCTGTCTTCCATTAAATACGATGTATTTGGCTCTTGCCATGTAAAAGAAATATTTAAAACTGAACCGCTTCATCTGCTTTGACGGATACGGCAGATTCAGTTTCTTTCCTGCATTCACCCACATATACCGGTACTTTCCCGGATACGTCTCGTTCATATATTCAAAGATGTACTTTGGACTGTCCGAATAACTTTTTCCAAAGAAGCTCTCAAAAATCACCATGTCGTCGAGCATTTTCATCTTACTGAAAACTTTTTCATACAAATACCGCTTACATTTTGCACGGCTCGTACATACGCGGAACAAGGTCTGTCGTCTCGCATGATTTCGCGTCTTTTTCACAATCTTGTCCGCATCTCCGGCAAGACCATAAGCAATCAGCTTTCTCGGATGATGCTTCAGTGGAATATCAGCCCATCCATCTTTTCCAAGAATTTCCAGTGTCTGTTTTAATTCCTTAGCGGTCTCTTTTCTCTCTGCCGCCTTGCTCTCGATCATAAATGGCGCGATCATCGTCACAAGGCACATCGCGAAGCGATAATGAAATGCTCTGCCGTTTTCTTTGTCCACAAACCGGCTTGCCATCTCGTAACTCTTCATCGCCTCTGCCACTTTTTTCGCGGCATCCTTTTTCTGCAAAAGCGATGGCAGATTGATCGGATCGTTGTGCTTTCTCTTTATATAAGTTCCTTTTTCCTGATAAACCGTCTTTGGTGCCTTTGCCAACACTTCCATCAGCACCGGAATATCGGAATCGTATTCCAATTCTTCACAAAAACGGATTGGATTTTCTATCAAAAGTCTGCGCGGAATCAGCAATCCCAGCGTCGATATATTTTGCCATTTTTTGGTATTTGCAATGAGATACTCATATGGATTTTCCGGATCAACCTTGGTCTCTTCTCCTTCGTCGCCATTGGTATCATTTTGTTCGTCTAATTTTTCCCCATTGTCCTGATACACCTTGCGGCTGTACCATGTCTCGGTTTTGGAAATGTAAACTACCGTTTCCGGTTCTGCTTTCTCTGCCAATGCCTCCAGCGTATCCTCTGCCAGATAATCGTCGGCATCCAAAAACACTACATATTCTCCCTGTGCCTTTTCTATTCCCGCGTTTCTCGCCCCCGCGACACCCTTTTCTTCCTGCATCACGGTAACAATGTTCAGCTTCTCCGGAATCCCTTCTTCCGGTGCCTCGCATCCATCACAGACAAGGATCACTTCAAAGTCCTGAAATGTCTGCTCTGCCAGGCTCGCCAAACAGTCTTTTATATACTGTTTTTCATCGTGATAAGCAATAACTACACTTATCTTCATGTAACATTCCTCCATCTCTTTTCATGCGTTTATGCACACATAGTTTATTATACCACAGAGGGATCGAGAATGGCAAGTTAAAAAAATCTCCCCGCCTTGGTGCCACCGCACCAAAACAGGGAGATTTCATAATTTTCACTTAGAACCAGGACGATACCGTCTCGGCAATTTTCTTAAAGAACGATACGATCTTGTCAAGCCAGCCCTGTGCCTCATCTACCGTCAATCCCAAATCCTGGAGTTTGTTGTAGATGCTTTCTGCCTGCTGCTTCAGCTTGTCGACATCAAGATCCAATTTACTGATTTTGTCAAATAATTGTGCGAGTTTCTGCTTCTGCGCATCCGTCAGGCTGACACCAAGTTCATCGGCCGATTCTTCGATCGCTTTCTGAAGATCGTCCGCATCTTTGATATCGCCATTTGCCACTTTTTCTTTCACAAGTGCCATCAGCTTCTCGGCATCGTCGGAGCCAATGCTCTGTGCCAGTTCACTGGTCAACACAAGTTCGTTGGTGGCTGCATCTTCGCGGTCATCACTCAATGTCTCGCCGGTCATTGCCTCATAGGCTTTCATTGCCCCGACAAGTGCTGCCGTACCGGAGAGTTCAAACGGACCGGCAACGATCACATCCGCATCCGTGATACCGGCGGTAATCAATGCATTGGTGTACATTCCGCTCGTACAATAAGTGATATTTTTTGTCTCTACATGAATGCCTTTTCCCTCTTCGCCTTTTTCGATACGGACGGACGAAAGTGCCTTCGTACCGATCACTGACGCGGAAAGATAATCATCTAAGTATTCATGCTCATCTTTATTTGTCACTTGTAACACTTCATAATTGTCAAGGTCCGCCTCGGTTACACCCAGAAGTGCCAGGACAATGTCTTTCTGCTGTGCGTTCAAGTCTGCTCCCAATGAGATATAAGGAGAAACCTCTACGGATGTATCATCCGAATTTCCTGTGGAATCTGCCTTCACAACCGTGGTCGGCAGGGCACAGATCAACAATGCCAGACTAAGCAGCACTGCGGTTACTTTACTACGTTTCTTCATATAGACCTCCATTCTGAGACGACATGGCACGAATTTATTTTACGATGCGCTCCATCGCCTCTTTGGTATTCTCTAAAGAGCCAAATGCAGTCAGTCGGAAATATCCTTCTCCGCTCGGTCCGAAGCCGCTTCCCGGTGTTCCGACGATGTTCAGGTTTTCAAGCAAATAATCGAAGAAATCCCAGGATGTCATATTGTCCGGCGTCTTCAACCAGATATATGGTGCGTTTACACCGCCAAACACGGTATATCCGGCATTTGTCAATCCCTCGCGGATGATCTTTGCATTGTTCATGTAATATGCAATCTGCTCTTTTGTCTGTTTCTTTCCTTCCGGACTGTATACCGCTTCACCGGCGCGCTGGATGATATAAGGTGCTCCGTTGAACTTGGTTCCGTGTCTTCTCGCCCAGAGACTGTTCAGTGACACACCGTCACAGGTAAGCTCTTTCGGAATTACGGTAAATCCAAGACGAGTTCCGGTAAATCCGGCATTTTTAGAGAAACTTCTCATCTCAATCGCACATTTCTTCGCGCCATCGCATTCGTAAATGCTGTGTGGTACGTCGTCCTCGGAAATGTATGCTTCATAAGCTGCATCATAAATGATAACAGCACCTTTTGTCAAAGCAAAGTCAACCCATTTCTGAAGTTGATCTTTATTTAATGTCGTTCCGGTCGGATTGTTTGGACAGCAGATGTAAATGATGTCCGGTGTCTCTTTTGGAAGTTCCGGTACAAAATTATTTTCTGCGGTACATGGCATATAAATTACATTTGACCATGCTTCTTTCTCTTTCACGTAGTCTCCGGTTCTACCTGCCATGGCATTGGTATCTACATAAACCGGGTAAACCGGATCACATACTGCGATACGGTTATTCTGTGCGAAAATATCTCCGATGTTTCCGGAATCACTCTTTGCTCCGTCGCTGACGAAGATCTCATCGATGGCAATGTCCACGCCGCGTGCTTTGTAATCGTTTTCTACGATCGCACTGCGCAGAAATTCATAGCCAAGATCCGGTGCATACCCATGAAATGTCTCGGCATGAGCCATCTCATCAACGGCTTTGTGCATTGCGTCAATGACTGCCGGCGCAAGAGGAAGTGTTACGTCTCCGATTCCGAGACGGATCACTTTTTTGTCCGGATTTGCTTCTGTATACGCATTTACTTTCTTCGCAATCGTCGAAAAAAGGTAACTTCCAGGTAATTTTAAATAGTTGTCATTAATTTTATACATGTCATTCCTCCATACAAATTGATACTGATTTATCTGCTGATTCTTGCTTCATTATCGCTGTACACGTGCTCCTGCACCACCCATGATAGCTTCTACTTCTTTCTTGCTTGCCATCGTAGTATCACCAGGGGTTGTCATTGCCAATGCGCCGTGAGCTGCACCATAATTTACAGCAAGTTCGGCATTTTCTGTTGTCATCAAACCATAGATCAGACCGGAAGCAAAGGAATCTCCGCCGCCCACACGGTCCATGATCTCAAGTCCTTTGTAATCTTTGGCTTTGAAGATCTCGCCGTCTGCCCAGCAGATTGCACTCCAGTCATTGACTGTCGCTGTCTTTACTTCACGAAGTGTCGTTGCTACCGCTTTAAAGTTTGGATAAGTCTTCGCTGCCTCGTTGATCATTTTCTTGTATCCGTCCAAATTCAATTCTTTCAGATTGGCATCATTTCCCTCGATCTCAAATCCAAGACAAGCCGTGAAATCTTCTTCATTTCCGATCATTACGTCTACGTATTTGGCGATTTCTTTATTTACTTCCTGCGCTTTCTCGATACCGCCGATCGCACTCCACATGGATGGACGGTAGTTGAGGTCATAAGAAACGATGGTTCCGTACTTCTTCGCTGCCTTGATGGCTGCCAATACGGTCTCGCATGACTGCTCGGACAAAGCGGCATAAATTCCACCGGTATGTAACCAGCGCGCACCCAGTTCGCCAAAGATATAATCAAAGTCAAAATCTTCCGGTTTTGCCTTTGAAATGGCTGTGTTAGCACGGTCAGAACATCCTACGGCACCACGGATACCAAATCCACGCTCGGTAAAATTCAAACCGTTACGGCATACACGTCCGATTCCGTCGGTCTCCATCCATTTGATCAAAGAAGTGTCGACACCGCCCTGCAAAATGAAGTCTTCCATCAATTTACCTACTTCATTGTCCGCAAATGCCGTGATCACACCTGTGTTCATGCCAAAGCATCTTCTCAAGCCACGAACTACATTGTACTCACCGCCGCCTTCCCAGGCACGAAACGATCTTGCGGTACGAATGCGCCCTTCGCCCGGATCCAAACGAAGCATTACTTCGCCAAGCGAAACCGCATCATATTTACATTCTTCTGCGGGCCTTAAATTTAAGTTCATTTTTTCTTCCTCCAAACTGAATATTTTTCTGCCTATCATTATACAACGAAAAATTCGATGGGGCAAGTGTTTCTTTTTGAGGAAAGTTTGCAGAATTTGGCGATATTTTCTCGATAGGGGGGGCAGGGCTTTGGGCGCTGTGGGGGGGCTCTGGTGTTACGGGGGACTCTCGTGCTGCGGGGGACTCTCGTGCTGCGGGGGGCGCAGGGCGTCACGGACTTGGGGCAAGCATCGATTACGGAAAATGGGAGCTCAGGGTTCCACGGACGTGGGGTAATTCGGAAAATGTTAGCTGAAGCTGCCACGGACTCAGGGCAAGCAACGATTACGGACAAACTATGAAAAAATTTGGAATTTTACCGTAATTTTTCGCAACTTTCTTCCATTTTTTTACATTCTTTGGTTGTTTTACGGTATTTTTGTGATGTTTTCTCTCTTTTTGACCGTAAAAATTGTTAATTTTTAACATCACTTTCCTTATTTCACCAATTTTTACGGTACTTTCGTGATGTTTTTCTTCTTTTTGACCGTAATGATTGATTCGTGAATTGGGAAAAAGGAGGATTGGTCATGCCGCAGGAGAAAAAGCGTTGTTTGGCATGACTTTCACAAGACAGGCGGTCGTGCCGGAAAGCCGGAAAACGTTGTTTGGCATGACTTTCGCGAGACAGGCGGTCATGCCGGAAGGCCTGAAAACGTTGTTTGGCATGACTCTGACACGACAGGCTATCATGCCAAAATGAAAGAATTGTAATTTGGCATAACACGAAACAAAAGAGACCAGCCCCCATTTTTTTCAAAACTAATATTGTATTCTCATAATGTTTTTCTTTAACATATAAAAAAACATATAAAAAAATTACATAACTCTTTATCTACGAAAAATTTTCATGCCTTATTGCACATTATCTCCTTACAACTCCTCCGTTTTATACACGGCATACCCTTCATAATAATAACTGTGGTCTATGCCCTTCATATACATTTCGCGGTCATTGACTTTATCTGTCAATGCCTTCTTCAATAGATGTTTTATCTCAATATCTTTTATCGGGCTCCGTTCCATCGCCAGCAAATAATCTTCTTTGTCAACCAAACTCCAGTCAACAACCACATTCAATTCTTCTTTCAGGAGCAAATCCAGCCATATTCTGGTACTTCTTCCATTCCCTTCGCGAAACGGATGTGCTATGTTCATCTCTACATATTTTTCAATAATTTCATCAAATGTTGTCTGCGGCATCTTCTCAATATTCTCAATTGCCGCTTCCAGATACATAACCGGCGCAAATCTAAAATTCCCTTTTGTCATATTTACAGTTCGTATTTTCCCCGCAAAATCATATATCTCATCAAATAAATATTTATGAATCGCCGCCAGCATCTGAAATGTTCCTGGCTTATATTGATCCAAATATCCATTTTCAAACAACTCAACCGCTTTTTTCTTACTGATTTTTTCTTGCATTCTTGCCAATTCTGTGGAATCCGTAATATTAAGTTTGTTTTCTAATGCCATAATGGTTCTCCTTTCCAAACACACCTTGGCATGTTCTATTTTCCCTCTTCTAAATCATACCAGTCAATATTGACATTTGCAAATGTAACTTTACATCGGGATAGCATAAATTGTTCTTCGGAAAAATATAAGCAAACCAATCCTGTGACAATTTCAATAGCTTTTTCTAAAAATTTTGTTTTTGCAAAAGGTGTTTTACACTAACGTTATTTTCTTTTTTTCGCAATATTCAAAAATATTATTTGCGCTTAGCATCATAATTTGCGGAATATTATTCGTCATTTCCAATTTTCTCCTCTCCTTGTTGGGATTGTGATTTTGCTTCTTTAAAAATTCTATTAATTTCTAATTTTAAGTGTAACCACTGTTCAAAGTTTGGCTCAGGATAAAAATCAACTAATGATTCACACTGAAAATCTTCGACCTTTATTGATGACGTTCATTTAATCCCTTTCTCATCATCTACTATGTTAAAGTTAAGCTTTAAATAGTTAACCTCTTTACATTGCATTAATACCCATTGATATCCATTAGTAAAGATACCTTTCTTAAACCCAATTAATTCTTTGAGTAGTTGACAAACTATATCATTATCAAAAACTTTTGTTTCTAGAGTAAACGATTCTTTTGTTTTTTTGCTCTTTAATTTTACAAGATATTCACATTCCAGTTTTTCGCTTTCTCGTGGAACAAGAACTACTTTATCGTTCTGCATTTGAATTTTCAGCTGTATTTTACCATTTTCGAATTGTGTCGATTTATTTTTACACAGATCTCCGTTCTTATTACACAAAAACATCTCTCCCATAACGTCAATAGGAATCGACTTATTATTATCCTCTTTGAAGTATTTTTCAATAAACTCTTCTTTTTTCTTACTCGATTCGAATTCTATTTTTATCCAATTTTGATATATTTTCTCAAGAACCACTTTGACTAATTCCTTATTCTTCAACAGTTTCTTTATTGGCTGAATATATTTGCGATCCAATTTTTTATTTTCCTTTGAAAATGCCTTTATTTCAACGCATCCATATACTTTGCCAGACTGACCCTCGCCTTTGCTTTCTTCAAAATCATTATGAAGTATAACAAAATCTGGTACTTGTCCAGCATAGCCTCTTAAGTACCTATTTCTTCCTGGAAAATCCTTAGCTTTAATCACCTTATGTACATCCCTTACACTTATATCCTTGTTGTCTATACTATCTCTTATCAACTTATTGATTATAAAGTAATAAGCCTCTTCCTGGTTATATTGACGCTGTATCAATTCTAATTCTTTGAAATATTCTCGATATTCTTCATATTCATTTTGTAATAATTTGAACATGTCTTCTCTTCCTCGTATTATAAAGTAGTAGTGTTTATAGACCCTCTCCAAGGTCTGTATGCTATACTATTAGAGATACTGTGGATTGTTTTTCGCCTCCTACCACTTGATGGTTTATGAAAGGCTACAACCACAGTCTCTTTGTACATTTGTTAATCAGTTAGATACCGCATGACGGTTTATTTAGAACGAGGTTACAATCGCAAGGAGTACCAGTGGTTCTAAACAGTATCAAATACATTTCAAAGGAGTTTTTATTATGATATACGTTGGAATTGATGTTGCCAAAGACAAACACGACAGCTTTATCACTAACTCAGACGGTGAAGTATTATTTAAGTCTTTTACCATCGCTAACAATCGCGAAGGTTTTGAAACCTTATTTCAAAGAATTCAGTCTGTATCAGATGATTTAACCAAAGTAAAAGTAGGACTGGAAGCCACTGGACACTATAGTTACAATCTTCTGGGATTTCTTCTTGATAATGGTTTGCCGACCTTCGTTATCAATCCGTTACATACAAATCTTTACAGAAAAAGTCTAAGCCTTAGAAAGACGAAAACGGATAAAGTGGATTCCCATACCATCGCTTCTATGATCATGTCTGATGTAAACTTAAAGTCCTACTCAGATACATCTTACCACAACGAAAAGCTAAAGTCATTAACTCGTTATCGTTTTGACAAAGTAAAAGAACGGGCAAAACTAAAATCTTCCGTTTCCAGACTTGTGTGTATCCTTTTCCCTGAATTGGAAAAGCTCGTTCCTCAGCTTCACATAGCATCCGTTTATGCTTTATTATCCGAATTTCCATCTGCTCATGCTGTTGCATCAGCACATCTTACCAGACTTACACATCTGCTTTCTGAAAGTTCTAAAGGTAGATATGGTAAAGATATGGCAATCATCTTTCGTGAAGCAGCCAGAAATTCAATCGGATCGAATATGCCTGCAAAATCTCTGGAATTAAAGCATACCATTAAACTCATTCGGGAACTAACTTCTGAAATTGACGAAATTGAAACCGAAATCAAATCCATTATGGATGAAATCAATTCTCCAATCCTCACTATCCCCGGTATCAGTTATAGAATGGGGGCTATGATAATTGCAGAAATCGGTGATTTCAATCGTTTTAACTCAGCTGATAAGATACTTGCTTACGCTGGAATGTCTCCATCCACCTATCAATCGGGGCAACTTGATAACTGTTATTCACATATGGAAAAACGTGGTTCTCGCTATCTTCGATATGCCCTTTACAATGCGACCAAATATGTCTGCCATTGGGATCCAACGTTTGCTGAATACCTTGCAAAGAAACGAGCAGAAGGCAAGCATTACAATGTTGCTATATCTCATGCCGTCAAAAAACTGGTTCGAGTCATTTATGCAATGGAAAAGTCAGGGCAGGTGTACAACAAAGCATCTTAATTCTTTTTTGCAAATATCTCCTTTTTTGAGTGTCGAAAACGACACTCTGTTTGTCATGCAGTTTTCAATGTTCAAATATATCTGAAATGCATTTCTGTAATTCATTCAAAAAATTTTATTTTTAGACTTGACTTTTAATAGTTAGTCTTTCATTATCGCAATTTCTCCAAACACCCAATCCACATCTGCGCCAGCTCCTCATGTCCCCGCCGTGTCGGATGCGTGCCATCCAGCGTTTCGTAGCGCATTCCCTCTTCCGGGAGATCCATTAGCACGATGTCATCACGTTCGTTCACCGCATCTCGGATTGCCTGATTGTATTCTTCCAGAGCTGTCCCGCCATACATTTCATGAAATTTCCAATCTGGGTTTTCCTTCATATAACTTCTCGCAATTGTCGCACACAAAATACGGGCAGTCGGATAATTTTTGCGAAGCCGCTCCATCATTTTTCGGTAATCTTTTGCAAACGTTTCCAACGGAACACCAAAACCAAAATCATTCGTCCCCATATAAAGCAGTATTACATCCGGATAATGCTCCATTTTATGCAGTGCGAAGGCTCTTTTCTCACTCGATGCGCTCGGAAATTCGCCACTCACTTTGCTTCCCGAAAATGAATTATTGACACATAAATAGGCTTTCAAATATTGATTCACTTTCGCCCACCAAGTATCATATACCGAAATGAGACCATTTATTTTCTGCCTATCCTCATCATAATACAGCTTGTAGTTTGCTGGAATATACCCTTCGTAAGTGCTAATTGAATCTCCCAGAACAGATACCAGCATGATTTTGTCCTCCTTTATCACTCTCTTCCAAAAATCACCAAAATTATATTAACATATTAAAAAACAATTTACAATTCCTTTTGCAATGTTGCTCTTGTATTTTTACCACCGGCAATTTACAATGATGGAAGAATTTACACCTCTTTTTTCCCTCTATTTTCTTCCATGTCCGTACCCGGAACCACAAAGTAAGTTCGCTTTTCTTATAGCACAGACGATACTTCCTTTCTCATTATATCATCCAGTCCCACCAAACGCACCATACAACTTGTTATTGCTCTGTTCTACGGAAAAGAAAACCGCTTCCTTATTTTTACAAAATTCGTTTAATAACGTCGTCTTCCCAACTCGCCTTCGTCCGCACAAAACAAACATGTGAAAACGCTCCTGCTCATACATTTCATTCAGTTCAGTAAGTTCGTTCTCTCTCCCAATAAACCATTCTTTCATAGCCTCACCTCATAATTAACTTTGAAATTAATAACTTTAAAGTTAATTATTTCATCGTTTAGTTAATTTGTCACCCTTCTTTACAAACCTCCCCAATCTGCCGATATATAAGTATTAGGGTCGGAAAGGCGATTGACCTTGAGACCCGCCCAAATATGAGAAAGGAGCGCCAAAATGATCATTTTTCACATCGATGTCAACAATGCATTTCTGAGTTGGGAATCCGTGTACCGCCTGCGTGAAGAAGGCGAAACACTTGATCTGCGCACAGTGGCTGCGGTCATTGGTGGCAGTGAAAAGACGCGGCACGGCATCGTGCTTGCCAAAAGTCCCATTGCCAAAACTTACGGCATCAAAACGGCGGAGACATTGTCGGATGCCCGGAAAAAATGCCCGAACCTTTTGGTCGTTCCTCCCCGGCATGAAATATATCGTGACTTCTCGCACCGATTGATCGAATATTTGAAGTCATTGACGGATACCGTGGAACAATTCAGCATCGACGAGGCTTTTGCCGATATGACGGGCAGCAAATTATTGGAAAAATATTCTGCGGTCGAAGCTGCCAATTTTATTCGTACAGAAGTGGAAAAACGTTTTGGTTTCACCGTAAACATTGGCGTTTCCTCTTGTAAAATATTAGCAAAAATGGCATCGGATTTTGAAAAACCAAATAAAGTGCACACCCTTTTCCCCGATGAAATTAAGAAAAAAATGTGGCCGCTTCCGGTACGCGACTTGTTTTTTGTCGGCAAATCCTCGGAGCAGAAATTATACACGTTAGGGATTCGCACAATTGGCGAACTTGCGGCGTTTGACCCCGTTATATTGCAAAGTCACATGGGAAAACACGGGCTTTTGATCTACGAATACGCCAATGGCATCGATCCGTCGCCGGTTGCTCCGCGCACTCCCGAAAACAAGGGATATGGAAATTCGACGACACTTCCCAACGACGTGACAGATTCTGCAGAAGCGAAAAAAATACTCCGCAGATTGTGCGACAAAGTAGCATCACGGCTTCAAAAAGATGAAATGCGTGCTTTTGTCGTAGTCGTTTCGATCCGCGACAACGAATTTCACAATGTCAGCCACCAGTGCAGTATGGTATCTGCCACCAACGATCCGGACACATTATACACGCACTGCTGCCAGTTATTTGACGAAATCTGGGACGGCTCGCCGATCCGCCTGCTGGGTGTTTCCACCTCAAAATTGACAAAACATGCTGCCGAGCAGCTCAATCTGCTCGACATGCCATTTATTGCCGCTTCGGATGCCGAAGAAAAAGCGACACTTTCGGCCAAGGAATATTTCCAACGCCAGACAAAATTGGACGAAGCGATTCAAAAAATAAAGACAAAATATGGAAATGACGCTATTACAAAAGGAATCTGATCAGAAGGGAGACTATAATATGCCTATTACAAGTAATACGATAAATAACGATCCGAACCGTTCGGGAAATATGGGGGCGACGGCTGCGCGCCGCACATTTCGCACCGGCAATTCCACCATCACATTGCGCGAAGGCGAGACATTAAAAGGCGTTGTAAGCGATGTCCATGGCAACGAAATTACCATATCTCTCGACGACGGCACTTCCTTTACCGGCCATTTGTCGGAGGCTTCCATGTATTCGATCGGGCAAAAGGCTGCCTTTCTTATCACCAGTCTCGACAATGGAACGATTTACATGAAAGCCATGTCCTCCACCTACCTTCTGGGCATGGAAGATACGATCGAACAGGCACTCGAAGAAGCCGGGCTGCCGAAAAGTCCGCGCAATCTTGACATTGTGCGAAGTCTCCTCGAAAATAAGCAGTCCATCAGCCGCGAAAGCATCAATACCTTTATGCAGCTTTGCTCGCGCTATCCCAATGCGGATGTTGGCAATGTGATCACAATGTACCGCCTCGGATTTCCGATGGATGAAGCCTCGGTTACGCAATTTGACACCTACCAGAATCAGCAGCACCAGCTTCTTGGCCGCATGAATTCTCTGACGGATTCTCTGACAGATCTTCTCTCGGAACTTTCCGAGGAAAATGTGTCCCTTGCCCGATATGCCGCCGGCGAACTGCTTTCCACCGCCCTTGGCTCCACACCCTCTTTGGAGGAATTTCAATTAGCCGCCAAAGAAACATTAGAGCAGCAAACTGCGGAAAAGGAAGCCAGCATCGATCCGGAAACTTTGGCATCTTCGGATTCTCCTGATATTTCAGAAGAATCCACTTCCCCGCAGCAAACACCCGTTACGGAGGAAAACACTCCAAATAATCCTTTGTCGCGTATGCGCCAATTGTTTTCAAACATTACAGATAAAGTAAATACGAATTTAACAAGTAGTGCGACGACCGAAGAACCCGGATTTATCCAAGAGCAAAGCGGCCACATTCTCACTGCCGCCGAGCGGGAATCTCTTGCAGATCTGTTCTCTAATTTTACAGATTCTGACAAATTGCTTGCTGACCTCCGAAATGGTTCCGCCACCGCGCGAGAACTACTTGGTGCGCTTCATTCTGCTCTTCCGAAGCTTTCCGACTCAATGATCCGCGATCTTTTTGCAAATCCATCCCTTGGCAAGCTGATCAAGGGACAGTTTCTGTCAAATTGGACCATTTCTCCGGAAGGCTTAAAAGAGAGCAACGGCATGGATTCCCTGTATCACAAAATTTCATCGGAATTGGATAATCTGCTACACCTCAGCCAGATGTTTGCCACCCGCCCTTCCGGCGAAAGCGCTGTCAACACAACAAATGATATGCAGCAGAATCTACAGTTTATGAAAACGTTAAATGAACAATTTGCTTACATGCAACTTCCTTTGAAACTGTCTTCCGAAAATGCCCATGGCGACCTTTACGTTATGACAAAAAAAGAAACTTTGCGGAAATCGAAAGACAATCTCAAGGTTCTCCTGCACCTTGAAATGGACCACCTTGGACCACTGGACATCCACATCACAAAAGACCATACCAATATTTCCACTAAATTTTTCGTTTCCAAAGACGATGCCCTTCGACTACTCGAAAAAAATGTCGGTCTTTTGAAGGATGCTCTAAACGAGCAAGGTTACAGCTTCTCCTCGGAATTTGCAGAAAAGAAAAAAGACATCGATCTCGTCCACGATTTCATTGAGACCGAGGCACCCGTCGGAAATATCACAAGATATAATTTTGATTTGAGAGCGTAGGGGATTTGTATTTCTTCTAAATATTACCAAAAAGGCAGCCTATCTGACATCATTTGTCTTTTCAGGCTGCCTTTTTGACTCCCAAATCTTTTTCTCATTATAGACCACACTTTCACCCTTGCTTTTTTGACCCAATATCCAATTTCTTTCCCTAAGTCAAAGCCCGGACTTAGTTTCTTTGACCCGATATCACAATTCTTCTCTTTATACCAAAAAACAACGCCCTCTCCTTTGACCCAGCTCCTCTTTTCTTCGCACAAACCAAAATCAGTATCCAATTTCTTTGACCCTGTATCACCTTTTCTGTGCTGGACCATATTTTGCTTCTTTGTTTCTGAAAAAGGCAGCGAAAACGAGAAATTTGTCTCGCTTTCGCTGCCTTATATTCAAGTCACCGCCATGAGAATCGTCTGCGTAGCAGACGATGGGCGGCTCCTCCTATTTCACTACGATGTTGATGATACGTCCTGGGACGTAGATTTCTTTGACAATCTGCTTATCGCCAAGTTTGTCTGCGATGGCTTCTCTGCCGGCGGCAAGTGCAGTATCTTTGTCCGCATCGATGGCAAGTTTTACAGTTGCACGAACTTTACCATTGACCTGAACTGCGATCTCCTGCATTTTCTCGATGGTCTTTTCTTCGTCATATTCCGGCCATGTATTTTCATACAAGTATCCTTCAAATCCCATGATCTGCCACAATTCTTCTGTGATATGTGGTGCTACCGGATTCAAAAGATGGATCAATGTCTTGAAATCTGCCTTTGTCAGTTTGCCTGCTTTGTAGAAGTCATTGATCAGTGCCATCATCGCTGCAATGGCTGTATTGTACTTCAGGTTCTCAAAGTCACTGCTGACTTTTTTAATTGTTTGGTGAATCTTTGTCTCAAGTTCCGGTGAATATTCGTCACCATCAACTACCATATCCTGTAATTTCCATACACGTTCCAGGAAACGACGGCATCCTTTTACGCCATCATCGGACCAGGCTGCTGCCGCATCAAACGTTCCGATAAACATTTCATACGTACGAAGTGTATCTGCACCATACGCATTTACGATATCATCCGGGTTGATAACATTTCCGCGGGATTTACTCATTTTCTCGCCGTTTTCGCCAAGAATCATGCCATGAGATGTTCTCTTCTGATATGGTTCTTTCGTAGGCACTACACCCTGATCATACAAGAACTTGTGCCAGAAACGAGAATACAGAAGGTGAAGGGTTGTATGCTCCATTCCACCATTGTACCAGTCAACCGGAAGCCAGTATTCCATCGCCTCGCGGCTTGCAAGGGCTTTGTCATTGTGCGGATCGATATAGCGAAGGAAATACCAGGAAGATCCTGCCCACTGTGGCATCGTATCCGTCTCACGCTCTGCCTTGCCACCGCAGCAAGGACAAGTCGTCTCTACCCAGTCGCGGATATTTGCGATTGGAGACTCACCATTGTCGGTCGGCATATAATTGTCAACTTCCGGAAGTTCCAATGGAAGTTCTTCTTCCGGAATCGGAACATATCCACATTTTTTACATTTTACAATCGGAATCGGCTCACCCCAGTAACGCTGTCTGGAAAATACCCAGTCACGCAGTTTGAAGTTTGTCTTTTTCGTACCGACACCTTTTTCTTCCAGCCATTCAATAATGGCTTTCTTTGCTTCTTCTACCGATTTTCCTGTGAGGAATCCGGAATTTACAAGAGTTCCCGTAGCAACATCTGTGAAGGCTGCTTCTTCTACATTTCCTCCTTCGATTACCTCGATAACCGGAATATTAAATTTCTTTGCGAACTCCCAGTCACGGTCGTCATGCGCAGGAACCGCCATGATAGCACCGGTTCCGTAACTCATCAATACATAATCCGATACCCATACCGGAATTTCTTTTCCATTTACCGGATTTACTGCGGTCAAGCCCTGAATCTCGACACCTGTCTTTTCTTTCGCAAGCTCGGTTCTTTCAAAATCGGATTTTCTTGCTGCCATCTCACGATAAGCAACGATTTCATCCCAGTTTGCGATCTCATCTTTGTATTTGTCAAGATATGGATGCTCCGGAGAAACAACCATATACGTTACACCAAACAGTGTATCCGGACGTGTTGTATAGATGCGGAGTTTCTCTTCCTTATCTTTGAGCTGGAAATCCACCTCTGCACCATGAGAACGTCCGATCCAGTTTTTCTGGGAAACTTTAACACGCTCAATATAATCCACGTCGTCCAGATCATCAATCAATTTATCTGCATATTTGGTAATTTTTAACATCCACTGGCTTTTTACTTTGCGGACAACTTCACTTCCACATCGCTCGCAGACACCATTTACAACTTCTTCATTGGCAAGTCCGCATTTACAGGAAGTACACCAGTTGATCGGCATTTCAGATTTATAAGCAAGTCCTGCTTTAAACAATTTCAGGAAAATCCACTGTGTCCATTTGAAATAATTCGGATCGGTCGTATTGATCTCACGATCCCAGTCAAAGGAATAACCAAGTGACTGCAGCTGTGCTTTAAAACGTGCTACATTCTGCTTTGTAACTTCTTTTGGATGAATTTTATTTTTAATTGCATAGTTTTCTGTAGGAAGACCAAATGCATCCCATCCCATCGGATAAAGGACATTGTATCCCTGCATACGGCGCTTACGCGCTACGATATCAAGTGCAGTATAAGGTCTTGGATGACCCACATGCAAGCCCTGTCCGGATGGATATGGAAATTCCACCAGCGCATAAAACTTTGGCTTTGAATAATCGTCAGTAGCGGCAAAAGCCTTTTTCTCTTCCCAGATTTTCTGCCATTTTTTCTCAATTTCTTTCGGGTTGTAAGATGACTTCATGTCAATTCCTCCTAAATTTAACTTTACATTTTTACTTCTTTTTTAACACCTTATGGATAACTCTTACAGACGTTTTTCGTCCGATCTCATCCGTCAGTTTATATGTAATCCGGTAATCTCCGGGTTTCTTTGTATTTACTCTGCGAACTTCTTCATATTCATATGTCTCATCTTTTCGGTATTCTATAAACGTTTTCACCCGCCGTGTCGCATCGTATCCTGTCGTATTTCGTGCACGGATGCCTTCCATAATTTTATATTTTCGCTCTCCATACGCGATACGTCTTTTCTTTGCGCCGCGGATCATAGGTTTCTTCCTATTATATGGGTTTCTCTTGCTCCAAATATCGGTCGGATCGTATCCGGAATATCCAGGTACCTTGATTGCCCGCGGTTTGCCGAGCGGTCCCGGATTTTTCGCATTATAAATAACCACTTTCGTGCCTATCGGGCAATGATCATAAATCCACTTGGCATCTGTCA
>OGCO01000839.1_pt1 | contig 50486 bp, 35 predicted proteins | sample 1570171 | NCBI WGS metagenome assembly OGCO01 (sample SAMEA4370583, study PRJEB24528) | human gut metagenome
CGGCTTCGGTGTAAGTCGCATCCTTGGCATCGGTTTTCACGAGAGAATGACGATATGTTACCTTTTCAGATGCTTCTCCGAAATCGTCTTTTGCCAGCGTAGAATCGCAGGAAACCGTAATTTCAAGCGATTTATCGCAGTTATCAAATATATCAATTCCGATGCTTGTGACACTACTTGGAATCGTGATGCTGGTCAAGTTGGTGCATGCATAAAACGCACCACTTCCAATGCTTGTGACACTTTCTGGAATCGTGATGCTTGTCAAGCTGCTGCAACCGGAAAACGCAGATTCTCCGATGCTTGTGACACTACTTGGAATCGTGATACTTGTCAAGCCAGTGCAGTTGGAAAACGCACATTCTCCAATTTCTGTGACATTTTTGGGAATCGTTACTTTCCCCTGACAAGTTTGTCCATCGATTAAAATTCCATTTACAATCACAAGCGGATTTTCATCTCGTTTGTTTCTTAACCAAGGCGTGTTAGAAAACGCATTCCTTTCGATGCGTGTGACACTATTTGGAATGGTAATGCTAGTCAAATTTTTACAACCAGAAAACATACTCCTTTCGATGCGTGTGACGCTCTCCGGGATTTCAATGTTGGTTAAGCTGGTGCAATTCTGAAACGCCCTTTCTCCGATTCTTGTGACGCTCTCCGGAATTTTGATGCTGGTTAAGCTGTCACAAACGAAAAATGCACAATTTTTGATATTTGTGACACTATCCGGAATCGTAATATTTGTTAAGTTTTTACAAGCAAAAAATGCACCATTTCCGATGCTTGTGACACTCTCTGGAATCGTGATACTGGTCAAGCCGGACCACATAAATGCAAAATCGCCAATGCTTGTAACACCATCTTCAATCACAACTTTTTTTATTTTACTATTGTTGAATACAGGGCTATTATAAGGGCGACGACCTTCAAGGTTATCATCGTAAGATTTCATTGGCCCTGTGCCGCTGATGGTCATTGTGCCATCGGTGTTCAGTGTCCAAGTCAAACCATCATCTTCGTTCAGGCGGATTATGACTTTGCTTGTATCTACGCCGAGATCATTGTATGTCAGCGTAGAGTTGCCTTCCAGAAGCACCTCGGTCAAAGCAGTACAGCCATTAAACGCATTCGTTCCGATGCTTGTGACACTACTTGGAATTTCAATGTTTGCTAAATTGCTACAGTTCTCAAACGCAGAATATCCGATGCTTGTGACACCTTCTGGAATTATGATGCTGGTCAAGTTGGTGCATTTCTGAAACGCAGAAACTCCGATTCTTGTGACATCGTTCGGAATCGTTACTTCTCCCGAACAAGTTGTGCCGTCGATCAAGATTCCATTTACAATCACAAGCGGGTTTCCTTGCTGTTCGTTTGTTAACCAAGCTGTGCCAGAAAACGCACCTTCTCCAATGCTTGTGACACTACTTGGAATCGTGATGCTTGCCAAGCTGCTGCAACCGGAAAACGCAGAACTTCCAATGCTTGTGACACTATTTGGAATGACAATGCTAGTCAAGCTACTACAACCAGAAAACATATCCCATTCGATTCTTGTGACACTATTTGGAATGATAATGCTAGTCAAGCTGCTACAATTGGAAAACACAAAAAATCCGATGCTTCTGACACTATCCGGAATTTCGATGCTGATTAAGCCAGTGCAACCGGAAAATGCATTATTTTCGATGCTTGTGACACCATTTGGAATTTCAATGATTGCTAAATTGCTACAGTTCTCAAATGCAGAACTTCTGATACTTGTGACACCATCTGGAATGGTGATACTTGTCAAGCTGGTGCAATTGTAAAACGCAGAACTTCCGATGCTTGTGACACCACTCGGAATTTCGATGCTTGCTAAATTGCTGCAATCGGAAAACGCAGAATCTCCGATGCTTATGACACTATTGGAAATCGTGATGCTCTCTAAATTGTTACATTCACAAAACGCATAATTACCGATACTTGTAACGCCATCTTCAATCACAACTTTTTTTATGTTGCTATTGCTGCATGCAGGACTATCCGTCATCTCCCCTTTGCCGCTGACGGTCATTGTTGTGCCGTCGGCACTCAGTGTCCAGGTCAGGTCGCCATAGTGCCATGTCTGCGATCCCGATTCTGTCCCTGCACCTGCGTCCTCCGCACTCGCCGTGATCCCCCACGAGATATTTTGCAGGGTATCGGTCGGGAAGTACAGCAGCGTTCCCACCGCCATGACTGCTGCCGACGAAAGGGCAGCCAGCCGTTTCCATTGTTTCTTCATAATATGCCTCCTTTGTTTTCGGATATATTACATATCCTTGATATTCCTATTATAACACAATCGAGTATTCTTTGTCAAGAAAAAAGGAGGATTTTTTGATATTTCGTTCAATTTTTGGAAGTTGGAGAGGGGAGGGTGTTGTTTCGTTCTTGTAGTAGTCAAGGTCAAACTTCTCGTGTTTTGTGAGAAAAACTGCTTTGCACGCAATCTGCTTACAGATTTTTGTGTTGACATGTTTCACAAAATATAGTATAATATTGTTGACAGAATCATCCGCATTGACGATGTACTCTTTTGAGATGTGCATCGATTTCAAGGAGGTATAAATGTATGAAACAATGGATTCGCGTAAAAAAGGCATTGCTCCTGTCGTTAATTTTGCTGATGGCTTGGCTGTTGCCGCTGTTTCAATGGAATGGAACAGTTTTGTCGGCAGCGGCAATCTCTACAGATTATCCGGCACAGCTAATGCATCTTGCCAGCAAGGGCAGCACCAAAGTTCTGACAGCAAATGGAACTTCTGACGGAGCGGCACTTTCTCTGCAAACGCTGGGCAGTGATTTATCTGCATCATGGCGGTTCGATCGTGTCGGTTCGGATGGGAACGGTACTTTTTTCAAACTAGTCAACGCACAGTCCGGAAGGCTTTTGACGCCGCGAAATTATAACGTATCTGACAAAACAGATGTGATTTTGTACGGCAGTGAATCCGCACAATCTCAACATTGGTATGTTGTTCCCGTGAAACAAGATCATCTGGGCAATGATCTATACTATAAAATTGTGAATTATTCTGATACTTCTCTTGCCTTGACGCAGGGAACTTCCGGCATGACATTAGCCAAATACAGCGGAACAGACAATCAGCTCTGGCTGCTTAATGCTGACGGATTACAGGGTTTTGCAGGATATTGCTTTGATGACAACACCGGCAACATCAAGGCAGGGGACATTGGTGGTCTGTTCGGCGAAATCGTAGAGGTTTCCACTTTTGCCGATCTTAAGAAATATGCTACCGCTGATATACCTTATACCATTGTTGTCACGGCAAATATTCGTGTTACCGCACTGCAAAAGGATTCCTCCGGACGCAACTATTGTCCGGACGGACGAATTTATGTTCACAGCAACAAAACGATCATCGGCAGTTACGCGGCACATACTATGTATAATGTACAGTTCTGTACATCTTCCAATAACGGAACCGGAAACAATCTGATCCTGAAAAACTTTGAGCTACAGCACGATGCGGAGTCCAACGGCAATGATTCCATTGTTGTCTATCTCGGCTCTGGACAGAACATCTGGGTAGATCACTGCACCTTTGCAGGCCATAGCGATTATAATACAGCATCTACCGGACTACCAGACTGGGATAAGTTTCTGGCATGCTGCTATGATGCTGACTACACAACAGTTTCAGACTGCTCTTTCGGACTTCACGAATACGGTGTGATATTGGGGTATCCGGCAGATGATGACAGCTCTTATAAAACCTATAATAATTATCCCCGCATGTCCATTATCAGCAATCGCTTTGAAAAAACTCTGACCCGCGGCCCTGGGCTGATGCGTTACGGTTATTTTCATTCGCTGAATAACTATGTGAAAACATTCAGCATGGCATATACTGTGCACACAGCATCTAAGATTTTTGCAGAAAACTGTTATTATGAAGACGGCGGAAACGTTATCTGTGACTGGAACACAGTAACCTATCCCGGCTCTTATGCAGAAACAGGTTCAAAATCGGTGAACTGCAAGCGAACAACGATCGAGGGGTATGCACAGGACTGTATATGGCGACCAACTTCCAATTACAAAACCATTTCTCGCACTGCAGATGAGGCAAAGGTTTATTGTGAGAACTACAGCGGCTGTCAAAATGACAGAAATCATATGATGTATCTGCGATATGCAGTTGCTGGTGTGCCAAGTGCAAGCTATACAGAATCACCCAGTGCACCATTGGCAGAACTTTTTGCCGAGGGTTCTGCTTACCGTATTCGCAATGTCAACTCCGGCTTGTATTTGCAGGTAGCAGGTGCTGCCGCAAAAAATGGCACCAATGTGCAGCAGTGGGGATCAGATGGAATCGCAGTTCACGACATCTGGAAATTGTGCAGTGCCGGTGAAGGGTACTACTATCTGGTTTCTGCAGTAGGGGACGGCGGAACATATGTGCTGGACGTTGCCGGAAAAAAGGCCGCAAATGGAACCAATATAGATATTTACACCTATAACGGCGGTGACAATCAGAAGTTTATGCTGACAAAAAACGGGGACGGTAGCTATCAGATTCGAACCCATATTTCAAATGGAAATTCTGTGGTAGAAGTAGAAAATGCCTCCCAAACCTCCGGTGCCAATGTGCAGCAGTGGGAAGTCAACGGTGCGAACTGTCAGAATTGGATTTTAGAGCCGACAACTGACCCCGGCTGCTCCATGAACACCGATGTGATTTATACCTTTGAAAATGCTGGTTCTGGTCTGGTAATGGATATTACCGATGGAAAAATGACAGACAATACAAATGTACAGCAGTGGTCGTCCAACGGGTTGAATTGCCAGAAGTGGACACTTCGTGCCTTTGGCTCTGGCAATTACTATTGGATTCGCTCACAGCAGGATAGTCATTATGCATTGAAGGCAGAGGGCAGCAAAAACGGCGGAAATCTGGCAATTGCAGCATGGTCCAATAAAGATAGCACTCAGCTGTTCCGGTTTACTAAGAATCTGGACGGATCCTACAGCATTTTGACACACGCTTCTGGTGATTCCTGTTATGTAGAAGTCGCCGATGCATCCACTGCAAACGGTGCCAATGTGCAGCAATGGGAACCGACCGGCAGCAGTTGTCAGAAATGGCAGACAAAGACAGAAACCACTACTGTAACAACTAAGGTAACTACAACTGTAACAACAACGACAACGACCAAAGCAACCACAAATACGACAACAGCCGCAGCAACTAGCACCACTACTGCAACTGCTACAGAACCGCCTGTGATTTCCGGTGACATCAATGCAGACGGCAAAACGAATCTGGCAGATGTGGTGTTGCTGCAAAAATGGTTGTTGGGATTTCCTGAAACAAAACTTGCCAACTGGCAGGCAGGGGATCTGAATGCAGATAGAATTCTGAACGGATTCGATCTTTGCCTGCTGCGAAATAATGTGATATAGCTATCTGTACACTTTTGTGCAGTATTTCCTTTGCACAAAATAATGCCTGTTCGTACCTGCCGAACAGGCATGCAGCAGAATATCAATTTTCCGGCGATGACAAAAGATTCGCTTACTCATGTTTCCTCATGCTTTCCATGAAAATCGTCCCGCATTTCCAGCCGTCGCTGAGATGCTGCCGTCTGTCCTACGGAGTGCAGCAGTTCTGTCAGCATTTTTTGCATAAATCGGCGGGTTTCTGGCTGCATGTCAGTCCATGCACGGAGCACACCAGAGAGCGTTCCTGCACCGCCACCGATCAGATCTTGTATAGTATGGGCATTGGTTTCACTTTGCAGAATGTGGAAAATGGCATCGGTCAGCTTTTCTCGCTCTTCCGGTTTCATGCCCAGGATCCACTGCCGCAGCGAGGAATCCAGCAGCTTACTGGTGTTGGTGGTATCCTCGGAATAGTACCAGTCATTCCGGATCACACACCACGAGTATGGATCGTGCTGCAAAAAACCTTTTTGTGTGCTGTAAACTACCTGATATTCCTCGTCATGCTCCAGCAGCATGCCTACTACAGAAGCTTGTGGAACAAAGGTATACACTCGTTCCTGCAATTGCTGAAACTGCGGCTCAGCAAACAGATCTGTCACAAAGCCTGGTCCGTCATTGTTGTAGACTGCACGAATCCGCGGAAAATCCTCCGGCTGCATCTGGACGGCTGCATAAACTGCCAGATTGCCGCCTTTGGAGTGTCCGCCCACATAGACGTTGGAAAATCCCAGTGACAAAATCCCCCGCAGATACGCCGCTGCTGCTGCCTGTGACGGCACATAGGGCAGAAAAGACAAGTTGAAATCTTCCCGCCAGCCAGTCAGTGTGTTGTCTGTGCCACGGAATGCCACATAAACGGTATCACTGTCCAGCAGAAATGCAGTGGCGGAAAATTGCTGCTGCTGGGTTTCGCTGAACTGTTCTGCATAACGGAATAAACGCACTTCTCCGAAACGCCGGCTGGCTGCGGTCTGCCGAAGCAGGTCGCGGTCAGTTTCTACCCGCACTTTCTGTTCTGCGGTGGGACGGTGTTCCCAGAGCCTTGCTGCATCCCGCAGAGAAATCGATTCCGCTGCGGTAAAACCTTCTGCGATGCCGTCCCAGTTCAGATAAGACAGGCAGCAGAAAATCAGATTGTCCACGTGACAGAAAGGCGATTGTTGCATGGTCAGATCATCCCGCCACTGGCAATAGGTAAAGATATTTGCATCATACGTGGTTTTCATTGCAATCACCTCAAAATCCATTTTGTTTCAGCTTTTGTACCAGCCGGCTGTACCATTCCCGCACATCAAAGTCCGGAATATTTTCCCGATTCAGGTCGATCATATCCCCGTGGGAAACTCCCCGCCGCTTAGTTTCAGGCACCATGAGAAAAGGTGCCCACTCCAGCTTTGCCGATACAACCGGTACCAGACCGTCGTTCTCTCCAGCTTTTCGCCGGTTCAGGAAATATCCCAGCCACAGCGGGAACGAGGCGGAAAATGCACTGTGCATTCTGGACATCACCGCCTGATAATAGACACCGGAAATAGGGGGATGTTCTGTATGAAATTTTTGACAGTTTTCGGCAGTCAATTCCCGCACACCAGCCAGAAAATCCGGATTCTGATCTCCCAGTTTTGTAAACAGCCGGTTATACTTTGCTGCGATCCATCGTGCCACACCTGCCGGCACCTTTTGCAATAGATCGTCCACAAAGGCACAGCCATGATGCGGCGTATTGATCGTTGTCAGAGAAGCCACATACTTCGCCGCACCATATTCCTGCATGGCACAGCGGCAGTCCAGACCGCCCTTGGAATGGGCAATGACATTGACCTTTTCCGCACCAGTTTCAGCAATAACAGACTGAATTTGTGCTGCCAGTTCCTTGGCACTGACGGAAATCGATTGTGCTGACTGCTGTTTCCCGTAAAAAATAGTTGCTCCGTTTCGAATCAGTTCTGCCGGAATCCGTCCCCAGTAATTGAAAAATTGCCAGTCCCGAAAAAAGATGCCGTGCACCAGCAAAATAGGGTATTTAGTCTTGCAGATCTCTGATTCTTTTCGCATAACATTACATTCGGCTTTGGCACACTCCAGCTGCAATTCCCGTTTGGCAGTACGATAGACATGCCCCACCAGAAACAAATTCAGCGGCGGCACCCACCAGAGAAAAAAGAGGGCAACATGCCACGGCAGTTTCACCTGTGTGGAGTGCAGTGCAATATGCAGCAGTCCCTGAAATACTATGAACCAGCAGAGCAGAGAGAACACGCCCAGATCGATCAGCAGAATTACCCAGAACAATTTCACGCCCCAAAAAAGTGCACCGGCAGTGAGAAGTTCCAGACAAAACCAGACAGTGCTGGTGCGGAGCAGATCACAGCCATGTGCCAATGAAGCCAGCTTCTTTTCTCCTGCTATGGTATGCACATGGGCAAACTGGAAGAACAGGAACAGGATACCGCACAAGATACCGACAAGAATTTTCCAACCGACAGCGGCGTGCCATATGGCAAAAATGGCTGTCAGATTTCCTGTGACCCAAAATGTCACCAGCCGAAGCAGGCGAAAGCCTAACGAATTCTTTTTCATCTGTATTCCTCTCTGTTCAGACATTTTTCATGTCCTATTGCAAAAAACCGGACCGGCAGTGCTGCCTAGTCCGGTTTTTTCTTTATTCATCAATATGGTTTTGTTCCTAGAAAATCAATCATAGAAACCATCATCTGGAGCCGGAATCGTTTCTTCCGGAACAGAAGGTGCCGCAGTAACTACTGGTGCCTGTGTAACAACAGGAGCATTTGGAGCCGGCGGCTGTGTCGCTGCCGGAGTGGTGTATCGGGGTTTTGTTGCGTTGCTGGTATTATTGTTGTAATATGCCCGTGTGGTCACTGCCGGCTGATAGCTGTTGTCTGTATCGTCATCATATGAACCGTAGTTGTTATACGTATCATCATCTTCATAGACTGCCTGTGTGCCATAGGTTTTCGCAGTCGTAATAGTTTCTGTAGTGATACGATTGGCATCAGTGGTCTTTCGCTCAAATTTAGTAGAAACTGCTGACGCTGTGGTTTCGCTGGTGATCTGGGTTTCTTCTGTGGAAGCCACAGTTACCACCAGAGAATCATTGACGTTGTTGGCGGAACTGCTTTCTTGAATCGGACAAAGCATCAAAAAAATCAAGATCAGCATTGTCAATATCACAAAGCTGGAGCAGGTGATCAGCGTGATTTTGGTGGGGTGTGACAAATTTGCAAAGAAGTTTTTCATATTCCAAAACCTTTCTGAAAAAGAAAATTTTACTGTTTTTACGCAAAGACATTTCACTTTATTATAAAGGATTTTTCCGGAAAAGTCAAGCCTTTCTGCAATACTAGTGAAAATACAACAAATGAGATAATTTTCACCAAAACATTGAGATGAAATTTGTGCACAAGTACAATTTTAAAAAAAAGCTTGCTTTTCTTTGTAAAATGTGATATAATACAAAGTGTTGTATCGTCGTTGGATTTGACGATTCTTATGCACTGATTTGGAGAGTTATCGAAGTGGTCATAACGAGCTGCACTCGAAATGCAGTTGTCCGAAAGGGCACGTGGGTTCGAATCCCACACTCTCCGCCATGTTTTTCAAAAAGCCACGCAGTTTCGACTTTGTTTGAAATTGTGTGGCTTTTTTAGTCTTGTTTGCAATATTGTGCACGCATTTTCGTATTTTACGGCCGAGTGCTGATATTTTGCATAAAACATCTATTTATAAAGCTTATAAAGCGGGAAAATCATTAAGGCAACTTACATTTTTCACAAATTGTGCAATGAAACAAGAAAAAAACTGTTGACTTTTTCTCGAAAATCGCGTATAATGAAGATAATCGAATAAAGGCATTCCGATCAAATCATTTCGGAAAGGAAAGGGATTAAATTAAATGAAACGATTTTCCAAAGGAAGCAAACGACTGCTTTCCGTCTTGCTCAGCGGTGCTATGCTGGCAGGGACATGCAGTTCTGTAGCCGTGGGAGCTGCGGACGAAAAAGAAGCGAATTTTGCACGGGCACTGCAATATTCCATCTATTTTTACGACGGCAATATGTGCGGCACAGAAGTACAGGACAACAACCGCTACACTTGGCGTGGCAACTGCCATACCTATGATGCTCAGGTTGCCATGAACTCCACCGCCACCAATTTAAGTGCCGATTTCCTCACCAAGTATAAAGATATACTGGATCCGGACGGGGACGGCTACATCGATGTTGCCGGCGGTTTCCATGATGCCGGCGACCATGTAAAATTCGGTATGCCGGAGAACTACTCTGCAGCAACACTGGGCTGGGGCTATTACGAATTCCGTGATGCTTACCAGAAAACTGGTCAGGACGACCATATCGAAACTATTCTGCGGTACTTTAACGACTATCTGATGAAGTGTACCTTCTTGGATTCCAACGGTGACGTGATTGCACATTGCTATCAGGTAGGCGACGGTGACATTGACCACGCTTACTGGAACGCACCGGAATTGGATGAAATGGATCGTCCGGCATTTTTCCTCACCGGCGATAAGCCACAGACAGACTATGTTGCTTCTGCCGCTGCTTCGCTGGCGATCAACTACCTGAACTTCAAGGACACCGATCCGGAATATGCACAGAAGTCGCTGGACTATGCAACAGCACTGTATAAATTCGCAGAAACTCACGAAAAGCAGCTGAGCGACAACGGCGATGGTCCGAAGGCTTATTACAATTCGTCCAAGTGGGAAGACGATTACTGCTGGGCTTCTGCATGGATGTACAAGATCACCGGCGATCACCACTATCTGGAACAGATCTTCCCGTACTACGACTACTATGCAGCACCCTGCTATGTCTACTGCTGGAACGATGTCTGGGGCGGCGTGCAGTGTATTCTGGGCGAGATCACCAGCGAGCAGTACCCGAACTTCATTGACGAATACAAGAAAGCTGCCGGAAAGAGCCCCTACGAGGAAATGAACTGCTGGAGTTCCGTAGCAGAAGCCCTGAACAAATACATGACTGGCGGCGTGGGAACCATTACACCGGCTGGTTATTTCTGGCTGAACACATGGGGCTCCGCACGATACAATGCGGCGGCTCAGATGATGGCGTTGGTATACGATAAATATAACAACAACGGAAAGCCCGGCGAATACAGCGAATGGGCAAAGGGACAGATGGAATATCTGCTGGGGGATAACCCCATGAACCGTGCCTATGAAGTTGGCTACGATGAAACCGCAGCGAAATTCCCGCACCACCGTGCAGCTTCTGGTCTGACAAAGTGTGAGGACACCGACGAGCAGAAGCATGTGCTCTATGGTGCACTGGTCGGCGGTCCGGATGCACAGGATAAGCATAACGACATTACCGCAGACTGGATCTATAACGAAGTTACCATTGACTATAACGCTGCTTTTGTAGGAGCGTGTGCTGGTCTGTATGATTACTACGGCACAGATGCAATGGAGATCACACCGGATTTCCCGCCGGAAGATAAGAACAGCGGCAGTGATAACGGCGGCAATGATTTCTGGGTAGATGCTTATGCGGTAGACGACGTACAGACTTCCGGTGCCGGCGTGACAAAGCTTGCCATTCAGATGCGTACCAATTCTATCACACCCAAAACCGACCTGTCCATGCGGTATTATTTCAGTATCGCAGAAATGGAAAACAAATCCAATATCAGCAAAGTTACCGGCAATGAGTTATACGATCAGGCAAGCGTAGAAGCTGCTCCGGCAGACGGTGTGATCTCTGGTCCGTACCAGTACGATGCTTCTTACGATCCGGATATTTACTATGTAGAAGTAAAGTGGGACGGCTATAAAATTGCCAACTCCAACAAGAAATATCAGTTCACCGTGGGCTTGTACTACGGCGATAAGTGGGATCCCACCAACGACTGGAGTTATCAGGGCATTACCAAGTGCAAGGATACCTATCAGGACGGCTCCGAAACCAGAACCGATTACATTTGTGTATACTCCAATGGAGAATTGGTAGGCGGCATTGAACCGAATGGCAACAAGCCGGCAGTTACCACCACCACAACACCTGCGGAAACCACGATCACTACCACTAAAACTACTACTGTAACAACAGCAAAAACAACTGCAACAACCAAAGCTACCAGTGCCTCTGCGGAAATTACCACAACGGAGCAGACATCATCCGCTGCACCTTCCACAGATACAACCGAAACCACTGCAACCACTACAAAAACCTCGGAAAGCGGTTCTGATGTCACACCACCTGTTATGTACGGCGATGTTAATCTGGACGGTCGAATCGATGTGACCGATGCCGTGTTGCTGAATAAGATGGCTGCCGGTGCAGTGACAGGGAACGACCAGCAGCGGCGTGCCGGCGACTGCAACGTTGACGGAGAAGTGGACACCGCAGACAGCGTTATGCTTCTGCAATTTTTGGTACACATCATTCAATACCTCGGACCGCAGGCAAAGTAAAGGCATTGCTGAAACCGAAAGAAAGGAATATCATTTTTCATGGAGCAAGAACATACAAAACCAACTTCCAACTGGCAGGAATTCTGGCAGATTCTCAGGCACGGACAATTCGGGAAATTATTTGCCGGTGCCACTGAAAATACGCTGATTCAATTCTTCCGCTACTGTTTTGTAGGCGGAGCTGCAACTGTGGTAGACTGGGGAATTTCCGCACTGCTGTTTTTTGCCGTATTTGACCAGCATTACGCCATTCTTGCAAACGGCTGTTCCTTTGTTGCCGGACTGCTTGCCAACTACTTTCTGAGTACATTCTGGGTCTTTCGTTCGTCGAAAGTGCAGTCCCGTCTGGTGGAATTTCTCGCATTCGCCGCAATCGGCGTGGTGGGACTTCTGCTGACGATCGGCATTACAAAGGTCAGCGAGATAACACTTGGAAATATCACCAGTGCCTATCAGATGATCGGAAAAGTAGTTTCTACTATGGTGGCATTCCTGTGGAATTTCTTCGCACGGAAGTATCTCTTGTTTTCGAAAAAAGAAGCTTAACCGGCTGAAAAAGCCGCTTTTGTCCAAAGAAAGCACTGTCAGCCGTGGGCGGTTTTGCCCTGCTGTACAGTGCTTTTTATATTTGAAAGGAGTGAATCGTTTATGAAAATGACATTTATCGGGGCTACTCATGAAGTCACTGGCAGCTGTACCTATCTGGAAGTCTGCGGAAAGCGGCTTCTGGTGGATTTCGGTATGGAGCAGGGGAGAGATACCTATGAAAATGTAAAAATCCCCTGTGCTCCGTCACAAATCGACTATGTGCTGCTGACGCATGCTCACATTGACCACTCCGGCTTGCTGCCGCTGTTGTACGCCGGCGGCTTCTCCGGTGAGATCCACGCTACCTCAGCCACGTGTTCTCTCTGTGAGATCATGCTGCGGGACAGTGCACACATTCAGGAATTCGAAGCAGAATGGCGAAACCGCAAGGCAATGCGAAAAGGCGGCGAACCCTATGTGCCGCTGTACACCATGAAAGAGGCATTGGGAGCATTGGAACTGTTTGTGCCACACCCATATGGCGAACGATTCACGCTGACATCCGGCATTGATGTGCGGTTTCTCGATGCGGGGCATTTGCTGGGTTCGTCCAGCATTGAGATCTGGCTGACCGAGAACGGTATTTCCAAAAAACTGGTATTTTCCGGTGACATCGGTAACCTGAACCAGCCGCTAATTCGTGATCCGCAGCCGCCGGAAGATGCAGACTATGTGGTCATGGAATCCACCTACGGGAACCGGCTGCACGAAAAGCCAAAGGGATATATTCCAGGCTTGGTACAGGTGTTAAAAGATACATTCAGCCGTGGCGGTAGCGTCATCATTCCGTCTTTTGCTGTAGGACGCACACAGGAACTACTGTACTATTTCAAGCAGATCAAAGATGAAAACATGCTGCCGGAATTCAGCGATTTCCCGATTTACATGGACAGTCCGCTTGCCATTGAAGCAACTGAAATTTTCATGCGAAATAAGGAAAGCTGTTTCGATGAGGAAGCACTGACATATGTTCGCCGCGGCATTAACCCCATTGGCGTTTCCGGACTGATTCCGGCAGTGACAAGCGATGCTTCCAAAGCAATCAACGCGGACAAACGCCCGAAAGTCATTCTGTCCGCCAGTGGTATGTGCGAAGCCGGACGGATCAAACACCACTTGAAACACAACTTGTGGAAACCGGAAAACACCATTTTGTTCGTTGGCTATCAAGCAGAGGGTTCTTTGGGTAGACGCATTATCGAGGGAGCCAAAACGGTAACACTGTTTGGCGAAACCGTGCAGGTCAGTGCTCAGATCGTCCAGCTGCAGGGTATGAGTGGACATGCAGACCAAAAAGGGCTGCTGTCGTGGATCTCACAAGTACAGGGCGTACAGAAAGTGTTCGTCAACCACGGTTCGGCAGAATCTGCTGAGGCATTTCGGGAAAAACTGTGGCTGTCTTTGGGCATTGATGCTTATGCACCGTACAGCGGTGCGGAATTTGACATTGCCACCGGAAAAATCACTTACGATGCACCTGCGGTGCCGATTCAGCAGAAGCCGCGGCGGAGTGCAATGACATACGACCGGCTGTCGCAGACGTTGAGCCGTCTGACAGCATTGGTACAAAACAGCAGGGGATTGTCCAACAAGGAACTGGCAAAAATGGCAGACCAGCTGGGCGAACTCTGCTCCAAATGGGAACGGAGGTAATCGAACATGTACGAAGAAAATGCAGTACTGCATGCACTTTGCACCAGAAGAAGCGTGCGGAGTTATGACAGTACCAAGCCGGTGGAACAGGAAAAAATTCAGGCAGTTCTGACTGCCGGACAGTATGCTCCCACAGGCATGAACCGCATGCCTACCAAATTTGTGGTGATACGAAATCCGGAAATGCTGCACCAGCTGTCCAAGCAAAACGCAGAGATCATGGGTGCAGCAGATCGGGATCCGTTTTATGGAGCACCGGTGGCAATTCTGGTACTGGTAGATTCCACAGTACACACATGGGTAGAAGACGGCAGCCTTGCCATGGGTGCCATGCTGAATGCAGCATACGCTGTCGGTCTGGCAGTTGCTGGATTCACCGTGCAAGAGAAACATTTGACAGCGAAGCCGGAAAAGCACTGCTGAAACAGTGGGGAATTCCGGAAACTTATCGCGGCGTAGGATTCTGTATTCTGGGCTACGCTGCCGGAGAACTGCCGCAGCCAAAGCCGCGAAAAGATGACCAGATCCTCTGGATAGACTAAGGCAATACCGCATGATGTATAGAAAAAGGTCTGATACCCATATTTGGGCACCAGACCTTTTTGGATAAAAAATGAGAATTTTACTGCATCTTATAGGCGTCGATCATCTTTTTCACCATCTGTCCTCCGATGGATCCAGCTTCCCGTGCAGTCAGGTCGCCGTTGTAACCCTGCTTCAGAGTTACGCCAACTTCGCTGGCAGATTCCATCTTAAAACGTTCCATAGCTTCCTTGCCCTTCTGCGTAAATTCACCCTTCATAGTGCATTCTCCTTTTTCATGTCTGGGATAAGCGACTTATCCCAGAAGTTTGTTTTCGTTTTTCAGCAGCTGCTTTTTCTCGCACGCTGTGTTTCGTGTTCGCCGCTGCAAGAATAGTATAGGACAAAAGGGCGTTTCTATGACAGGTAGTTTTTTCGTATTTTTTCTATAAGCCTTTGGGAACAATGGAAAATGCTTTCTTCTGCAAAAAAACATATTTGCAAAAGCAATACTGCACAAAATAATCTGTGTATATTGACATTTATTTCGACATATGGCATAATAAAAGAAGATATTTTCGATTGGAAATCAGAACAGGAGGAATTGTATGAAAAAGAAATGGCTTTCCGCCGCGGCGGCAGCCGTACTTAGTGTTTGTGCTCTGGCTGCACCCATATCCGTTCCGAATACCGTAACGCCGGTTGCAGTGCAGGCTGCATCTTCCGGCACAACGCTGGCAGATATGCCCAGTACATATCAATCTGCGGCGGAGTGGATTCTGCAAAATCGTATCATTTCAGAAGGCTCCGTAAAAGACTGGGCAACGATCTACGACCAGATCGTCGCCGGAAACGGAACACTCAAGTATGTTGTAAAATGGCAGAGCAAACAGACGATCACACTGGAGCAGCGGAAGCAGCTGCAAACCGTTCTGGAAACGGCAGTGAACGACTGGACTGACTGGCTGGTAGGTTATGAAAACTGGCCGTACACCCATGTCAATGTACAAATCGTCGGCTGGGCAGTGCTGGATCAGAACTGCCTGCTGGATCTGCAGCCGGACGAAACCGTGTATACCACCACAATTCCAGCAGATACCAGCTACATCACAGACGGAAACATGGCGGTTTCGGAGCTGCCTACATTGGAACCAATCGGCGACGAAACACGATACCGCTATATTCACTGGGCAGATCAGTCATACCAGTATCCAGACGGCTACGAAAATCGTTACGATATGTACTTGCAGGCAACGCAAGGCATGATCGATATGGGCGGCTTCGGCTACCACTGGGGACAGCAGCTTTCAGACAACGCCATTCTGGGCTTGATCGCTGGCACTTCCAGTATGCATATTCTGGAACATGAAATGGGACACAGCTTCGGACTGACTGATTTTTATGGCGGCGAGGGAGAATCCGACGGCTTTCCGCCGGGAGGATTTCCGGACGGCGGCACGTCGATCATGATGGCAGGTTCTTCTCAAACGATCACTAACTTTGACGGTTGGTTTTTCCGGTATCTCTGGTCATACCTGGCGAAAGAGGACGGCAGATTCAATCTTACGGCACCATCTACAACCACAACTGCCACAACTTCAGAAACTACTACAGAAACAACAGAAACCACAACAACTACGGTTACAACAACGGTTTCAGAAACACAACCGGCTTATGAAACCGTATCGTTCACAGACACCATTTCTGAAATAGTATCGAATACTTCTGTCACATTTGCAGAATACGGCACATTTTTCTTCCAAAGGGACTCCTACTATCACGGGGACGAAAGCAAAAATCTCAGCCACTACGAAGCTGGCGACAAAATTTCAATACAGCTTACCTATGATCGGGAATCAGGCATGATACAGCGTGTTGATGCATTGCAGCTTGAGGAAAATTCGCATAAAGTGATCGGAGATGTCAACGCAGACGGACAGTTCACCATTGCAGATGTTGTTATGGTGCAGAAATGGCTGTTGGGCAGCGGCAATGTGACTGATTTGACTGCCGGAAATTACAATGCAGACGGTCAGCTGAATGGACTGGATCTGTGCAGTATGAAGCAGGCACTCCGAAAGGAGACACAAGAAGCATGAAAATTCTGATTGCGACAGATTCTTTCAAGGGCAGTTTATCCTCTCTGGAAGCAGGAAATGCTATTGCCGATGGAATCCGACGAGCCGGCATGCCAGCTGAGATCCAGGTTTCACCAATTGCAGACGGCGGAGAGGGGACTACAGAAGCCTTGGTTAATGGGTTGTCCGGATATTTGGAAACAGTAACAGTATCCGACCCGCTGGGCAGAAAGCAAACAGCAAACTATGGCATTTTGCCGTCTGGTACCGCCGTAATGGAAATGGCAGCTGCGGCAGGACTTCCGCTGTTGTCCGAATCCGAGAGGAATCCGCTTTACACCACGACTTTTGGCGTGGGAGAAATGATCGCAGATGCCATTGCCAAGGGCTGTCGAAAATTCATCATCGGTATTGGTGGCAGTGCGACCAATGACGGCGGCGTAGGCTGTTTGCAGGCATTGGGTTTTTCTTTTCGAAACGCAGATGACACCGAGATTCCCTGCGGAGCAGTCGGACTTTCGCAGTTACAAAAAATCACCGCCGAAAATGTACTGCCGGAATTATCGGCTTGCACATTTCAGGTGGCATGTGATGTCACCAATCCACTCTGCGGGAAACAGGGCTGTAGTGCCGTCTTTGCCCCGCAAAAGGGAGCCGATGCAGCAATGATTTCCCAAATGGACGAATGGCTTTCCCGATATGCCAAGCTGACAAAAATGCTGTTTCCGGAAAGTGACCCCAACTGTTCCGGCAGCGGAGCCGCAGGCGGACTGGGATTTGCGTTGAAAAACTACCTGCACGCTGAACTGGAATCCGGCATTCAGATCGTTATGCGGGAAACTCAACTGGAACAGGCAATTGTCAATGCAGACCTTGTTATCACCGGCGAGGGGAAACTGGACGCACAAAGCATCATGGGAAAAGCACCTATCGGAGTTGCTGCTCTTGCCAAGCAATATCAGAAACCAGTGCTGGCATTTTGCGGCTGCACAGAACATGCAGCGACGATTTGCAATGTTCACGGAATCGATGCCTTTTTCCCGATACTGCGAGAAATAACCACATTGGAGAACGCTCTATACAGAGAAACTGCAAGGCAAAATCTGACTGATACAGCAGAGCAGGTGTTCCGGCTGATTCGTGCAATGCGGTAATGTGTTTTTGCAAAAGTAGTATTGCCAAAATAGAAAGTGACAAACAAAAAGAGTATCTCATTTGAGATACTCTTTTTTGATAATCAAATCGTTTTTTCAAACTCAAAGAATTTTTTTCAGTATTGGAACATATTTCAGCAACCGAATACACAGGAACGAACAGAGAAACGTTCCAACGGAAAGTGCCAGGATCATAAAAAATCCGCCATACATATAGGGATTCCATTTCCAGACCACAAGCACCAGTTTCAGAAACAGCATATGTATCAAATAAACACCGAACGAACACTGATCGACCTGATGTAAAATCCAATAGAGCACTTTAGGTGCTTTCTTTTCTCTGTAGGACATCAGCCCGAAAATTCCGGCAGACTGCAATACGATCAACGGGAATGCATAACTGGTAAGAAGTTCTGACAATGCGGCGATGGACTTTTTCTCACTAAGAATTGTCAGACAGGCAACTGCAATTGTTCCCACAGAAGCCAGAAGAATCATCAGCCACGGCTTTTTGCAAATGCGTTTCTGCATAAAAGCATCACCCAAGAAAAGATAAAGGGGATAGACGCTATAAACACAAATATAGAATGCTGTCGATTTTTCTGTCAGTGTTTGCAACATTGGCAGCAGCGATAGAAACACCAGATAAACGCTTAACAAGTAGTACGTATCTTTTGAGTTGAGGGAAGCAGCAATTTTCCGATAAAACGGCAGCAGCAAATACAATGCTGTAATCAGATACAAGTACCACATGTGCTTCCAGCCGCTTCCGGTCACTGCATTTTGCAACCCATAAAGAATCGTTTTGAACTGAATGCCGCTTTCGCCGGTAGCATCGTCAAAAATCTGAAAGACTGCGGAGAACAGTACCAGTGCAGCCAGCACTCGCGGGATATACTTTCGGAATATCTTCCGATATGTCACTTCCCGTGCTGAATCCAGAAGCAGTGCACCGCTGACCATGACAAAACAGGGAACAGCCCACATCATGAGATTTCTCGTCGTCAAAGTGGCAATTCTTGCAGTATGATCCGGTGCGTAAACACTGGCGGCATAGAACGTATGCAGTATGACAATGGCAATGCAGGCAATTGCACGCAATTCCGAGAGAAAGAAAATTTCACGTCGTTTTGTGATTTCCATTAGTTAAATAATCCCTCATCTCCAAGGCAGCCATTATTCGGATCCGCAGTATCATTATTGTTTGCCGGTATTTCTTCCGCTGGTGTGTTTTCTACCGGAGCAGCTGCCGGTGTTTCGTCATGAGATTCTTCCGGTTCTACATAGACGGGCTGCTGTTCCTGATAGCCGTCCTCAGCTGCCACTTCTTCTGCATCCTGTGCAGCCGGCTCTGTTTCTACACTCGTCTGTACCTGCATCTGTTCTGCTTCCTTTGTATTTACCTCGGTTTGAGAGGAAACAGAAGTGTATACCAGATAAGCAATTTCATCTTCCCAGTGGATCTCCGCAGCTTCTACATCATCAAACGGGAACTGATGCAGCTCTGCTGTAGTACCGTCAGAGAATGTCAGCTGGATCGTGTATTCCGGAGTCAAAATCTTGTCGGAATCTGTTTCTTCCGCAGCGTTGGCAGCGATTGCCTCTGTTGCATCATAGTAAAGAACACGTTCTTCATCTGCGGCAAAAACATCACTGTCTTTCATCATGTTTTCGGGGAATTCGCTTTGAGAACTATCCTTGATCGCCACGCCGGAGATTTCCTTTCCGGTTGCATTTTTCAGCGTCACGTTGTAAACGTGTTCGCCTTCTGCCTTTTCGCCAATCGTTTTCAGTTCCGGTTCTGTCGGGGCTTCGGTAGCCGGTTCAGTTTCTTCTGTGGTAGCAGTAGCGACCGTTGCTGCTGTAGTTTCTTCAGTTGCAGATTCACTGGAAGACGACTTCTCCTGACTGCACCCAGTCAAAAATACACCCGCTACCAAAAATGCGGCAAGCCATGTCATGTAAGTTTTCTTCATTTTTCTTCTCCATTCCCAAGTTGTGTTTTCTCAGTTCATTACAGAACCACGATTGTATCTCCATGTACCAGACTGTCCATATGTGATCTGGTATCCATTTCGTTTGGTTTCATTGGTAAAGTCAGGGTCAAATACATAAGTAGTTCCGTTGATTTCAATTTCCACCCAAGAGTGCGGACCATATCCGCCGCTTCTCAGCGGAACGCTGCCGGAAATCTGTTTTGCGTCATAGCCGAGTTCCCGTGCCATTTCGCAGAATGTAGCTGCCATAACATAGCAATTTCCGGTTTTGCAGGTGAATCCATAATTTGCGTAATATTCCATTCCCGGAGCAGCTGTCGCCGTGTACTTGGAATACTTCATGCCGGCAGACCACTGGAACGCCGCTTTCAGATCCCAGCCTACCTGATTCAGAACAGCCGCAGCTTTTGGATAGCGATTTTTCTTGTCTACAATACCATTCTTTTTGCAAAGCTGTTTGAACTCAGCACTCTCATAGAAGGCATTTCGAACTGTATCGCGGGAAGTACCATTGTCCAAAGCATTTTTCCACGAAGAAAAGCCTCTGCTGTCGGCAGTTCTTCCGAAAATTGCCGTATAAAGGTCGTTGACATACTGTGCATTACTGGTATTTTTGTTGTGATATTCCTGCGATTTGAAGAATCCGTCTGCCAGTTCCGCACCAGAACCGGTAGTGATCGTCTTTTTGACCCAGTTTTCCACTTCTGTCCCCGCAGGCGTTCTTCCCAGAATCTGATAACAGCCAGCAACCATTTTTGCCACGCCGGGGTGCTTGTCCCGTTCTTCAGTCAGTGCAATATTTCCGCTGGAAATACCGCCCGCAGAACAAGTCTTTTTGAATTCTGCCGAAGATGCAAACTGTGCCATCAGATAATTGCGGGAAACACCGTTGCTCAAAACATTTTTCCACGACTGCACCTCAGAAGTATTGCAGCTGCGGCCGAAAAACGCCTGATAGAGGTCTGCAATATAATCTGCATCACTGGCATTCTTGCTTTTGTTCTGATACTCACGGGATTGCAGGATATTTTTGACCAGTGCAGTTCCGGAACCGCCGTTTCTGGTTTTAGAAATCCATTGGTTGATCTCGCTGCCACTTGGCGTTCTGTCCAGAACAGCATAACAGTTCACAACCATTTTCGCAACATTCGGATACTTGTCACGTTCTTCTGTCAATGCAATACTGCCGCGTGTCACGCCGTAAGAAGCACACAGATTTGTGAATTCAGTGGAATTGGAAAAGCCATGCATCAGATAGTTTTTAGAAACGCCCTGCTGATAAATAATCAGCCAGTGCTGAATTTCCGAACTGCTTCCGGTTCGATTCAAGAAAACCTGATACAAATTAGCGATATACACTTCATCACTGAGCTGTCTGTTCTGATATTCCTTGCTGTTCAAAAATCCCTTAACAGCATCTACCGCAGAAATGCTGCCGCTGCTGATCCTGTCATGCCAATTTTTTAAGCCGGCAGAATCCGGTTCCCGTTCCAAGCACACGTTGTACAGCCGGTTGACAAATGCCGTGACAGAATCTTCTGCGATATCCTCCGGTGCATCCGTCTGCGGAATTTCTTCCGTTCCAGTTTCAACATCTGCCGCAGCCATTTCTGTTTCCGCTTCTGTGGTTGTAACTTCCACAGCTTCCGAACCGGAAAGTTCCGTTTGCACTTCTGCTCCCGGAGTTTCTGGGATTTCCGCCGCTTCTGTTGCAGTCGTTTCTTCTGTTGCTTCCTGCACCATTTCCGTTTCCGGCGGCATAGTTTCTGCTGCCATAGCGACAATCGGGCAAGTGTTTACCACAATTATGCCAGTCAGCATTGCAGCAAGAATTTGCTTCTGAAGATGCTTCTTTTTCATAAACGCCTCTGATCTCCCTTGTAATTGATTTGGACAGCCAAATCGATTCCGCATATTTTCAAGCCAAAACAGTTCTCATAGAATTTAACGCATAAAACAATGATTTTGTGACAAGCGAAATTCTTGTTTTGGCTGGATGTCCCAATATGCGGAATCGAATCTGGTAATTTATCCTTATTCATATTATACCATAAGCAAATCGCAAAGAAAAGCAGTAAAATGATTCCTGGTTAATTTTTTAAACAGTTTTTTGGAAGAAGAAAGTCGGAACAGAGTATGGAATATACTCTGTTCCGACTTCTTTTGCCTATAACTGCGATATATCGCCTTACTTCTTGTTTATCCGATCATGCTCCGCAGCAATCCCAGATCTAAACCATTCACCGTGCCGTTTGCCGTTGTGTCAGCCAATTCCGCCTGTTCCTCTGTCAGTATATCAATTCCCAACAAATATTTCTGCAAAGCCACTATATCTGCCGTGTTGACAACGCCGTCCTGATTCACATCACCCGAAATTGTCTGAGAAATGATGCCCTTGACATCACACAATTCCACAATTTTCACTGTGCCACTCGGAGAGGAAACTGCAACAGAATAAACCCCGCAGTCCTCCTGCGTATTTGCTGTAACGGTATAGGCTTTTTCCGTTGCTCCGTCAATTGCTTCTCCATTGTGGTACCACTGGTAAGAAAGCCCCGTTCCAGAGGTTTCCGGTGTCAGCAGCATGGTGTCCTTTTCTGCAAGGTAAACTGTCTGCTTTGCGGAATACACATCAAAATTGTCCTGTAAAATATAGCTGTCCGCCTTGACAGAACCAGCATTTACCCACGAATTTGCCTGATCCTGAATGGTCACACTGATGTTGGAAATTTCAGTTCCAGTCTCCAAATCTACCAGTTCTCCCAAAGGGATCCGAAATTCGACTTTTCTGCCGCCATGCTTCTGGACACAGCCACTGGGAACACCATTGTTGAAATACACAAATCCGTTTCCCTGATAGTAGATCCAGCACTGTTTGCCAGTTGTTTTGTTCTGGAATGAAAGGTTGTACACCGGAGAAGCAGCATCATATGTCAAATCAGCAAAGACGTATAAATATTGGTCGTTGTTGGTGATGTACAGCTGATTGCCGTTATCGTCTGTGACAGTGCACTTGTCCTCCGCATATTCCGTGTCATTGCTGGAGATACCGTCTACAACAGAAAGGTTCTGATAAGTGTAGACAGAGCCGTCAGAATGGGGGAGTTCCTGTTCTGTGTTGATCTGATAAAAGTCGTTGTCTGTCTGCGGCTTGTCAGATTCCGTTGCAGAAAAGCTACCCAGATAATTGGCACCCAGAGCAGAGTTCCAAGTATCATGATTGGCAAACTGTATAGAACGAACGTTAGTTTCGCTGATGTCGTTTTCTCCCGTGGAAAGTTTCAGATAGACATTCCACTTGCCGGCTTCAATGCCTGCGGGAAGCTTCAGGTCAAATTCCGGAGAAACAGTTGTGCAGGAATACCACTGGTTTGCATTGGCATCAACAGCTGTCCGGATATAATTCCCGTCCTTTTCCAGAATGATCTCTGCCTTTTGCTGCATGATCGGATTAGCAAAACCGGTATTCTCAATTTTGGTGCAGACTTTCAGAATACCGTTTTGCTCCACGCTTTCGCTCAAATCGGAATCCCGCAGCACAAAACGATACCCAATGTGATCCCGTATGAATTTGAAAACAGTTTCCCCATAGTAAGCACTGTTGTCTACGTTCTCTACATCATATTCTTTTCCGAAAGTGTAATCCTGATACAGTTTAAAAATATTCGAATTGATATAACTCAAGTGCGAATAATACATTTCCGGCACCGCATTTTCCGGAAGATATGTATCGTACTGTTTGGCAAAGTCCAGATTTCCGGAAAATTCTCCGCCATAATAGGAGGTATACGTCTGCTGCCGCAGCCACTTCAAATCTCGTTCACGATTGTGAAACGTTCCCAGGTCGGAATCAGAACCCATGTAACCGTCGTTGTACAATCCCACACGGGAAGCCTTGCTGTTCGGCTCCAGCACATATTCTCCCAGTTCCGATTCCTCAATGCCGGCCCATTTGGCAAAGATATTCGGTGTTCTTACAGTTACCGGAATCGGGTCAGGAACCACATCTAACAACAGATCCAGCAGTTTCGCCTTATCTTCCAAAGAGCAGTATTTTCCGCCCCATTGTTCGCCGTAGCAACCCACAAAGCCGCTTTCTACATAAGCAATAATGTCCTTGTAATCTTCCAGAAAACCGTCTTCTCGTATTTGTTCGATATGCTTGCACATCTGCTCAAAGGTAGCCGGTTCGGGATTGCGGACACCATTCGCATCATACCGAAAACGAATGCCAATGGTACAGCCGTTTTTGCGGCAGTTTTCCAACGTTTTTCGAAAGTTTGTAAAGAACGTTTCGTCCAGATCATAGTCCGTACCAGCGGTGTAGCTGCCGCTGTCGTCAGTCGTTCCGTTTGCTCCGCTGGAAAAGCCGCCAATGTCCACAAAGAGCACCACCAGACTAGCAGTCGGGTTGTACACCTTGGTGTCGTTAGGCTTGCAGTTGACCGCAACACCGGAACTGTATCCGGCTCCCGGATTTCCAAGTGTTTCCGTAGATTCCGTATAATCAATGCCAGAATCCAAGAGTACTTCTTCCGCACCGACAGTGGCTTTCGGCAGCATGGCAGAACCGCAGAGCAGTGCCAGTGCAGCAGCTATGATTTTTGTGAACTTCATACAGTTTTCCTCCAATATAAAATTTAGTTTTGTATATATTTTATTGTACCATAGAAGCCCCAGTTTCGTCAAGACATAATTCGACTTTTTTCCGAAACAACTTTACAAACCGTTTCCCGCATGGTATAATAAAAATATCGCAGAAACAGGAGGTGCCGTTTTGGACTACTTTGAGAACACAACACGCATTACAGAAGACGGATACGCTGCAATTTTACAGATGCAGAAGAAACAGCACTGCATTATCTGCCGTGCCATTGGAATTCTGCTGGCAATACCGTTTTTGGAACGGCTGATCTATCGGGGCATTTTGTTGGGAATTGGCGATACGGCAGATTTTCACCTTGGATTTTTGGATTTCTTTTTTTTGCTGCTGCTGGCTGCTGCCTTTTGGATATGGCATCTGCCGAAAAAACAGATACAAGACCGCATTCGCCGCACAAGGGGGAAACTGGATCTACAGGCGGTCAACCAATACACTTTTTTGCCGGAATGTATCCGCATGATGAGCACTTCCTCCTTGGAAAAATACCAGCTGGAATATGAGAACCTGACATGGATTCGATGCGATAAACGGTGGATCGTTCTATATTTTGCCCGTCAGGATTTCACCATGTTGATCGACAAGCAAGGCTTCACCCACGGAACTGCAAATGCCTGTCTGGCTTTTTTGAAGAACAAGCAAGAGGGCAGATGAGATTCAAGGCAATACTGCACAAATTTTAAGGAGAGAAAATAATGGCCGAAGACAAAAAAGATATAAAAATTTCATTTTGTGGATATAATAAAAATACAACAGTAGGTGAAATTAGAAAGGATTTTGAAAATCTGGAAACTGCGAAAAGTAAAGTGAACGAATATCGTAAAACAAAATATCAAAACGCAAACGAGGAAAAAATTGATAAATCTACATCTCGTATCACCGTTTGGGACTTCGCTCGGTGAGTTGATTCCACAAAAATTGGAGAATGCACGGCTGTCGATCACTTCGTTCATGACTGCCATGTCTGCGAGATTGTAGACATTCTGCAATATGAATATTCTCAGCATCAATTCCAATGGGTATGGTTTATTGCCAAGTTCTCCTTTGTAACAACTCGGCTGTATCAGTTCAAAAAATGTTTCCCATGGTATGATTGTTTCAAGCTTTTCTAAAAATTCTTTTTTATTGGTTCTGGCTGCACCAAGTTCATCGTTGATTTCTGCCAGCGTCATTTGTCTTTCCATATAGTCATTTGTCTTTCCATATATCTATTATATCATATTTTTGCTTGTTTGGCAATTGTGCGGTGTTGCCTTAGGGATGCTCATTTATAGTTGAAAAAATATATGTACGATTGAGTTCAGTACATTGGAGGTCTTTATTATGGCGTTTGTAAACAAAAAGTTATCAATTTCTGAGAAGAAAAAGATATCAGATATGAAGATAAAAAATCCCTACGGAAACTATAGGGATATAATGGAAGGAATCACACCTTCATATATCACAATAGACAATAGCAGTAATATGTGGTTAGCTCATTGTTATACACACAAAGAAACTTTAGAATGTATTGAAGAATTTATATTTATGTATAATGGACAACCAATTCCTGTTCAAGCTAAAAAAAGAATTAATGGCAAGAATGTCATTTGGGAAATCAGTCGTATTGATATTTCAGTAAACATGATAGTAGAAGATCATAAATTGATTAATTCCCTAGTAGCAGCGTTTAAAGTGTATAATACGACAGGATGGCCAGAGGAAAATAACGAAGCGGTAAGTGTTATTTGTGATCTGGGAAAGGAAGATGAGGTATAATCTATACTATAAATGAGCATCCCAACACCGTTTTCGTGAAAATGCACAAAAGTGGTTAAGCAATATTCTCCAAAAGGGCAGACTTATCCCCACCGTTTTGAGCATAGTCAAAAATGAAAGAGATCTGCTCTCTTCGAATCGTTTGGGACAGCAAATGATATCCTTCCGAGAAATTGTACCGTTTTGATTCGAAGCAAGCGATCATGTAAGCAAGAGATGCAATGAGCCAGAAGTGTTTGATTCCATTTGCGGATCGAATCTGATACTTATCAACAGCAAGCTTCATCTTGCAATCACGGAAATAGACTTCAATCTCCCAACGTACAACATACAAATCCAGAATTCTTCGGCCCTGCGAAAAACAGAACACGCTCTTATTCTATCACATTTTACTCCATTTCCCCATTCGCAATCCGTTCCGCCAGATCATTCAAATACACCCAACGCTCCATTTTCTCTGCCAGAAGCACTTCCAGTTCTTCTTTCCGGTCAGACAATTCCTGCAGCTTCACATAATCCGACACACTCGCAGTAATCTCCGTTTCTGTCAGCCGAATCTGTTCTTCCAAATCGGCAATTTCATCATCAATGGTATCGTATTCCCGCTGCTCCTTGAAAGAAAACTTCAGCTTTTTCCTGCCGTTGAAAACGCGTTCTTTCTTTTCCGTTTGCTTTTTGGGCTTTTCTGTCGCATTTTCCGGCAGAGCCTTTTCCATGTAATCCTGATAATTGCCATTATAGCGACGAACCTCGCCATTTCCCGTCAGTTCCCAGATTTCTGAAGCCATTTTGTCTAAGAAATACCGGTCATGAGAAATCGCAAGAACAGCCCCTTGAAAACTGCGGAGATAGTCCTCCAAAATAGTAAGTGTTGCAATGTCCAGATCATTGGTCGGCTCGTCCAGCAGCAACACATTTGGGGCAGTCATCAGCACTTTCAAAAGATAAAGCCGTTTCCGTTCACCGCCAGACAACTTTTCAATTCGATTCCACTGTAATTCCGAAGTAAAAAGGAAGCGCTCCAGCATTGTCGCCGCAGTAACCATGCCGTCCGGTGTTTGAATTCGCTCTGCAGTTTCCCGAATGTAATCAATGACTCGCTGGTTGGGATCCATACTTTCACACTCTTGAGAAAAATAGCCAATGCGTACTGTATCACCGAGTTCAATAGAACCATTGTCCGGCGAGATTTGTCCGCAGAGCATCTTGATCAGCGTAGACTTTCCGGCACCATTTTGCCCCACAATGCCGATTCTGGCATCGCGTGGAAGTTGGTAGGAAAAATCATGAATCAGCATTCTGCCATTCACAGCCTTGGTGATTGCATGAATTTCCACAGTTTTCTTTCCCAGTCGAGAGGAAACCGATTGCAGCTGCATTTTTTCTGCTTCTGCTGGCTTCTCACGATTTTCCAATTCGTGAAACCGTGCGATCCGATCCTTAGACTTGGTGCCTCTTGCACGAACGCCGCGGCGAATCCATTCCAACTCCTGCCGATACAAAGAACGATTTTTTCGTTCCTTTGCTTCTGCGTCAACTTCCCGCTGTGCTTTCTGTTCCAGATACGTACTGTAATTTCCCTCATATTCGAAAATCTTTCCTCTGTCTACTTCAACAATTTTTCGGGTAATGCGGTTCAGAAAGTACCGGTCGTGGGTTACCATAACAATGGCACCCCGATATTTCAACAGCTGTTCTTCCAGCAATCGAACCGTTTCGTTGTCAATATGGTTGGTCGGTTCGTCCAGCAGCAAAACATCGCTGGGCTGAATCAGAGCAGCAGCAATGCCGGCACGCCGCTTTTCGCCGCCAGACAATGTACTAATATCTCTGGTTTCGTCTGTAATGCCCAGTTTTCCCAGAATCGACTTCGCTTCAAACGTCTTTGCCTCTTTAAGATCTGCCGGCAGATGCAGCATGACTTGTTCCAATACGCTGCCGTGCGGTTCAAACTCCGGAATTTGCGGCAGGTATGAGATGCGGATTCCGTTAGTGCGAATGACATTACCGCTGTCCGGCTCCTCGGCTCCGGCAAGGATTCGCAAAAGTGTAGACTTTCCGGTACCATTGATGCCGATAATCCCCACCTTATCACCCTCATTCAAAAAGAAGGAAACGTCGTCCAGTACTTTTCGTTCCATATATGTCTTGGCAATATTTTGTGCAGATAATAATATCATAGTTGCATAGCCTCTCTTTTTTAGTGTTCTTATTCTCTGCTATTATAGCAGAAATCCATGCAAAAATCAACGCATTTCTTTGAATTTCCATGACAACTGCACATAAAGCTGACAGAATACTGTCCAAATGAAATTCCTAGGCAGAACCACAAAAAAATCCGGCAATTCTGTGAGAGTTCTTATGCTGATTCTTTCAAAATTTCAGAAAAAGCTTGATTTTCCGTTAGTTTTGTGGTATGATAGGAATAATGCACTACAAGCGGAAACTTTTTCATGCAGAAAAGCCGCTGAAAAAGCCGGAACTTTTCCGGTAGAAAGGAACGAACATGGCGAAAAAGCAATCTTATGATAATGAAAGTATCACGATGCTCAAAGGACCAGACAAGGTACGAAAACGCCCCGGTGTCATTTTTGGCTCTGACGGACTGGACGGCTGTGCCCATTCGGTTTTTGAAATCATTTCCAACTCTATCGATGAAGCACGTGCCGGATACGGCAGCAAGATCGTCGTGACACGCTATCAGGACAATTCCATTGAAGTGGAAGACTTCGGCAGAGGCTGTCCGGTAGATTTCAATAAAAACGAGAACCGCTATAACTGGGAACTAGTCTACTGTGAACTCTATGCAGGCGGTAAATACAACTCCAATGATGACAACTACGCGTATTCTCTGGGACTGAACGGTCTGGGACTTTGTGCCACACAGTTCGCTTCCTCTTACATGGACGTAGAGATCATTCGTGACGGCTTTCAGTACAACCTGCATTTCGAAAAGGGTGTCAATGTAGGTGGACTGCAAAAGAAGCCGACCAAGAAGAAGCAGACTGGCACACGAACTCACTGGCTGCCGGATCTGGACGTTTTTACAGAGATCGAAATACCAGATGATTATTTCTGTGACACTCTGCGGCGGCAGGCAGTTGTCAACCCGAATCTGTTGTTCCTCTACCGAAAAGAAGAAGCTGACGGCACTTTTACCGAACGGCAGTATCTCTACGAAAATGGTATTGCAGACTATGTGCGGGAAATCGCCGGAGAAAACACACTGACTTCCGTACAGAACTGGAACTGCCAGCGAGAGGGCCGTGACCGTGAGGATAAGCCGACCTATAAGGTGAAGCTGAATGTGGCTCTGACCTTTTCCAATCAGGTACAGCGACTGGAATACTATCACAATTCCAGCTGGCTGGAACACGGCGGCTCGCCGGATAAAGCTGTGCGGCAGGCACTGGTATCCCAGATCGATACCTATCTGCGGCAGAATAACAAATACCTGAAAAGTGAAGCCAAACTGAAATTTGAGGATGTGGAATCCAGCCTGGTGCTGATTTCTTCCAGTTTTTCCACAGAAACCAGCTATGAGAACCAGACCAAAAAGGCGATCACCAACAAATTTATCTACGAAGCCATGACGGAATTCCTCAAGCATCAGCTGGAGATCTACTTCATTGAAAATCCGGACGAAGCAGAAAAAATTGCAGCACAGGTGCTGATCAATAAACGCAGCCGTGAAAATGCCGAAAAGACCCGTCTGAACCTCAAGAAAAAGCTGACCGGCAGCATTGACGTCACCAACATGATCCCGAAATTTGTAGACTGCCGGAGCAAAGATCTGTCCCGTCGGGAATTGTACATCGTGGAGGGTGACTCTGCATTGGGTTCCGTAAAAATGGCACGAGATGCAGAATTTCAGGCAGTCATTCCGGTTCGTGGCAAAATCCTGAACTGCCTGAAAGCAGACTACAACAAGATCTTCAAAAACGAGATCATTACTGATATTGTCAAGCTGCTGGGCTGCGGGGTAGAAGTTACTACCAAGGCAAACAAGGATATTTCCTCTTTCCATCTGGAAGGTCTTCGTTGGAATAAAATTGTCATCTGTACCGATGCCGATGTAGACGGTTTCCAGATTCGAACACTGATTCTCACTATGCTGTATCGTCTGACACCGACACTGATCGACAAAGGCTATGTGTATATCGCAGAATCTCCGCTGTTTGAAATCACAACCAAAAAGCGGACATACTTTGCCTATACCGAAAAGGAAAAAACAGAGATTCTAGCAACACTGGAAGGGGAGAAGTACACTCTCCAGCGTTCAAAAGGTCTGGGCGAGAACGAAGCAGACATGATGGCTCTGACAACCATGAATCCGGAAACACGCCGGCTGATTCAGGTGACTGCGGCAGGCATCGAAGAAACAGCAAAGATGTTCGACATTCTGCTGGGCGATGACCTGCAGGGGCGAAAAGACTTCATTGCAGAATACGGTAGCGAGTATCTGGAACTGGCGGACATTTCATAAAAGCGAGGGCAAAAATGGCACGAAAAAAGCAATCTGAAAAACCTAAGAAAAATGCAATTCCCAATGCCTATATTGCCGGTGCCGGCATTGTGGAAGAAGAAAAAATTACAGATACACTGGAAAAAAACTATATGCCCTACGCCATGAGCGTTATCATTTCCCGTGCACTGCCGGAGATCGACGGCTTCAAGCCTTCTCACCGGAAACTGCTGTACACCATGTATAAAATGGGACTGCTCACCGGCGGGCTGACCAAATCGGCAAACGTTGTAGGGCAGACCATGCGGCTGAATCCCCACGGTGACAGTGCCATCTATGAGACCATGGTGCGTCTGGCAAGAGGCAACGAGGCACTGCTGCACCCCTACGTGCAATCCAAGGGAAACTTCGGTAAGGCATATTCAAAAGATATGGCATACGCCGCCTCCCGTTATACGGAAGTCAAACTGGAACCGATTTGTAACGAACTGTTTCGGGATATTGACAAAGACACAGTAGACTTTGTTCCGAACTACGACAATACCATGCAGGAGCCGACACTGTTTCCGGCAACATTTCCCACCGTACTGGTCAATGCCAATGTAGGTATTGCCGTTTCCATGGCAAGCAGCGTCTGCCCGTTCAATCTGGCAGAAGTCTGCGAAACAACCATTGCCGTGCTGAAAAATCCGAAGCATGATATTCTGTCTACACTGAAAGGACCGGATTTTCCCGGCGGCGGCTTTCTGTTCTACAATGAAACAGAACTGCAAAAAATTTATGATACCGGTCGCGGCAGTGTAACTGTCCGTGCAAAATGGAACTACAACAAACAGGACAACTGTCTGGAAGTCACAGAAATCCCGTACAGCACCACCATTGAAGCAATCAAGGACAAGATCGTGGACTGCATCAAACAGGGCAAACTACGGGAAGTTTCTTACGTCCGCGACGAAACCGACATTGACGGCTTGAAGATTGCCATTGACTTAAAGCGTGGCTCTGATCCGGAAAAGGTCATGCAGAAGCTGTTCCGCATGACACCGCTGCAAGACAACTACTCCTGCAACTTCAATATTCTGGTCGGCGGAGCACCCCGCGTTATGGGCGTGCGAGAAATTCTGGAGGAATGGTCCGCATTCCGTCTGGAATGTGTCCGCCGCCGTCTGGTATTCGATCTCCAGAAAAAACAGGAAAAACTGCATCTGCTCCTTGGTCTGGAAAAAATCCTGCTGGACATTGATAAGGCAATTCGCATCGTGCGGGAAACCGTCGAAGAAGCAGATGTTGTACCAAATCTGATGATCGGCTTCGGCATTGATGAGATTCAGGCAGAATATGTGGCGGAGATCAAACTGCGGCACTTGAATCGGGAATACATTCTGAAACGCACGCAGGAGATCGACCAGTTGAAACAGGAAATTGCCGAACTGGAAGAAACCATTGCGGATCCGAAAAAGATGAAGAAAATCATCATTGCAGAGTTGAAAGAAACCGCAAAAAAATACGGACAGCCCCGAAAGACACTGTTCTATTATGCGTCTGACATCGAGGAAGAACCAGACGAAGAAGATATTCCCGATTATCCGGTACACCTGTTTCTGTCGCAGAGTGGTTACTTCAAAAAGATCACACCAGCTTCTCTCCGCATGAGCAGCGAACAAAAGCTGAAAGAGGAAGACCAGATCGTCTGTCATCTGGAAACCACCAACTGCATCGAACTGCTGTTTTTCACCAACCAACAGCAGGTTTACAAAACCAGAGCCAGCGACTTTACGGAAACCAAAGCCAGCGTCATGGGCGATTACATTCCGGCAAAACTGGGATTTGCTGACGGGGAATTCGTGGTGCAAATGATTGCCACCGCAGATTACCAAGGTGATCTGCTCTTTGTATTTGCCAACGGAAAGGCGGCCCGTGTACCGATGTCTGCCTACGCAACGAAAACCAACCGTAAGAAGCTGCAAAAGGCTTACAGCGACCGTTCGCCACTGGTACAAATTCTGCAAATTCCAAGCGGCGAGGAATCCTGCTCCGTCTTTTTCCGTACAGACGGCAATCGGGCAGTGCTGGCAGATACTGCACTGATTTCCGCAAAGTCCACCCGTGATACACAGGGCGTACAGGTAGTCACATTGAAAGCAAAACACCTTGTCTGCGAAGCACGTGTGCTGAACGAAGAAGAATGCATTGCACTGAAAAAATATCGTGTAAAAACCATTCCGGCAACTGGTGGCATGGCGAAAGATCTGCCGGAAAGCGGACAGCTTTCGCTTCTGTAAATATTGTTAAACGAATCCAAACAAAAAAGCCACTCCAAAATCGGAGTGGCTTTCGTTGTCATAAATATTTGCAGAGGCTTACTGTTCCGGCAACGTGTTGATGATATGCACCAAGAACCGCAGCAGGCAAATTGCATCATTGCTGTCCGTCTGTCCATCAGCGTTGCAGTCAGCATTGCCCTTTGCCTGTACATTCAGTTCTACCTGACCAGCAGTTGCCTTGTTCAGCAGCACCGCATCAGTAATATCCACTCTGCCATCCAGCGTAACATCGCCATACAAAACTGCGGACGGGTTCACCTGTTCAGAAGAAGTTGCAGCAGAGGTAGTTTCTGTTGCAGTCGTGGTTGTTTCTTCCGAGGACACAGCAGTGGTGTTGCTGCTTTCCGTCGAAGCAGCGGTACTCTCTGTAGTCAATGCTGTTTCTTCTGTAGAAGCAGTGGTTTCAGAAACAGTTTCCGAAGTGGATTCTGTCATCGTTGTTTCTGTTGTTGTGGTTGTTTCTGCCGGCGTTGTAGTCGTTTCGTCCGGTTTGTCATAATTGTATTCATACACCAATGTCACTGTATTAAATGTAGTAGAGATATCTTCGCCGTTTTTGGAATCGTTTTCGGAAGAAGCCCACCAGTTCTGTAATTCTGCACTTTCATCATTGCAGGAACCAGTAATATTTTCACTCTTGCCGTCACTCAAAGAAATAGTAAACTGATCGTCAAAAGGAACTGTTATATCACTTGTGCCCAGACGGTATTGGAAAGACTTGTTTCCCCAAACGCCAGCAGAGGAGGAACCCTTTTTCACGACTTCGTTAAAGCAGAGAGCTCCGCCGCCGACAGCCCACGAAGATCCGGCATTCGAAGATACAGTAGCGTTCACAATAATTTCTTTCAGGTGTTCCTTGTCACCCAGCGGAATCATCGGATTGCCTGCGGTATTTGTCGACAAATCGCTGATATTGTAAGTGGTCTTTTTGATTTCAATATTCGGTTTTTCCGGAATTGTCACATTGGTCTTTTCGTCAGAAATCACCACTTGAGCCACAGACAACGGCGGCAGTTCTACAGTTACCTGATTGCCGGAAACATCATTCTGCACATCCAGAATCTGAATATCGCTGCTGTCCTGTGTGATAGCATAAACAACAGCACTCTGATAGTCGGTGTCTGTGCCTTCCAGAGAAATAACCGCTTTCTCTGTATTTTCCTTATCCTTGTTGGAAACAACTGCGGTCACTTCACTGTCATCAGAGCCATCAATTGCCGCAAAGATTGCCGCCTTAGACAGGTCAGCAGAGGAGGACTCCACAAGGGTATCCCCGAATGCACCGCCATTGCCGTCATAGTTAGTGTAAAGGTTGATCGCACTGGTCACATACGGACAAAGAGAAAGCGTTCCCCAATAGGTTGCCAGATATACGCCCTGATCGGCAAAAGCCCCCAACGCCTCAGTTTCTGCAATGGCAGAAATTACAGATTTTCCAGTTGTAGATTCCTTGCTGATGTTTGCCAGATTGTACTCCGTCAGTGCCAGCTTGGTACCCGGATAGTACTTGTCAATAGACTCCTGCATTCTGGTGAGGAACGGGAACGAACCCCCAAACCACTGTGTCAACCAGCTGTTTTCCTTGTAATCCGGATCGTACAGGCTTCTCGCCGCCTGCAAAATGCCGTCATCTGTTTCGCAGTCCTGTGCATAGTAGTGAACGTCAACCACATCTAACAGTCGTTTGCCGTTTTCCTGCTCTGCATCTGCCATTTGTTTCAGGTAGTAATCCATATACCACGAATACTGTCCTTTGACAGCTTCCCAATCCGGATCCTTGAAGTTGTCGCCGCTTCCTGCCTGTACGCAGGGGAGAATGCCCCAGAATGCCGGACCGTAAATTTCTGCGTTCGGATCAAGATCCTTTACCACCTTTGCCAGAGCAACCGACTTGGAGATCAGTTCGCTGTTGGAAACTTCGTCCTTGTGCAGCAGGGGGTGCGTATCATTCCAGAGTACCGGTTCATTGTCCAGATTATAGCCCTGAATACCGGTAGAAGTTGTAGAATCCCCCAGATTATTGATCAGATAATTGACATACTCGTCCATGTATACCGTGTCGTCCGTCAGATCCGGCGTGTCAGACAGTGCACCGTCTTTCTGAAATTCCACCTTATTCCAACGAGAGGACGGTGCTACTTCCGAAGCTGCCACAGTTCCATTTTTATCTGCGGAAGCATAACCCGCCATTTGCAGCGTTGCCATTTTGTAGTCTACGTTGTTTTCAGCAGCTTCCTTCGACAGTCGGCGTGCCTGATATGCCGGACCATCTGTCACATCTCCCATGTTTGTGTCAGAACTATCGTTCCAGTCCCGACCGGCATTGGAATAATTATTTTCCCAGTTGTAGCCGGTAAAGCGGTTGCCGCCTTGCCGCAGCGAATGCGTTGTCACTTTTTTCAAACTGGTTGAATTTCCGGCTTCGTTCACACCGTAGATATACGGGCTGATTGCTTTCTTTTCACCGTTCAATTTGATGTTCAACTGCATTTCATAATTTCCAGCAGCCGAAGCGGACAAAATTGCCGGCACTTGTACAGCACAGGAAAGAGCAAGAATGCTTGCCGTAATTCCCGCAAAGATGCGTTTTTTCATTTCAATTCTCCTTTTTTCAGTTGTGGCATACATCTTTCATGCCAATTTTCTCACGAACATTTTTATTATAGCACATTCTTGCTCAACAAGCAAGCGTTTCATATAAAAAATTCTAATAGCACTGCAATTTTATTGTGCATAAATTCACTTCAAAAAACAAATTTGCAAAAAGAAAAAGCATAAAATTGTCCTTGACAAAAGAAAATTGCCGTGCTACAATGAGTCAAGATGAAAAAGGCAGGAGGCGTTGTATGAAAAGAATCCAATGGGAACAAATTTTGGCACTTCTGACAACGGCAGCATTGACCATAGCCTTTGCAGGCTGCGGCACATCAAGTACGCCAACAGAAGAAAGTGCCGAAACTACTTCAACAGCAGATCAGGAACTTTCTCTGCTGGATACTTACGTGTCCAATACCGTGATTTCTACCGGCAGCAATACCGTTATCAAAAATGCAGAACACGTGACCTATCGGGCATGGTTTCCGGTAGAAGCGGCGGGGGAGTATGACTACCGGTTTTACTTTTCCAATACGGTAGATTCCACATGGGGTGACGGCAGCGAAAGTTATGTGGGCATGTCCGGCGGCAGCTACACCATTGAAAAGGCAACTGTCTATGACGGCGGCACGGAATTCGATGCCAACGTGGAACCAACAGTTTCCGCAGCCGTGACCTTTTCCGGCAATGCCGCCAAAGAAGTTGCTCCGGACGAAACTTTCTGGAGCGATCCTGTAACGCTGAACGTACCGGAAGGGCACTATCTGCTGTGGGAATGGACAGTCAATGGAACAAATATTCCGGCAATTGCCATGTCTAACCTGACCTATGCCTATGCAGACAAAGGGGACGGAAAGGGATTCCTCTACACCAATGAAATTCCTGTACCCCAGCTTGTGGGCTGTGACCGAAAAGTCAAGACTCGAATTATCACGTTGGGGGACTCTGTCACACAGGGATGCCAGACTTCCGAATTCGGGTATCAATTCTGGGCAGCCCAGCTGCTGGATCAATTGGGTACAGAAGATTACAGCCTGTGGAATCTGGGAATCGGCTATGCCCGTGCCTCTGACTGTGCCCGGCAGGGCAACTGGCTGAATCGTGCTGTTGCCGGTGCAGATCTGATTACCGTGGCATTCGGCACCAACGACATCATCAGCGGACCTTATGGTGGCACTGGTCATGCCACACCGGAAGAAATCGAAGCAGATGTCCGGAAGATCACCAGAACTTGTACCGATGCCGGCATTCGCACGATTTTGTGGAACTCTCCGCCATTTGACATGACACCAGAATTGGATGGAATTCGAACTGCCTATAACGAAACGGTGGAGGGCATTGCCAAGGACAACGGAGCGACTTATTTTGATGTTGCCTCCCTGTTGGCAGACCCGTCAGATGCTTCAAAAACCGTTTACGGACAACACCCGAATGACGAGGGCGGCACTGTGATCACAGATGCTCTTGTCAAATTGATTCAGGAATAAGGAATTACATGAAAGGAAGAATAATATGATGAAACAAAAAATACTTGCCGTTTTAACAAGCCTTTGTATCGGCGTACTGCCCCTTGCAGCCGGTATGGCAGCTGCACCGGTTGCCGCAGAAGACACTACAGAACCGATACGGATTCTGGCAATGGGAGACTCCATTACAGACGGCTATATCAACGGGGACAACGGCTATCGAAAATACTTTTGCTACGAAATGCAGCAAAAAGGATTTACCAATTTTGATATGGTGGGACCGAAAAACAACTGGTCTGATTCTGTTTCCTACACCACCTCTGACGGCGTAACATTCCAGTATGACCCCGCCCATGCCGGCTACAGCGGCTATGCCATTGAGAAAATCGGAAGTCGGCAGGGACTGTATGAAACCATTTTTGACACGACCTATTACAATAACAATGTCACAGGCAATATGATCGAAGCATACGATCCGGATATTGTCCTGCTGCAAATCGGCACCAATGATCTGCTGGACAACCAGAATGCTGGCATTACAGACCGTCTGGAAAAACTGGTAGACAAGTTGCTGGACAGCATAGACAGCAACAGCATGCTGTTCGTGGCATCAGTACCGGATATTGACGTATCAGTACGGCATGACTGGCTCTGGGCATATCAGTCCAGCGGCTATTCCTATGAAAACAATCCGGAAGAATTTACAGCACTGGTAGAGCAGAGCGTAGACAACTACAATGCCTCTGTCAAAGAACTGGTAGAGAAAAAGCAGGCTGCCGGAGCACGAATTCGGTTTGCAGACATCAACAGCGTTGTAGATGTGAAAACGGGATTAAAGGACGGCGTACACCCCAATGAAGCCGGCTACGCCTGCATGGGAAAATACTGGTCAGAGCAGGTATCTGCTTACCTGAACGGTACAACACCCACACCGACACCTGCAACAACGACAGAAGTGACTACCGCTACCGAAACCACAACAACTGCAATTGAAACAACTACAACTTCTACAGAAGCAACAACAGAAACAACCGTTTCGACCACAACAGAAGCAACTACCATTTCTACAGAAACCTCTGCAACAGAATCGTCGGAAGAAACTACTACAGAAACGACAACAGCTTCGTCTTCTGTCAGCGAAAGTGACACAACCACATCAACTACAGAAACTTCTGCACAGCCGACATGGCAGAAGGGTGATATCACACTAGATGGTACCGTTAACATCGCCGATGCCGTTCGCCTGTGCTATTATCTGCTGGGCAGTGAAACCATTTCCCAACAGGCATATCAGTGTGCTGACGTGTACACGGATTCCATGATAAATGGTTTCGACTTGGCAGCCCTGCGGCAGATGCTGACCAATGCAGGAGGACAGAACCAGTGAGCACCATTCGCGGATTAATTTTTGATATGGACGGCGTGTTGCTGGATACGGAAAAAATCTATTTCCGCTGCTGGCTGCAAAGTGCAAAGGAACTGGGGTATCCCATGTCAGAAGAAGCCGCCCTGCATGTCCGAAGCTGCTGTGCCGCCCACGCCCAGCCTTACTTCCGGCAGCTTTACGGAGAAAACTTTGACTATTTCAAAGTACGTGACCGCCGGCGGGAACTAGTTTCCCAATATATTGCAGAGCACGGCGTAGAACAGAAATCCGGCATTGCAGAGTTGCTGCAATTCTGCCGTGAATCCGGACTGCCTTATGCCATTGCCACCGCCACCTCCAAAGAACTGGCAGAACAGCGGCTGGAACTGGCTGGACTGGCTGGGCAGTTTCCGCAAATTGTCGGCGGTAATCAGGTGCTTCACGGCAAGCCGGATCCGGACATCTATCTGGTGGCGGCAAAGGCTCTGCACTTGCCGCCGGAACAGTGCGTGGCAATTGAGGATTCGCCCAACGGCATTACCGCAGGGCTGTCCGCACACTGTAATATGATTCTGGTTCCCGACCTGACACCGCCGGAAGCAGGGGACAGGGACCGCTTGTTTGGCATCGCCGAAAATTTAAAAGAAGTCATTCCGCTGCTTCAGGCGGCTGGCATAGGAGAAAAAGAACATGCGAAAAAATCCTGCATCGGAAGTCTATGACATTCCACAGTACACCTATTTTGAATTCGGAAACACCTTTACCGGCAGCTACGGCAAGCTTAGCTATAAGATCATACCGGGGGAGAACTTCACCGTGCAGATCTGGCACAGCCGTCTTTGTTCGGAACTGGCAGACATCGAGGAGGAACAGACGTATCCCATGACAGAAGACGGGTTCCACGAAATGCTGCGTTGGCTGGAAACGAAAGCACCTACCGGAAAATAACAACAAAAATCGTCCTGAAGAAAGTCTGTTTCTTCAGGACAATTTTACTTTTATGATGACAGTGAATTTTTTTGTGAATCATTTATCTTTTACATAGTATACTAATTTTATTTGATTGAGAACATATAAAATTAGGGCAATACTGAATAAAGCTCGTGTAACCAGATTGCGTGCAAAGCCGTCAGACGGGCTTTATGCAGCGTTTTCTTAGCGTTCACACAACACACTAAAACAAAGACAACTGCCGATGACATTCCGGAAATTCCCGCAAGTAGGCGAAAATTTGATTTGGTTCATACATGACATCATACTTGGCACAAGACTCGCGGAAAATTGTCATGAGCCGTGCCTGATTGGGACTGGAGCACTCATAAGCATTTCCAAACCGACGTATGTACTGCTCTTTCATGCCGGGGAAATGCTTGTCCAACTGTGCATAAAAGAATTCCCGATCGCCTTCCCGCAGAGTAACGCCCATACCGAAACAGCAAATGCCTTTTACACCAGCATCAAAACAGTATTCCAGAATGCCGCGGAGATTTTGCTCTGTATCATTTAAAAACGGCAAAATCGGCGTGAGCCATACCACCGTTGGAATTCCATTTGCCTGCATAATCTTCAGCACTTCATACCGCCGTCTAGTGGTGCAGACATGGGGTTCCAGAATGCGACAGAGCGTTTCGTTCCACGTGGTCAACGTCATCTGCACCACACACTTTGCATTCTGCTGAATCTTTTGCAGCAGATCCAGATCTCTTAAAACGCGATCCGACTTCGTCAATACCGTTGCACCAAATCCATATTTTGCAATCAACTCCAGGCATTGCCGTGTCAGCCCCAGCTGTTCTTCGCAGTGTAAATACGGATCGCTCATGGCACCGGTTCCGATCATGCAGAGCCGCCGCTTTCTCCGCAAAGCTTCCTCCAGCAACTGTGGAGCGTTTTCTTTCACTGCCACATCTTCAAAATCGTGTCCCATTTGATAGCATGCCGAACGACTGTCGCAATAGATGCAGCCGTGTGTGCAACCACGATACAGATTCATACCATTTGTGGCAGATAAGATGTTTTTTGCTTGTATCCGATGCATGTTTACTTCTTTCGCAGTTCCGCAATTGCCGCATAATGCCGTACCAAAAATGTCTCCGGTGCAATACGCTCCAACAACTGCAAATGTTCTTTTTCCCATGCCGCAATTTCTTCCGGCGTCAGCGAAGCTCCGATACCGCGGCAAGCTTTCATACGACCGTTCCAGCTGGTACGGGTAAAGGACACGTCCAATTCGTATTCCTCGTGATAGGTCAGATCAAAATATTCCAACAGTTCCGGTGCAACGGAAATCGGGTGCTTGGTTTCTCCTGCTCCACTCCATTTTGGATTATACTGCAACACCAGTTTTTCGCTGGCTTCAGCAATCTTGTCCGAATATGGCAGCCATTCCATGCAGAGCAGCAACAGTTCCCCATGCGGCTTCAGAAGCCTTGCAAATACCGGAGCCGCCTTTTGATTGTCAAAGTACCAGTAGCACTGACAGGCAGTAATGCAGTCAAACTGCTTTCCGGCAAAGTCCAGTTCCTCCGCCGGCGAAACAAGATAGGAGATTTCCATACCCGCCGAAAGCCGTTTTGCCTCTGCGATCTGATTTGGAGCAATATCGATGCCTGTCCAATGTGCCCCGAACCGGTACATATTTCGGGGCAGAACGCCCGTTCCTGTTCCGATGTCCAACACTTCCTGTCCGGCAGTGCCGCAATTTCTCTCCACTATTTTCTGATAAAATAACGGGGGATAGATGTCCCGAAACTTTCCGTAATCTTGAGAAGTCTTTCCCCAGTCGAACGCGTTGCCGCTGTCAATATTCTGCCGCTGCATAAAACGCACTCCTTTCCGCACGCTGATAAAAACAAAACCCACCTAAAGTAAAACCTTAGGTGGGTTGGTACGCCTGATGCGATTCGAACGCACGACCTTCAGAGTCGGAGTCTGACACTCTATCCAGCTGAGCTACAGGCGCATATCGGAAAAACATCATCAGAATCATATCTGTCTTGTCTGACGACTTATTTATTATAGCACATTCTCAGGATAAATACAAGAGGTTCTGCGGAAATATCCGAGATGTTCACAGAAAATTTTCAGAGAATCTGGAAATGCAGTGATCCCTTACCAGTCTGTCAGCAGCTGCCAAAGCAGTACCGCACCATTTCCGGCAGTGTCCGGCAGTGTTGCCAGCCAGAGCCACTGAGAATCCAACCGCGGCAGTTCCCAACGATACTCCTGTGCCGCAAGGCAAAGTGATGCCGTCTGGTTCGGCTGTATGGTCAATTGTGCCATAGCGGCGGGAGTATGGGTCATACGGTTTTGTGAACGTGTCTGCACAGTCAGATATGCCCAGAAAAACCCGCAGAGCAATCCGTAAAGACACAGCCCTTGCAAAAGCCACCTCCAACGGCGGCGATGAGTTTGTTTCATGTTGCTTTTATTCCTTTTTCAATTTCAAAAGTGTTTGAGCCAGAGCCTTTCCCACCAGTTCACCGGCATACTGTGCCTGCTCCAGTGTGTTTCCGTGAGTGCCGATTTCCAGCAGCAGACTGCCCGTAGTCAGATCCTGATTATAGTGCCGGTAATCAAACAGAATTGGTCTGGTCAGTCCTGCATACATGCCCTCCATATTTTCCTGTAGCCGACAGGCAAAGTGATAATTCTGCATGTAGTTCGGCATGTTCATCGTACCGTCATCACACCCCGAAATAATCATCACTTGTGCAGATTCTTTGCCGTTGATTTCCACAACCGGCTGTATCAGCGTGTTATCCTTTTGAATTGCGTCCCGATGAATGTCCAGCACCACCCGAATAGACGGATACTGCTGTAAAATCTGCCTGACTGTTTCAGCACTGCGGTCATAGGAACCATTGTAAGAAGGGTAGTCGTGAATGGTCGCATTGTGGATCACGCCAATGCCGGCAGCCTCCAGCTGTGCAGTAATAGCATCTCCAACCGACACCATATTATACGCCGGATCTGTTGTCCGATAGTTGAACGCCGGATCAAAATTTTGCCGCACATACGGTTCAAAAGATTCTGTCGTGTGCGTATGCATAATCAACACCTGCGGTTCGCCGTTGGTTTCGATCGTGAATGCCGGTGCTGCCGTACTCTCTGCAATCAGCGTATTGTTGGGAATGCTGGTTTTGTTCTGTACCTGCCCCGCGGAAAACAAACTGAAAAACCGTGTGCCGGAATACGTGCCATAACTGGTACGCTGTACACTGGTATCTGAACTAAGATTCCAGCTTTCCGGATATGGCTTTTCACCGGCATCTGCGGAGGCTTTTTGTTCCGGCAGTTCCGCCGAAATTTCTGCTGCTACTGGTGCGGTTTCTTCCTCCCAGCCATAGCCGTCGGAAACCACATTCCATGAAACAGACTGTGCAGCACCCTCTTTTTCGGCATAGGCATGTGCGGCAGACTTATTTTGTGCATCATTATCTTTTTGCAGAACCGCAGCAGTCGGCAGAATCACCATTGCCGCCAAAAAGCAAGTCAGCGTCCACCGCCTTTTATGAAACCGTCTGTGCATAATGAAAGACCTCCCTATTTTTCGTCCGGCAGAATCTGCCTCATAATTTCCGCAGTACTGCAATTTCCAAATCGGTTGTAACGGTTGATGCCATATAGACACGCTGGATTTCTGGTAATGAAGTTCGGCTTTTCCAGACAAGTCAACGTAATCTGAAAGCCCAGTTCTTCCAGCACCGGTTTACTCTCCGGACAGACAAATCCATAGGGATAGGCAAACACTGTAGGCTGTATGTGTAGATTTTCCTGAAATTCCGTTTGCAGCATGGAAAGATCTGTATACAGTGCTTCGTGATAGGCTTCCTCCGTTTCCTGTTCCATTTTGGCACAGCCCCTGCGGGTGCCGTTTTCATGCATGTCATAGGTGTGACTTCCGAGAGTGATCCGTCCGGAATCTTCTAACTGCTGTATATCTTCCCACGTCAAATAGGAATATATATCGTTGTGAGGAGCGTCTGGAGCATAGACATCTGCAAAACTGCCCACAACGGAAATCACCGCACACATATCATACTTTTCCAACAATGGCAGTGCCAGACTAAGGTTGTTATATAAGCCGTCGTCAAATGTCAGCAGCACCGGCTTCTCCGGCAAGTCACCAGTACCCTCTGTATAGGCGATCAATTCTTCCGGAGATACTGCTGTGTAGTGATGCACCTGTAAATATTGCAGATCGGATTCCAGCGTTTCCGGAGAAATGCAATACTGGGTTTCCGGCACTGGTGCAATGCTGTGGTACATCAGCACCGGCAGGGAAACACCGCCGGCACTGTCCACCGCCGCAAAGTGTTGTCTGCCTGCCCGCGTCAGGAGAATTGCCGCAAGCACCAGTGCCATATCAAAGGCAATATATCGAAGCAGTTTTCGCAAATTCCAGCTGTGGTACATAGTCCTTCCCTCCATTTTCCGATTTCATGCAGTACCGGCATGTGTTCATGTGCAATACATAATCGTGTGGTATACTATATGAAGGGTTTTTCCCAAAAATAACAGAGAGAGGTTTTTTCATGGTACAAATGATTGCACTGGACTTGGACGGCACACTGCTCCAGCCGGACAGCACCCTGTCTGCTGCCGCGGAAGATGCTCTGACAAAGGCAATTTCGCAGGGCATCTGCATTGTTGTAGCGAGTGGGCGTGCCTTTACAGCACTGCCGGAAAAAATCCGTCATTTTGCTGGCATTCGTTATGCCGTCACATCCAACGGAGCAGCGGTTTCCGAATTGCCTGCCGGAAAACTGCTGTGTGCATGGACATTGCCGGAGCAGGCAGTTCTGGATCTGCTGAAAATACAGCAAGCAACAAGAACTTTTCTGATAGAAGCCGGCATAGGCGGACAGATGTACGCACCGGAAGAATATCTGAACAATCCGGAAAAGTACCGGCAAGCGGCACCGCTGCAAGCATATTTAAAACGGACACGAAAACCAGTAGCCGATATGACAGCATTTTTGCTGGAACATCAACATGAAATAGACTGCATCGATTTGATTTGTCCGGAATGTGCAGAAAAAGACCGGCTTCGTGTACAGGTACAACAGGAAATCGCTGATATTTACGTAACATCTTCCACACCGGAATTGGTGGAAATCGCCCATGCAGAAGCAGGGAAAGCCAATGGGCTGCGGTTTCTGTCAGAACAAACCGGCATACCGGCAGAAAATATTCTGGCATTTGGCAATGCGGACAATGATGCAGAAATGCTTGCCTATGCCGGAATCGGTGTCGCAGTGGCAAACGCTTCCGATGCCTGCAAACAAGCAGCAGACCGAATCACCTTATCGCACACAGAAGACGGCGTTGCAAAGACAATTCTGGAATATTTGCATTGATTTTTGCAAGGAAAAGATTGACTTTTTGCCAGAATTCTTTTATAATAGAAGAAATGCTGTATGAAGCGGTTAAGAAAACAGCTCTTTCCAGCAATTCCGTATATATACCGGCAATACCGCACAAAGAGCGTCTGGCGACTTTGTACGGTATTGCCTACCATATTTTGTGGAAAGGAATCTCGAAACCGATTACAAACAAATCGGTTCGAAGAAAGAAGGTTGAAAATTTCTATGGAACAAAAACATCGAACATCCGTCACGCTTTCAACGTCACCACGAAAGCTGACATTGCCGGGGAAAATACTGGCAGTCTGCCTGTGTATTCTCCCGTTTCTCACAAGGTCACTGACGGTAGAAATCCCACAGGCAGTGCGGTCTGCCTATTTTCTGGGAGACGGCGGCTACAGCGATTTCGAACAGCTTTTTCGGGAATTTTTCCTGCTGGGAATCGCGGCTGCCGGCGTGATCTGGTTTTTCTATGAGCAGATTGCACTCCGCCCAAAGCGAAAATTGCCAATGACCCGTCTTACGGCAGTGGTATTTATTCTGCTGGGGCTCTATTTGCTATTGGGCTTGCTGTCCACTATTACATCAGAGTATGCAACAGAATCGTGGCTGGGCATCTACATGTTGTACGAGGGTTATCTGGCACTGGTAGGTTACGTAGTCGTGTTTGCGGCGGCATGGTACTGGATCGACCGAAAAGAAGTTTTGGACTTTGTAAAAAGCTGTCTGACTGTACTTTCTATTGTACTGGGCGTATTGGCATTGCTGGAACGCTCCGGCATTTGCTATTACAATAGTGCAATCGTGCAATTTCTGGGCGGCTTGCAGGGAACAGTCGGCGTTGGCGATGCTGTATCACTGACATTTGGCAATGCGGACTATCTCGGCATGTACTGTGCAATGCTTTTACCGGTAGTAGTTTCGCTGATTACCCGCGAGGGAACTACCAAACGTTTACTGGTACAGATTCTGGCAGCGGTTCTGCTGGCAACGGCACTGTTGCTCTCCAAGGTCATGAATGCGATTCTGCTGGGCTTTGGACTGACAGTTGTCTTTCTGCTGATCTGGGCATTCCACACCAATTGGAAGCCGATAGTCAAAGGCTGCCTTTGCGGTGTTACTGCCGCCGCAGTGGTTTTTGGCAGTGTAGGATTCCTGTGGAGCCGGAGCGGTGACACTTTGTCAGAAAAATTCCGGCACACCATGATCGGCATGGCACAGGAGGAAACCTTCCGGATTCTATCTATCGATTTGAATGGAAACACCGTTTCCATAAAAAATGCGAACACCACATTCAGTGTGGCTACTGCGGGAAACAATCTGACACCGCAGGAACTGACATTCACCTGCAACGGCACAGAAGTCATCCCGCAAATCGATGCAGACGGCATGACTTGTTCCTTTGCCGAGCCGGAATTGAAACACTGTCAGGTGCAGGTGCAGTTTGACCGACTGGATTTTCTGATGGGCTATGCCACGCCGCTGGAAGTGGTACGGCAAGACGGCAGCTGGCTTGCACTGGGCGTAGGACAAACGCCGCTGACAGAGGTACCGGAAGTAAGCAGTTCAAAATCTCTTCAGCAGTGCTATCCCTATCTGAACGGGCGAGTATTTGTCTGGGCAAACACCATTTCTGCACTACGGGACTGCTGGATTCTGGGACACGGTCCTGCCACCACAATTTTCTATCTGAATCAGTATGACTTGCCGGCACTGCTGAACATCTTCGGCGTGTACGCCTTGTACAACAAACCGCATAACTGGTATCTGCAAGTGGCACAGGATACCGGAATTCCGTCTATGCTGCTGATTCTGGGTGTACTGGTGCTGTTCTTTGTATGCGGTTTCCGGAAGTGTTTCGGAAAACAGGAAAAATGGGACGCATTCCGCACCGGACTGCTGCTCTCAGTGTTATCTTATGCGTTAACGGCATTTTTCAATGATAGCCTGATTTACCATGCTCCAATGTTCTGGTTCCTGCTGGGAATCGGTTGGCGGCAAATGACTGTCGGTACAGAAGAATAAAACGCCTTTTCTCAAACATAAAAAAATCCCGCTGTGCATACAATCAGCACAGCGGGATTTTCAATATTTCTTTTTATAAAAACTGATATTACAGAGTAGAAACCGAGAGGCTGTCTTCCGGATCGGGAGAAACACCGTTGTCGGTGTACAACTCATAAGAAGCATCAGCATATCCCAGCAGCCGGAGCGTGCTCAAATCGGTCTTTGCTGTGCTCTCAGCCGGCTCTGCAAACGGAATTGCTTTCTGGTTCCGGATAAAGAACACCAGTTCGTCCAGAGCCACCGGCACATAATGATGCCCCTTCGGCAAAATCTCTGTTTCGTAGTTGTCGTAAGACTTCATACGTACCAGCATCATTTCTTCCGGCAGGTAAACATACCGTCCCTGTGCGTTCTGCTTGTAAATCGGAGCGATCATCAGTTCATTGCCGAGGAAAAGCTGATCCTCCACCTGTGCTGCTTCAGCATCTTCCGGAAAATCAAAAGCAAGGGGTCTGAACATCATTTCGTCGTGCAAAGCTGCTTTCAGGAATTCGCTGTAGAGATACGGAATCAGACTATAGCGAATCTTGACCATTTCTCCGGCAGCAGCAACATTGTTAAAACGATAGAGTTCCTGTTCACGGGTGCCGTCTGCAGCATGATTGCGGAACAGCGGTGTAAACAGAGAATACTGAAGCCAGCGGAGCATCAGATCTTCGGTAGTATCGCAGCCAAATCCGCCAGTGTCACAGCCAGTAAAGAGGAAGCCAGCCATATTCAGTGCCGGCAGCTGCTGCATAGACTGAAGAATATGGGACCACCAAGACTTGTTGTCACCCTGCCAGATGCCACCGTAACGATGTGCACCAATATAAGAAGAACGAGAGAAGAACAGCGTCCGCTTTTCAGGGCAGATCTCCTGCAATGCCTCAAAGGCAGAGCGAGTCATATTCATGCCATACAGGTTGTGTACTTCACTGTGCTTCACCATTTTGCCGTCTACATTGTGATAGAACTTGTCATAGTCACCGATATTGCCGTTCAGTCCTGCCACCATGCCAGTGAATGCGAAGTATTCCTGAATGCCCATGTTGCCGGAAGTCAGTTTTTCAATCTCTGCACAAGTGTCTGCCAGACGATCTTCGGTATAGAAAATTGCCGGTTCGTTCATATCATTCCAGAAACCGTCAATACCCTGTTCTGTCAGAACGGCGTATTTCTTACCAAACCACTTACGGGCATCGGGCTGCAGGAAGTCCGGAAAATGCACCCGACCAGGCCATACAGCACCGACAAAATCGCCGCCCTCTGCATTCTTACAGAAGTAGTTGTTCTGTACGCCCTCCTCGTAAACATCATAGTCTTTTTCAATTTTTACACCGGCATCGATAATCGGAACCAGATGAATACCCTGCTGCTTCATGTCTTCCGCAAGAGCTTTCAGATTCGGAAAACGCTCAGTGTCCACGGTAAAATCCTTGTAGCGTTCCATATAGTCAATGTCCAGATAAATGCTGTCCAGCGGAATACCAGCAGCCTGATACTGCTTTGCGACCTCGCGAATGTCCTGCTCGGTCTTATAACCCCAACGGCTCTGACCGTAACCGAACGCCCAGAACGGGGGAATATAGCTTCTGCCGATGATTTTCCGGAACTGCTTGACAATGTCCTTTTCATTTTCACCAGTGATGATATAAACTACCAGATCATTCTTTGCCGCCTTGATCTGCATCAGGTCCCGCCGAGTATAGCCGATGTCAAATTCCATTTTTCCGGCATAGTCGAAGAATGCTCCAAATGTCACATCACCGCGAATGAGAATGAAGTTGTGAGAGCCATAAAGAGAACGAGTATCCTCATGGTGGTTGGGATTGTCATAGTTCCAGCTCACATACTGCCAGCCCCGCTTATTGATACCGCGAATCTGTTCGCCCAGACCGTATACAATATCATTTTCAGAAAGGGCATAGGTAAAAGTTCCCTGATTGTCAGTTTCCAGAAACGGCAGCTTGTCCTTTGCGGTTCCCATTTCTGTGACAACAGCATTGGTAGGGAACGGTGCTCCGAATACATACTTTTTGATCATAATGGCACTTCCTTTCAAATTATCTCTTGGGCAATACCGCACAAAGATTGTGCGACAGATGCGTCGTCAAATTTTTCGTCAGATGAAACAAAAAGCGGAGTGAATACTTGATGTATTCACGAGCATTTTTGTGAAATATGACGGGAAATTTGCAAGCAGATGGCGTGCAAAGTCGCCAGATGCTCTTTGTGCGGTATTGCCCTTGGTGTTTGTATATGAGGACATTGCCCTTGCAATTTTTCCTTCTGTATGATATAATACGATAAAATCACCTAAAAATCTATTGTTATTCTACGATATACTGATACGATCCTATTTTTTGGAGGAATTTTATGAATTACAGAGAAAACCGGATACACAGTTCTCAGATCAAACCCTACAGCTATTATCAATGTATCATTCCAGATCAGTTTGCCTACGCTCCCATGCACTGGCACAGCGAATTCGAAATCAATTTCGTCCGTACCGGTTCTGCGGAATTTACCTGCGGCGAACAGAAATTTCGTTCCGCTGACGGAGATATTATTGTGATTCCGCCTAATGTGATGCACTCCGTCTATCCCTGTCCGGAAATGCACCAGATTTATGATACGCTGGTGTTCAGTCCAGAACTTTTCGGCAGTTCAGAATCCGACCGCTGCATACAGGAATGCGTAAAGCCGCTGACCACCGGCAGTATGCAGATACAGATGCACATCACACCAAAGCATCATTATTATAGGGTGATGGAATCAATTGTAGAAACGGTCTTTGCCTGTGCCAAAGAGGACACACCACAGCTGGACATGCTTCTGCGTGGAGAACTGTTCCGCTTTTTCTGGCTGCTGGAAACGGAGGCGGAAATGGTTCCGAACTTTCAGGAAGCAGGGGAGATGATTCGTCCGGCTTTGGAGTATATCAAGGAACACTTTCAGGAGAACATTACCATTCAACAGCTTGCAGCAGTAGTACACTTGAGCGAGAGCTATTTTATGAACCAGTTTCAAAGACATGTGGGATTTACAGCAATAGAATATATTTCCCACTTCCGAATCAATCAGGCATGCCGGTTGCTGGGAGACACCCGCAAAAGCGTTCTGGAAGTGGCATTTGACTGCGGGTTCCGGAACATCTCCAATTTCAACCGGCAATTCCGAAAAGTCACAGGCTGTTCTCCTACAGAATACCGAAAAAGAATGCGTACATTTTCAAAATAGCTATGGAATGCTTTGGATACTCTAATGATAGCATATTTTTCTGAAATATGCAATATTCTGTTTGAAGTATTTCACAAAGTAAGTTCAATTTTGTGAAAAGTGACGAAAAGGTAAACTGTTTTTTTTGCATTCTTCATTGACATCTTTGTTGCTGACGTGCTATAATGAACTTAGGGCAATACCGCACAAAGATTGTGCGACAGATGCGTCGTCAAATTTTTCGTC
>OGCO01000840.1_pt1 | contig 50461 bp, 36 predicted proteins | sample 1570171 | NCBI WGS metagenome assembly OGCO01 (sample SAMEA4370583, study PRJEB24528) | human gut metagenome
ACGAGCGGGGGCTCCTATCTTTTTAGTGCCCTCGGATTGGGTCATAGTGTCTGTCTGCGCCAAAACATCGGCGTTTTTGTTGTTGGTAGCCGTTGGCGATGCGGCAGTTAGGGACGTTCCTTTTCTGCCGGCACCTGGGGACACTCCTTAGTCGTTGGGGACGTTCTTGCTTGACTAGTCCGTTTAAGAATGTCCCCAATGACTATTTATTCGGACTGCTAATTTGTGCGGGCTGTGGTTTTGTGACCTGCTGATATTAAAGATACTGTACAACTGTACACTAACTCATCTTCGTAGTATATTGCTACCCGCAAAACTCAATACCATTGTGCTTCGAGACGCTAAAGCGCCTACGTACAATGGTTTTTGATAGTACGATTTGATTCAACGACAGGATGGATGGTCCAAGCGTGAGTCTCGGCAGCAAACTATCCGATGCAAAGGTCTCCTTTGCGATATTCAAGCGCGACATTAAGCGACTGCTTGTGAACCCCGTCGCCTTGGTGGTTACCCTGGGCGTGTGCGTTATCCCCTCGCTGTATGCCTGGTACAACATCGTGGCCAACTGGGATCCGTATGGAAACACCCAGGGCATTAAAATTGCTATCGCCAACAACGATCAGGGCACCCAGAACGACCTAGTGGGCGAGCTTAATGCGGGCGATAAGGTGGTCGATCAGCTCAAGGAAAACGATCAGCTGGGCTGGACCTTCGTCGATTCGGCCGCCGATGCCAAAGAGGGCGTCGAGAGCGGGGAATACTACGCGGCGATCGTAATCCCCAAGAACTTCTCCGACAATCTGGTCTCGATGCTCGACGGCAACTACCATCAGCCGAAGCTCACCTATTACGTCAACGAGAAAAAGAGCGCCATTGCGCCCAAGGTCACCGATACCGGTGCCAACACCATCGAGGAGCAGATCAACTCGGAGTTTGTCTCCACGGTGGGCGAGACTGTTGCCAGTATCGCCAAGGATGCCGGTGTCGATTTAAAGGACAAGGCAACCCAGACTCAGGACTCGCTGACAAGTTCGGTGTCCGAGGCATCCGACACCTTGGGTGAGGTGCGCGATTCGATTGGCGATATGAATGCCGCCATCGATAAGACGAGTGGCGCTATCGCCTCGGCTGATGCGGCGCTTGCCGGCTTGCAAGGTCAGGCACCGTCGCTGACGCAGGCAATCTCCCAGGGCAACGACCTGCTGTGCGAGGCTCGCGCCACGGCGGGCAACTCTATCACCTCGCTCTCCAAGGCACTCTCGGAAGGTAGCCTTGCACTCACCAAGACGTCAGCCTCCGCGAACGCTGCGATTGGCAAGCTAACGGGTACGGTCACATCTACGACCACCCGCATCGACAACTCGCTCGAGTCTCTCCAAGCGACGATCGATCACAATAAGGCCGTTATCGGGCACTTGGAGATTCTCGTTAATGACACGTCGACAGGTTCCGAGGAAATTGACGCGCGCATTGTATCGACCATCGATTCGCTTCGCGAGCAAAACCAGAAGCTGCAGAGCATCAAGGATGGCCTTTCTGCACAGTCGAGCGCCATGGCAAACGACGCTACGGCAATCTCGAACGCGAGCAACGCACTCAACGCGGCAATTCAGACCGGTACGGCTAACCTCGGTCAGGCTCAGACCGATCTGGGTCAGAACGCACTTCCGAAGGCTTCGAGCGCGCTTGACTCCTTTGCCGCCGTTTCGGGCGATTTGACCGGCATTGTGTCGGGTATGACCCCCACGATAGCGAGCGCGCGCGGCACGCTGGCGCAGCTCGATGCCACGCTCAAGCAGGCAAAGACCACGCTGTCCCAAACCGACGCCTCCCTTGCCAAGGTTCAGGACAAGCTCGCGACCGCCGCCAATGACATTGCGGCGCTGCAGACCTCTGAGTCTATGGGCGAGTTAGCCGACCTCATGGACGTCGACGTCAATGACGTGGCAGATTTCATGGCATCTCCGGTTGAACTGACGTCCAAGTCAATCTATCCGGTCAAGAGCTTTGGCTCGGGCATCGCGCCCTTCTACACCAATCTGGCGCTGTGGGTAGGCGGCTATGTGCTCATCGCTATCTATAAACTCGAGGTCGACCGCGAGGGCATCGGTAGCTTTACGGCGCGTCAGGGCTACTTTGGCCGCTGGCTGCTGCTGGTGATCCTGGGCGCGTTCCAGGCCATTATCGTTACGGTGGGCGACCTGGTCATTGGCGTTCAGTGCGTCAATCCGCTGCTCTTTGTACTGGGCGGCATCGCTATTTCGTTCACCTACGTCAACATCATCTATGCGCTGTCCACCACGTTTAAGCATATCGGTAAAGCCATTGGCGTCATCCTCGTCATTGTGCAGATCCCCGGCTCGTCGGGCATGTATCCCATCGAGATGATGCCCGGCTTCTTCCAATGGCTGCATCCGCTGCTGCCCTTCACCTATGGCATCAACCTGCTGCGCGAGACCGTCGGTGGCATGTATTCGTTCAACTACCTGTTCAACCTGTGCATCCTGGGCGTGTTCCTTGCCATCGCACTCTTTATTGGCTTGCAGCTGCGTCCGCTGCTGCTCAACCTCAACCTGCTCTTTGACAAGCAGCTTTCCACGACGGGCCTCATGATCTGCGAGTCCAACGACCTGCCGCGCCAGCGCTATTCGCTGCGCACGGCCATGCGCGTCATGCTCGATTCGGATTCGTACCGTCGCGAGCTGCTCGATCATGCCGTGGCGTTTGAGCATCGCTACCCGTACTACATCAAGGGCGGTTTTGCCGCCGTGGTAGGCGTGCAGGTTCTGCTCTTTGTGCTTTCGACGGTGCTCGATATCGACAATAACGGCAAGATCATCCTGCTCGTTATCTGGATCATTTCGGTTATCGCCATCTGCGGCTGGCTCATCAACATCGAATACATCCGTGCGAGCCTCAATACCCAGATGCGTATCTCGGCGCTTTCGGACGAGGACCTTCGCCGCGAGATGCGCGAGCACACGGCTGCCATCCCTGCCGCCCGTCGCATGTTTGGTCTCAACGCCAGCGAGCGTGGCGCCAAGGGAGGCGAACAGCCTACGAGCCGTCTGTCGCATATCGGTGCGCATCGTAAGGCTCAAGATGCCGACGGCGCTGACAACGTAAACGGAAACGACGGGGACACCACCTCGCTTGGCAAGCACTCTAAAGGAGGTGAGGCATAAATGAAAAACATCCTGCACCTGTTTAAGCGCGATGTCCAAAACGTGTCTCGCTCCGTGATCGGCATGGTCGTCGTGATGGGCCTGATCATCGTGCCATGTCTCTATGCATGGTTTAACATCGCCGGAAGCTGGGATCCCTACGGCAATACCGGCAACCTTAAGATTGCAGTGGTCAACACCGATGAGGGTTACGAGAGCGATCTGATTCCCGTCGAGGTCAACGTGGGCGAAAACGTAACCGCCACCCTGCGCGGCAACGAGAACTTCGACTGGGTCGTCCTCAACGACCGCGATAAGGCGATTGAGGGCGTTAAGTCGGGCGCGTACTACGCTGCCGTCGTTATCCCTAAAACGTTTAGCGCTGACATGATGACGCTTTTCTCGACCGAGGTGAAGCACGCCGATATCGAGTTCTATGAGAACCAGAAGGCCAACGCCATCGCACAGATCGTGACTGAAAAGGGTTCGAGCGCCGTCCAGAGTCAGGTCAACGAGACCTTTACCAAGACCATCACGACCATCGGCCTTAAGACCGTGTCCAGCCTGCTCGACTATATGAGTACCGACCAGGTGAGCAACTTTATCGCCAATCTGTCCTCGACGCTGGGCGATTCGGTCGAGGACCTGCAGGACGTTCAGGCGAGTGCGACGTCGCTCGCGGGCATTTTGAGCTCCACGTCCGATTCACTGACATCGGCGGGCGGCATGCTCAAGCAGACGGGCACCGTTGATGAGTCGACGAAGCAGCTGATGGAGCACGCCAAGAGCGGCATCAATGATTCCAAGGAAGCGCTCAAGGCCGCCAACGATGCCGTTGACGCAGCGATTGACGGAAGCGCGGGCTCGTTCGACAACGTGTCCGCCGAGCTTGCGAAGGCATTCGATGCCGCGAATCAGCATGTTGACCTTACGGTGTCTCAGCTCAACGAAGCCGCAGCGGCGCTCAATACGCGTGCTGACGATATCGATGCGATGGCCGATCAGCTCCGCAACCTTGCCGACCAGGTGAGTGATGACAAGCTCAAAGACGGTCTCGAGTCCGCTGCGACGTCGCTGGGCAGAATTGCCGTGGAGTACCGCAACAATGCGAAGGACCTGACGGCGACCGCAAAGTCCCTTTCGGACGGCATGGCGGAGGTCAACAACTCGCGTGCCGAGGTCGACCAGGCCATCGCCGATGCCAAGGCGGGTATCTCGGGAGCCAAGTCCGACTACGATTCCACGTTCTCGGTTAAGGCCAAGGAGCTCAAGAAGACCATTTCGGGCGTTCTGGATTCCCTGAACGGTATCTCGGGTGACTTGGATAGCGCCGTGAGCGGTCTGACCGACGCCTCTGGTTCGCTCGCGAAGGGTCTCTCCAAGGCTGCAGGGCTCGTCAACAAGGCTTCTGACCAGCTGGGTGAGGCATCGGACAAGATCAGCGCGTTCAAGGACGAGCTCGACGGCGCCCTGATGTCGGGTGACCTGGCGACGATCAAGACGATGATCGGCAACGACCCCGAGGGTTTGGCCGTGTCGCTTTCCGGTCCCGTCGCGCTCGATCGTAAGCCGGTCTATCCAATCCGCAATTACGGTTCGGCCATGGCGCCGTTCTATACGATCCTGTCGCTGTGGGTGGGCTCGATCGTGCTGGCAGCCATGATGAAGGTCTCGGTTGACGACGAACTCATCAACGAGCTGATCCCCGTGCGCCTGCACGAGATCTACCTGGGCCGCTACCTGTTCTTTGGAGGTCTGGCCCTGCTGCAGGCGACACTCGTGTGCGCGGGCGACATCCTGTTCTTTGGCATCCAATGCGACAACCCGCTGCAGTTTGTACTTGCCGGCTGGGTCGCGAGTCTCGTGTTCTCCAATATCGTCTACACGCTCACCGTGTCGTTTGGTGATATCGGTAAGGCGCTCGCCGTCGTGCTGTTGGTTATGCAGGTCGGCGGTTCGGGCGGTACGTTCCCCATCGAGATGACCGGCCCTGTGTTCCAGGCGATCTATCCGTTCCTGCCGTTCACCCACGGCATCAACGCCATGCATGCCGCCATGGCTGGCGCCTACCATATGGAGTACTGGGTTGAACTTGGCATTCTGGCGAGCTATCTGATTCCGTCGCTGGCACTGGGCGTCGTCTTCCGCCGCCCGGTCATCAAAGCCAACGACTGGATTATCGAAAAGCTGGAGTCAACAAAGCTTATTTAGTTACGCGGTTTTACCAAACCGCGTAACGGCTCGACGCTGCAAACGTCCCTAAGCGGCAATCTGACGTTCAATTTCAAGGGCGCGACCAGAAGGTCAGCGCCCTTTCATTTCACGTCACCTTGCTCGCTTAGGGGCGTTTTCGCTGACGTTGCCGGAACATCGAGGTTTTCTGTACCGACGCTTTAGCGTAGTGAATTGCGTGGGTTGCTTGGTTGTTGCTACAGTAGCGGGGCGTGCCGGGGGTCCGGCGCGTCCCGTTTTTATTTGACCATGAGGCGGCACGCAGCCATACGCGTGCGGACACCACGCCCAGTTTGAGTGTGAGGATGTTCCATGGCCCAATACGCTGCCAACGAAATTGAAAACATGCCCGATAGCCCTGTTGCTCGCGAGGACCTGGGTGCGGGCGGCACCTCCCGTGGTGCCGGTGCTCGTTCGCCGTTGTTCTGGAAAGTCCTACTGCTTTCGGTGGCGATTATCTGGGGTTACTCCTTTACCACTATGAAGGACGCGCTCGACACCATTCCGGTGTTCGAACTGCTCTATATTCGTTTTCTTCCCGCAGCGCTGGTCATGCTTGTTATCTTTCGCAAGCGCATCGCCGCCCACCTTAACGCTCGCAATCTGATTGTTGGTCTGAGCATGGGCGCGCTCATGTGGGCAGCCTATGCGTTGCAGACGGTCGGTCTGGCTCAGACCACGGCGGGTAAGAACGCTTTTTTGACGGGCACCTATTGCATTCTGGTCCCGTTCGCGAGCTATTTCCTAAGCGGCGAAAAGCTCACTCGTTACAACTTGGGCGCCGCATTGCTCTGTCTGGCGGGCATTGGCCTGGTGGCGCTCGATAGCGTCGAGTTCAACATCGGTGATGCCATCACGCTGGGCGGTGCGGTTTTCTTTGCCATTCAGATGTCGGTGACGGCCAAGTACGGCCGAAAGATGGACATCAACGTCATCACGTTTTGGATGTTTGTGGGCAATGGCATCCTAAGCCTGGTCTCGTCGCTGCTATTCGAGACCCAGGCGCCTCTGTCCGTGTGGACGCCGAATTTTATCTGTGTGATGGCGTTTCTCTCGGTGGGCTGCACATGCGTGGCTCTGCTCATCCAAAACGTCGGCCTGGCGCATGTCCCGGCCTCGACGGGCTCGCTGCTCCTTTCGATGGAGTCGCCTTCGGGCGTGTTGTTTTCGGTGCTGCTGATGGGGGAGGCGCTCACCTCGCGCCTGCTCGCCGGCTTCGTGCTTATCTTCCTGTCGATTATCTTGAGCGAGACTCACTTCGATTTTTTGCGCAAAAAGCCGCGCCCGCAATTGTAAACAACTTGTTGCGCCGCCCTCTCGGGGCGGCATTTTTTATGCGTCGCCCTTAAAGTTGTACCTTGCACTTTACGCTATCAAAGTGCTTGCTGCAAAAACGTTACTGGAGGGCATTTATGGCACCAGCTCTGTCCGATCTTCAACCGCAATCAGCGCCCAAGGCCACCGCAGCGGCGCAGGCCGCTATCGGCGATGGTCTGGTCAAAGAAGCCCAGGCATTTGCCGGTGAGCTTGCCGCATGGCGCCACGATCTCCATCAGACGCCCGAGCTCGGTAACAATCTTCCGCAGACGTCTGCCTATATCCAGGTACGTCTGGACGAGATGGACATCCCCCATACCACGCTTGTCGACGGCTCCTGTGTTGTTGGCCTGATCGGTGCCGGTGCGGCCGCGGCTGCTCAGGGCAATGGTACGTGCGTGGACGAGCAAGCCGGTACGGTTATCATGCTTCGCGGCGACATGGATGCCCTGCCCGTTGTCGAGGAATCGGGCGAGCCTTTCGCTTCCACCAACGGCTGCATGCACGCTTGTGGCCACGATATGCATGCGACGGCGCTGCTCGGCGCGGCCCGTTTGCTCAAGGCCCGCGAGGCCGAGCTTGTCGACGCCAATGCCACCGTCAAACTGCTGTTCCAGCCGGGTGAGGAGACCTTTGAGGGAGCCCGCGCTGCCATCGCCGATGGCCTGCTGCAGAACCCGTGCCCCCAGGCTGCCTTTGCCATGCACGTCAACAGCCAATCGCCGCTCGGCCTGGTGCTCTATGGGAGCCCGGCGCTTTCGGGCGTGTACGGTTTCCGCATCACGCTGCAGGGCAAGGGCGGCCATGGCTCGAGCCCCGAGATCTGCATCGACCCCATCACGGCCGGCGTCCATGTGCACCTGGCGCTCCAGGAGCTTATCTCCCGCGAGGTGCCAGCGGCCAAGGAAGTCGCACTTACCGTTGGTAAGTTCGCTGGCGGCTTGGCGGCCAACGTCATCCCCGACACCTGTGTGCTCGAGGGAACGCTGCGCGGCTTCGATGTCGAGCTCATGACTCATCTCAAGGAGCGTATCGCGGAGGTCGTCAACGGCGTTGCCGCAACATATCGTACGCCGGCAACCATCGAGACGCTTTCGGACGTTCCGCCGCTCGTGCTCGACAGCGATATGACCCAGGCCTCGCTTGGCTACGTGGGCGCGGTGCTGCCCAAGGCTGCCTTCCTGCCGCTATTCCACGCCATGGCGAGCGAGGACTTCGCGCTTATCTCGAGCGAGATCCCAAGTGCGTACTTTACGGTGGGCGCGGCCGTGACCGATACGGACGAGCATTTTGCCCAGCATCATCCCAAGGCGCGCTTTAACGATGCCGAGCTTCCTCTCGGCGCCGCGGCTTATGCCGCCGTCGCTTTGGGCTACATCGCCGATCATCGGTAGCACCCAATCTTGCTACTCGTTTGTTTAAAAAAGGAACAGTATGTCCCAGCAACGTAAATTTTTCCCCGGCTGGCTCGTGGTGGCCTCCGGCTTTGTGATCATGGCCACGTGCTACACGATTTTCGTTAACTGCATGAGCCTGTTTCAGCCGCTCATCGTAAGCGACCTGGGCATCACGCTTGCGCAGTACAACATCTCCAACGCCATCTCCACCGTGGTGAGCGTTATCGGCTCGCTTGTCATTGGCCATGTCGCCGATAAAGTAAGCGGCCGCGTTTTGGGCTCCCTCACTGTAATCGCCACCTCTGCCGTTCTTGCCGGCATGAGCTTTGTCGGTGAGCTGTGGCAGGTCTACGTGCTCTTTGCCGTCTCGGGCTGCTTTGCCGTCGCCTCGACCCGCCTGCTCATCAGCCTAGTGACCGCCAACTGGTTTACGGCCAAGCGAGGCCTTGCCATCTCCATCGCACTTTCGGGTTCGGGCTTTGGCGGAGCTATCCTGTCTCCCATCGTGAGCTCGCTTATCGTGAGCGTTGGCTGGCGTTCCGCCTTCCTGGTGCTCGCGGCTATCTGCATGGTGGCGGCGCTGCCCATCACGGCCTATTCCTTCCGCACCAAGCCTTCCGAGATTGGCCTGAAGCCGCTCGGCGAGAACCCGGGCGATTCGTCTGCTTCTGCCACGGGTGATAAGAACGAGAAGGCAGCCCCCGAGGTTAGCGTCGGCTGGTCTCGTATCAAGAAGAGCCCGGCATTTTGGCTGCTTGTCGTCGCCTTCCTCTTTATGGGGCTTGTCAATGGCGCCATCCTGCCCAACCAAGTTACGAACATGACGAGCGTTACCGTCAACGGCGCCAAGATCGTCACGGGTGGCCACGACCCCATGTGGGCCGGTACGGTGCTTTCTGCCTACATGGTCACGGTCGTTATCGCCAAGATTTCGCTCGGTGCCATCTACGACCGCTTTGGCCTGCGCTTTGGCAATATCCTTGGCTCCGTTGCGTGTATTGTCGCCTGCGTGGCGCTGTGTTTCCCGACGACGGACCTCGGTCCTATTGTGGCCGCTGTGAGCTTTGGTATCGGAACGTGCATGGGCACCATCACGCCTACCATTGCCGCGTCCAAGCAGTTTGGCATGGCCGACCTCGGCAAGGTCACGGGCACCATTACCTCGCTCGAGATGGTCGGCGGCACCGTGGGCGCCATCGTCTCGGGCGTGCTGTTCGATGCCACGGGCTCCTTTGCGAGCACCTGGATTGTGTGCCTGGCATGCTCCGTTGTCATGCTCGTGTTCCTGCTGGCATCCGAGCCCATCGCCGCCAAGCTGCGCGCGAGCGTGGCGGGGGAGTAGACGCCCGTCGCTCTTTTCTATTTGCCCCGTTCTATCCGTGGCTGCCCTGGAGGCCGAATAGATGCTCGTACCATCATTCGGTTTCCAAGGCGGCCACGGATCACAAACAGTGGCGGCGCATCTGGCCGAACGAGTCCCCATACCCTCGTTCGGTCAGACGCGCCGCCGCTGTTTGTGTTTGTGCCGTATAATGTCCACTACCTATGACGCGATACAAAAGAAAGGTGTTTGCCCATGCAGGCACAGAAGGCGGAGGGAACCCGCGACCTTATCGGCGCCGAGATGCGCGCCTGGCAAAAGATGCAGCAGATTGCGGCCAGCGTATTCGAGCCGTTTGGCTTTAAGCCCATCGAGACGCCCGCGATCGAGCAGGTGGACGTCTTTGTCCACGGCATCGGCCAGTCGACCGACGTCGTGCGCAAGGAGATGTTCCGCGTGTTTAGCGGCGCCAACCTGGAGCGCGTCTTTACCGAAGGCACCGATACCAAGCTCAAGCCCAAGCAGCGCCTGGCGCTTCGTCCCGAGGGCACGGCCGGTGTGGTGCGCGCCGTCGTGGAGAACAACCTGGTGCCCCAGGGCTCCACGCCGTTTAAGGCTTATTATGCCGAGGCCATGTTCCGTGGCGAGCGTCCCCAGAAGGGCCGCCTGCGCCAGTTCCACCAGGTGGGCATCGAGTGGCTCGGCGCTCCTGATCCGGCTGCCGACGCCGAGTGCATTATCATGCTCATGGAGTTCTACAAGCGCCTTGGGTTCGATCTTTCCAAGCTCCGTCTGCTTATTAACTCGATGGGCGATGCACAGTGCCGTCCGGCATATCGCGAGCAGGTCAAGCAGTTTATCCTCGATCACGCCGACGAGATGTGCGACGAGTGCCGCGAGCGCGCCGAACTCAACCCGCTGCGCGCCTTCGACTGCAAGAACGACCATTGCCGCGAGATCATGGCCGACGCACCGCTGATGGGCGACAACCTGTGCGATGAGTGCCGCGAGCACTACGAGCAGGTCAAGCGCTATTTGGATGCGGCGGGTATCGAGTATGTCGAGGATCCCACCCTGGTGCGCGGCCTGGACTACTACACCCGTACCGTCTTTGAGGTCGAGGCTCCCGGCGCCGGTGTCGGCTCCATCGGTGGCGGCGGTCGCTATGACGGCTTGGTCGAGCTCGAGGGCGGCAAGCCCACTGCCGGCGTTGGCTTCGCCGTTGGTTTTGAGCGCGCCCTGCTGGCCCTGCAGGCCTTTGGTAACGACTTGGGTGCCGAGGAGGCCCCGTGCGTCTACGTCGCCAATGCCGGCAAGGAGCTGCGTCAGAACGTCTTTGCCATTACGCAGCAGCTTCGCGCCGCAGGGATCGTGACCGAGGCCGACTATCAGGGCCGTTCGCTCAAGGCCCAGTTTAAGCAGGCCGATAAGGTGGGCGCCAAGCTCATCCTGGTCCTGGGTGGCGACGAGCTTGCCGTCGGCAAGGTCAAGGTACGCGACATGGAGAGCCATGACGAGGTTCTCATCGATCTGGCCAACGTCGTCGAGGCGGTTCGCGAGCGCCTGTAGCGCATCTTTTTGAGCTGCGGGCCTGCTAACGTGCCCCGCTCATGGAGAGCGATTGTTACGGGGGTGTTTCGCTTTTATGCGGAATGCCCCCGTTTACGTATGCCGCCCACCGAGAAATACGACCATTTAGGGCAAAAACTCTTGCAATGCAGAAAATACTTTTGTGTGGTAAAGCGCAATCAGCGCCGAAAGTTTTTGCCGAGTGCCTATAATGAATACCGCATGTTACGTGCATAGAAGGAGGAATGGGAGGAAACGTGGCTGAGAACCTAAGCAACCAGTCTGTACCCGAAGCCGCGGCGCGCGTCGCTGCCGTGGTCAACCGCCTCGTTAACCGAATCGGCTCGAATGCCGAATCCAAGGAGCGTCTCGCCGAGATCGAGATCCCCGAGGAGCTGCGCGACAATCTGGCGCTGTTCTTGCGCCTGGAGCGCCGTGTGCTTAGCGAGTATGATCCCGAGATCGCGGACCTGTTCGACAAGATTTTGACAGCCGAGATTGTGGCCAACGCCGGAAACCCCGGCACCCGTGCTGCCGACGAGTCCGTCGACGAGCAGGGCGTGCCCACTGCCGACGAGTCCACCGCCGTGGCGTTTCGCGAGGTCGTTGATCTGATCGACAGTCTGCCGCTCGATAAGCAGCAGGTTATCGTCCGCGCCTTTACGAGCTTCTTCCATCTGGCAAACCTGTCGGAGGAGAACTACCGCGTGGCGCAGCTGCGCGAGCGCGAGGCCGGCGCATCGACCGATACCGAGGTCGATCCCGCCAACGAACTCACCGTCGCCTATCACCAGTTGGTAAACGAGATGGGTGTCGAGGGCGCCAACGAGCTGCTCGACAAGCTGGAGTTCCACCCTGTCTTTACCGCACATCCCACCGAGGCCCGTCGTAAGGCCGTCGAGGGCAAGATTCGCCGTATTTCCAACCTGCTGGAGGAGCGCCCGCGCCTGGGCGGCTCCGACCTGATGGAGAACGAGCGCCATATGCTGCAGGAGATCGACGCCCTGGTGCGTACGAGCCCCATCGCGCTCAAGAAGCCCACGCCGGTCGAGGAAGCCGATACCATCATCGACATCTTCGATAACACGCTGTTCGACGTCATTCCCGTTATCTATCGTCGTTTTGACGACTGGGTGCTGGGCGACAAGGCCGGTACCGTGCCGCCGCTGTGCCCGGCGTTCTTCCATCCCGGCAGCTGGATCGGTTCCGACCGCGACGGTAATCCCAACGTCACCGCCAAGGTGAGCCGCGAGGTCGCCGCCAAGTACTTCACTCACATGGTGCTCAAGCTCGAGGACAAGTGCCGCCGCATCGGCCGCAACCTGACGCTCGAGGCCACCTACAGCAAGCCGTCTGCCGAGCTCATCAACCTGTGGAACCATCAGGTCGAGATGAGCACCCAGTACACGGCCCGCGCCGAGCTGATCTCCGAGCACGAGCCGCATCGCGCCGTCATGCTCGTCATGGCAGACCGTCTGAACGCCACCGTTCGTCGCATCACCGACACCATGTATCACAGCGCAGACGAGTTCCTGGATGACCTGCGTGTCGTTCAGCGCTCCCTGGCCGCCTGCGGTGCCGTTCGTGCTGCCTACGGCCCGGTCCAGACCATCATCTGGCAGGTCGAGTCCTTCGGCTTCCATATGGTCGAGATGGAGTTCCGTCAGCACTCCGTGGTGCACGCCCGCGCCCTCAAGGATATCCACGAGAACGGTATCCACGGCGATCTGCAGCCCATGACGCGCGAGGTCATCGATACCTTCCGCGCCATCGGCTCCATCCAAAAGCGCTACGGCAAGAAGATGGCGCACCGCTACATCATCTCGTTCACCAAGAGCGCCCAGCATGTGGCCGACGTCTTTGAGCTTGCCCACCTGTCCTTTGCACACGAGGAGGATGTCCCCGAGCTCGACGTGATCCCGCTGTTCGAGCAGCTCGAGGACCTCGAGAGCTGCGTCGACGTGCTCGACCAGATGCTTACGCTGCCCGTGGTGCAAAAGCGCCTTGCCCAGACCAACCGCCGCATGGAGGTCATGTTGGGCTATTCCGACTCCTCCAAGGATGCCGGTCCTACCACGGCCATGCTCGCGCTGCACTCCGCGCAGGAGCGCATTGCCAAGTGGGCCGAGAAGAACGATATCGACCTGGTGCTCATGCACGGTCGCGGCGGTGCCGTGGGCCGTGGCGGCGGTCCGGCCAACAAGGCCGTGCTGGCGCAGCCCAAGGGTTCGGTCAACTGCTTCTTTAAGCTCACCGAGCAGGGTGAGGTCATCTTTGCCCGTTACGACAACCGCACGCTGGCTCAGCGCCATGTTGAGTCCGTTGCCGCCGCAACGCTTTTGCAGTCGGCCCCGAGTGTCGAGAAGACCAACACCGAGACCACGCAGAAGTTCTGGGATATGGCCGAGAAGCTTAACGCCGCAAGCCACGAGCGCTATCTGGACCTGCTCAACACCGAGGACTTTACACCGTGGTTCTCGACCGTGACGCCGCTGACCGAGGTCGGTCTGCTGCCGATCGGCTCGCGCCCGGCCAAGCGCGGCCTGGGTGCCAAGTCGCTCGACGACCTGCGTACCATTCCGTGGATCTTCAGCTGGAGCCAGGCGCGCATCAATCTGGCCGCTTGGTACGGCCTGGGTACCGCCTGCGAGCAGTTTGGCGATTTGGACCAGCTTAAGGCTGCCTACCAGGAGTGGCCGTTCTTCCGCACCTTTATCGACAACATCGAGATGTCGATCGCCAAGACTGACCAGCGCATCGCCAAGATGTATCTGCACCTGGGCGACCGCCAGGATCTGTCCAAGAAGGTCTTCACCGAGATGCAGCTCACGCGTAAGTGGGTCCTTGCCATCGTCGGTGACGAGTGGCCGTTGCAGCGTCGCCGCGTGCTCGGCTGCGCCGTCCGCGTGCGTAACCCCTACGTCGACGCCCTGTCCATCGCCCAGGTCCGCGCCCTTCGCGAGGTGCGCATGAACCAGGACGAGATGGCCGAGGAGAAGAAGGCCGAGTACATGAGCCTGATTCTTTCGACTGTGACCGGCGTCTCGGCAGGTTTGCAAAACACGGGGTAATCGATAGCCCTGTAGTCGCTGTCCGGGGCTGCCGTATGTTTACTTTCCGGCGCGTCCTCGGACATGCAAGAAGCCCTCGCTGCGCACTTCGTGCGGCGAGGGCTTCTTGCGTCCTGCGGAGTGCGCCGGAAAGTAAACATACGACAGCCCCTGCGATGTCCGGTCTTCGGCGGATTACTGGCTGGGGGAATAATGGCGCGCTTCGCGCGTTTGGAAAAGGCTTCGTGCTGCGGAATGCATTCAGAGGGAGACCCATCGGGCCCTTTTGTCCTCGGTCTTCGGGGATTGGGGCTGATGAGAATTAAGTGCGCTTCTCGCCTTACGACTGTAGCGGCTGCGGTCCCGTTTGGGATCGCGGTTGTTTTGTTGTGGGTCAAATATGAACGTTGTGTTAATGAGTCGGTAGACGGTGGTGTTTTTCGGTGAGAGGCGTATCCTTCCAACGATTTATCTAGTGTGTCAGTTGAAAGGAAGAGGGCGCTCGTCATTGTTTGAATGTGAACTGCCGTTTGACCACAAGACGTTGCATCTGGAACTCGAGGATAAGAACTTCGCGGGTGTGATGGAAGGTCATCAAAACGAGTTTAAGACCACGAAATCGCAGGAAGAGCTGGTGGAGGAGTCGCTTGCCAACCCTTACGGCTCGCCTTCGCTCGAGGAGCTTTGTGCTGGCAAGAAGGATATTGTCATCATTAGCTCCGATCATACGCGTCCCGTTCCCTCGCGTGTGACGATGCCTATTCTGCTGCATCACATCCATTCCGCTGCGCCTGAGGCGCGCGTTCGCATTCTGGTTGCTACGGGTATGCATCGTCCGTCGACGCACGAGGAGCTCGTCAACAAGTACGGCGAGGAGATCGTTGCCAACGAAGAAATCGTTATGCACGTCGCGACTGACGACAGCATGATGAAAAAGATCGGCACCCTGCCTTCTGGTGGCGAGTGCATCATCAACAAGATTGCGGCCGATTGCGATCTGCTGCTTGCCGAGGGCTTTATTGAGCCGCACTTCTTTGCCGGTTTCTCTGGTAGCCGCAAGTCCGTCCTGCCTGGCATCGCCAGCTACAAGACCATCATGTACAACCACAACGGTCAGTTTGTGAACGATTCCCACTCGCGTGCCGGCAACCTGTGCCACAACCACGTGAGTGAGGACATGTTCGCCGCCGCCGAGATGGCTCACCTTGCCTTTGTGCTCAACGTGGTGCTCAATGGCAAGCACGAGGTCATCGGCTCCTTTGCCGGCGACATCCACAAGGCGCACGAGGCCGGCTGCGAGTTCGTGAAGAGCCTTGCCGGCGTTGAGCCCGTCGAGTGCGAGATCGCCATTACCACCAACGGCGGCTACCCGCTCGACCAGAACATCTACCAGGCCGTGAAGGGCATGTGCGCTGCCGAGGCCACGCTTCCCGAGGGCGGCGTGATCATCGACGTCGCCGGTTGTGCCGACGGTCACGGTGGCGAGGGCTTCTATCACAACATCGCCGACAACGATCCGGCGGAGTTTGAGCGCGCCTGCATCGATCGTCCCAAGGACGAGACCCTGCCCGACCAGTGGACGAGCCAGATCTTTGCCCGCATCCTGGCGCATCACCCTGTGATCATGGTCACCGACCTGTGCGATCACCAGATGCTCAAGGATATGCACATGACGCCGGTCAACACCCTCGAGGAGGCGCTCAAGCTTGCCTTTGAGATGAAGGGTGCCGATGCCAAGGTCGCCGTCATCCCCGATGGCCTGGGTGTTGTTGTCGCACAGCACTAGTGCGCGGCTTAAACGAATCGTTTATAACCGACAAGAAAGATAAGGTTTTATGCTTACCAAACTCCTCTGCGAATTCGGCGCAACGGCCCTCATGATCGTCTTTGGCGTGGGCGTTCACTGCGATACCGTGCTCAAGGGCACCAAGTATCAGGGCTCCGGCCATATGTTTGCCATCACCACCTGGTCCTTTGGCATCTCGGTCTGCCTGTTTGTCTTTGGTGGCGCTGTGTGCATGAACCCCGCCATGGTGCTTGCCCAGTGCATCGTCGGCCTGGTGCCGTGGGGCAACTGCATCCCTTTCATGCTTGCCGATATGCTCGGCGGATTTGTGGGTGCCGTGATCGCCTGGTTTATGTATGCCGATGAGTTCAAGGCTTCCGAGGGCGTCGTCGACCCCATTGCCCAGCGCAACATCTTCTCGACCAACCCCACCACCGAGGGCGCGAACTATGCTCGTAACTTCTTCTGCGAGGCTATCTGCACCTTCGTGTTCATCAGCGCCATCCTTGCTGCCGCTAGCCGCGCCGGCGAGAACGTTCTGATGCTCGCAATCTGCGTCGGTCTGATCGTTTGGGCTGTTGGCATGGGCATGGGCGGCATCACCGGCTTCGCCATGAACCAGGCTCGTGACCTTGGTCCTCGCATGGCCTATCAGGTGCTGCCGATCAAGAACAAGGCTGACAACAACTGGAAGTACGGCCTGCTTGTTCCTGGCATCGCTCCGTTTGTCGGTGCTATCGTGGCTGCGCTGTTTGTGCATGGTTTCTTGGGCATGTTCTAGTCCAAGGCTACATAGTTGTCCGCTGGCCGCATGGGGTAACTTCCCAGCGCGTCCTCGGACATGAAAGAACCCCCGCTGCGCACTTCGTGCGGCGGGGGCTTTTTCGTCCTGCGGAATGCGCTGGGAAGTTACCCCATGCGGCCAGCTGCGGGATCTTTGCTGCGCTCGAGCAAGCAACCCAACATATAAATCTGAATTTGGATGGGAGGGGCTTGTTGCTGTTGGCGGCGTTGAGGCGCGAGTGACACTTTGGGATGCGTGGCGCCTTGGGGTGGGGCGGTGCTTTGGGATGAGCTCCTTACTTAGTTGAAGAGGGGTTTTATGGCTGATAGGTAGTCTTTGGCTACGTCCTCTTTTGGGGCTTGGAAGTTGTGCCAGGCCCACCATTGGACCATTCCTACGAAGCTTGAGGCTATGTGGTGTAGTAGGAAGCTTCGGTCCATGGTGGCGGCGGGGCCGTTTGGGTCGGTGGGGACGGTTTCGGCTGCTCGTGACATGATGGTCTTGCGTAAGCAGTCGGCGAAGACGCGTGAGCCGGCGCCAGCTACGAGGGCTCGTACGCCCTGGCGGCGCTCCCAGAGGTTGTTGAGGATATGCTCGACTTGTACGAGCGGATCATCGAGCGGTGTGCCATCGTCGTCGAGGGCGTGGGTGCAGATGTCGCTCACGAGTTCGGACAGTAGGTCATCTTTGCTCTTGAAGAGGCCGTAGAAAGTCGCGCGGCCTACGTGAGCGCGCGCGATGATGTCGCCGACGGTGATCTTGCCGTAGTCCTCCTCGCGAAGGAGCTCGGAAAACGCCGTGACAATGGCGGCGCGGCTTTTTGCCTTGCGGGCATCCATGGCTATGCATCCACATGAACAAGCAGGCAACGGAGCGTGCCGGAGCAGCCCTCGTAGGGGCGTTTACCGGCGCCGTAGCCGACGGCCTCGATGCGGTAGCGGGCCGGCAGGTGCTCGGACGTGCGCAGTGCGGCGACGATGGCGGCGCCCGTGGGCGTCACGAGCTCGCCGGCGACCGGTGCGGGCGTGAGGGCGATATTGCCCGCCTGGCACAGGTTGACGACAGCGGGGACGGGTATGGGCATGAGACCGTGGGCACAGCGGATGGTGCCGTGACCCTCGGAGAGCGACTCGACCACGATGTCCTCAATACCCAGGTCATCGAGGCAGATGGCGACAGAGCAGACGTCGACGATGGAGTCGACGGCGCCCACCTCGTGGAACATGACGGTCTCGGGCGTCTTGCCGTGAGCCTTGGCCTCGGCGGCGGCGAGCGCGGTAAAGATGGCGATCGCGCGACGCTTGGCGCCATCGCTTAGCTGCGAGCCATCGATGATGGCGGTGACGTCCGCCAAAGAACGGTGGTGATGGCCGTGGGCGTGATGGTGACCCTCGTGGCCATGACCGTGGGCCTCATGGTCATGCTCGTGGCAGTGCTCGTGTTCATGCTCGCCATGATCATGATGGTGGTGCTCATGCTCGTGCGTGTGCTCGGCAGGCGCTTCGTTGCCGTAGAGCCAGGCCATGTCGTGGTCGTGGTTCTCGAGCTCCTCTGCCAGCTGAACGTCAAAGTCGCAGGCGTCGATGCCATGCTTGTTTGCGCGTGTAACGGCAATCTCAAAGCCGTCGACCGGCAGCGTGGCGAGCTGCTCGCGCAGATGCTTCTCGCTGGCGCCCAGGTCGAGCAGGGCCGCGACGGTCATATCGCCGCTGATGCCCGAGGTGCCGTCGATGATAAGCGTGTGGTGATGGTTGGACATGAAATGCTCCTTAGCGGGCGCAGGACGTGCCGGCGCTCAGATGATTGATAAGACTTGCCTGGTAGGCGGCACCAAAGCCGTTATCGATATTGACGACCGAAACGCCGCTGGCGCAGGAGTTGAGCATGGCGAGCAGCGCGGCAACGCCGCCAAAGTTCGCGCCATAGCCCACGCTGGTGGGGACGGCGATGACCGGACAGCTCACAAGGCCTCCGATGACGCTCGCCAGGGCGCCTTCCATGCCGGCGATGGCGATGACCACCTGCGCCTGGGCAAGTTCCTCAGCATGAGCGAGCAGGCGGTGCAGGCCGGCGACACCCACGTCGTAGAGGCGATCGACCTCGTTGCCGTAGAACTCGGCCGTCAACGCGGCTTCCTCGGCAACGGGCAGGTCGCTCGTGCCGGCGCAGGCGACGACGATGCGTCCGTTGCCGTTGGGGGAGGGCTTGCCACCCACCAGGGCGAGCTGGGCGTCCGGGACATATCCCAGGTCGATGCCGTTGCCGAGGAGCTCCGAGGTGCAGGCTGCCTTTTCGTCGTCCAGGCGCGTGACCAGGATGCGCTCCTGGCCGGCATCGAGTAATGCTTTGATAATGGCGGCAATTTGCTCGGCGGTTTTACCGGCACCGTAGACAACTTCGCCGGCTCCCTGGCGCACCCCGCGCGAAAGGTCGAGCTGCGCAAAGCCCAAATCGGCGGTCGGAGCCGTCTGGATGCGCGTGAGGGCGTCGGCAGGGGTGACTGCTCCGCCGGCAACATCGCTCAGCAATTGCTCAAGATCTCGCTTATCCATATATGTTCCCTTCGACGGCGCAAAGTCTAGCACTCAAAGGGTATGTTTCCGAACACTAGGACAAAATTGTTCGGAAACTATAGGACAGACTGAATCAATTGTTAGACGGATTGGCTAGTCGCGCAGGATGATGTCCATGGCGAGCATCAGATTGCGCTCGTCGATGGCAAACGGGGCGGCCTCGCGCGTCTTGGGCTTGGCACAAAACGCGATGCCCGTGCCCGCGGCCTGAATCATGGGGATGTCGTTGGCACCGTCGCCAATCGCGACGGTGTGGGCCATATCGACGCCGCACTCAACTGCCCAGTCCAGCAGCTGGATGAGCTTGGACTCCTTGGTCACAATGTCGGCAGCCAACTTACCGGTGAGCTTGCCGTCCACGACCTCCAGACGATTGGCCAGGCAGAAGTCGATACCCGCGGCAGCCACGATCTTGTCAGCGACCTCGTGGAAACCGCCGCTCACCACGCCGACCTTCCAACCCTTGCTGTGCGCCGAGCGCACAAGCTCCAACGCGCCGGGGGTAAATGTCACGCGCTCAAAGGTGCGCTCGAACACGCTCTCGTCCAGGCCGGCGAGCAGCCCCACGCGCTCCTCGAGCGCCTGCTTAAAGTCGAGCTCGCCGCGCATGGCGCGTTCGGTGATCTGTGCCACCTGCTCGCCCACGCCGGCCTCTTCGCCCAACAGGTCGATGACCTCCTGGTTGATGAGCGTGGAGTCGATATCCATAACGATGAGGCGTGCAGTCATGGCGGGCCTTTCCGAGTGCTGTTTTATTGGGGCATATTGTCGCACGTGACGAGCGCGGGCGGGTGCCGCGGCGCGTCAATTGTTTCGTCTCCGTCAAGTCTTTGGGCAGGAGCCACTTTTTCGCGGCACATCGACGCGAGTGCGATAAGATAGAACGCCATGTCTGGCTGCGCGGTTTACGCAGGCTGGGCAAATCTGTACGACGCCGCCCGGAACGACACGGGGCGGCACAGATCCATAAAGGAGGATCACTGGTATGAGCCAGACCCGTCCCATCGATGAGCATTCCATGCACACCCGTACCTGCGGCGAGCTTCGCTTCGAGAACGTGGGCGAAGAGGTCACCCTCACCGGTTGGGTGAGCCGTCGCCGCGACCACGGCGGCCTTATCTTCTGCGACCTTCGCGACCGCGAGGGCATCACGCAGCTCACCTTCGACCCCGAGCACTCCGACGGCGATGCCTTTAAGATCGCCGAGACCATGCGTCCCGAGTGGCCCATCAAGATTCACGGCGTCGTGCGCGCCCGTGGCGAGGAGACCACCAACACCAAGCTCGCGACCGGCGAGATCGAGGTCCTGACCGACCACGCCGAGGTGCTCAACACGTCCGTCACCCCGCCGTTCCAAATCGAGGACGGCATCGAGACCAGCGAGGACACCCGCCTGCGCTATCGCTATCTGGACCTTCGTCGTCCCGAGATGATGGCCAACCTCAAGCTGCGCTCCGACTTTACCTTTGCCATTCGCGAGGCGCTGCACAACCGTGAGTTCATGGAGGTCGAGACGCCCTCCCTGTTCAAGTCTACGCCCGAGGGCGCCCGCGACTTCATCGTCCCCAGCCGCATCCAGCCGGGCAACTTCTATGCCCTGCCGCAGTCCCCGCAGCTCCTGAAGCAGCTGCTTATGGTCGGTGGCGTCGAGCGCTACTACCAGGTTGCCAAGTGCTTCCGCGACGAGGACTTGCGTGCCGACCGTCAGCCCGAGTTCACCCAGGTCGATATTGAGATGTCCTTCGTGGACCAGAATGACGTCATGAGCGCGCTCGAAGAGGTCCTGGCCGATGCCTTCGGCCGCATGGGTGTCGAGATGCCCACGCCGCTGCGTCGCATGAACTACTGGGAGGCCATGGACACCTATGGCTCCGACAAGCCCGATACCCGCTATGGCATGCACTTGGTCGACCTGACCGACATCTTCGCCAACTCCAAGTTCAAGGTCTTTGCGACTGCCGCAAACGAGGAGGGCTCTGTCGTCAAGGCTATCAACGCCAAGGGCGCCGGTGCCTGGGCACGTGCCAAGATCGATAAGCTCGCCGGCGTGGCCTCCACGTTTGGCGCCAAGGGCTTGGCCTGGATCGCCTTCCGCGAGGACGGCTCCATCAATAGCCCCATCGTCAAGTTCTTCTCGGACGAGGAGATGGCCGCTCTGCGCGAGCGCATGGACGTCGAGCCCGGCGACCTTGTGATGTTCGCCGCCGGCCCGCGCCTGCTCTCCGACGAGATCCTGGGCGGCATGCGTTCCCACATGGCCAACGCGCTCGAGATCAAGCGCGAGGGCCACGACTTCCTGTGGGTCGTCAACTTCCCGCTGTTCCACTGGGATGAGGACCGCAAGGCCTACGCTGCCGAGCACCAGCCCTTCACCCTGCCGACCGAGACCGACATCGCCAAGATCGAGGCCGACCCGCTGGCAGCCGGTTCGTGCACCTACGACTTTGTCATGGACGGCTTTGAGGCCGGCGGCGGCGGTATGCGTATCCACAACGCCGAGATGCAGATGTCCATGCTCAAGCTCCTGGGCTTTACCGAGGAGCGCGCCGAGTCGCAGTTCGGCTTCCTCATGGAGGCGCTCAAGTTTGGTGCGCCCCCGATGGGCGGTTTTGCTCTGGGCCTGGACCGCGTGTGCATGCTGCTCACCGGTTCCGACTCCATCCGCGACGTCATGGCGTTCCCCAAGACGGCCAGCGGCTCCGACCTCATGTCGGGCGCCCCGAGTGCCGTTAGCGGCGTCCAGCTCAAGGACGTTAGCCTGCGCCTGATGTAGGCGAGCGGCTACATATTGCCCGTAACGAGGGAAGGACGCGCGCCTTCCCTCGTTTTTTATGCGCCGAGGTTGTGGGGGCATGGGATGACCGGGCGTCGCGGAAAGTGCGTCCCGGAATCTGCGTCCAGAACGGGTCGCGCTTTCCCAAAGGGGGTCCTCTGGGAAAGCGCGACCCAGAATTCGGCAAAAAATGGGACACAGTTTCCGGTTGAGCGGTCTAACGGAAACTGTGCCCCAGAATGAGCACTCAAAACGGGGCAGGCTTTCCGCAACAACTGTCTGGCGGAAAGCCTGTCCCAGTTTCTTATAGCGAGTCTCTCTGAATTAGCTGCATGTGCATCACGGAGGTGGTGGGCTCGGCGCCCGTGATCATGTCGAGCGCAATGTTGGCGGCCATGTGGCCTTCTTCGCGCAGGGGCTGGCGGACGGTCGTGAGCGCGGGGACGCAGCACGCCGCAATCTCGTGATCGTCGAAGCCGACGACAGAAACGTCCGCCGGAACAGATAGGCCTGCCTCGTTGAGTGCGGTGATGACGCCAGCCGCGATACGGTCCGATCCGCAGAGCACGCCATCGAAAGCAATCTCGCGCGCGAGGATCTGGTGCATGGCCTGATAGCCGTCTCCGCTGTTCCAGCCGGTATAGATAACGTTTGCGCCTGGGAGGTCTTCGCCCAGGACGGTGCGGTAGCCGCGCAGGCGGTCGACAACAGCGGGGTTGTCTTGCGGTCCCAACACGGCGACGATATCTTTGCGCCCGCGCTCTTTCATAGCGAGTGCCGCAAAGCGTCCACCCTCTTCGTCGTCAGAGTAGACTGTCGAGAACACATCGCGATAGGGGTGGCCCTCGAGCTGGCCGCACAACACGGTGGGTACACCCAGCTCGCGCAGCACCTCGAGCAGCTCGCTGCCCTTGTAGGGGGAGACGTCGATCACGGCGTCGAACGAGCGGCGCTCAAAGTGCTCGCGTGCGCGGTTGCGCTCATGCGTAGAAGACGCCTGCAAGATAACGGGCAGATAGGACGACTCCGACAGTTCCTCGGTAATGCCGCTCAAAAACTCGCTATAGGTGGGGTCGCTGAAGAGTTCACTCAGGGGCTCGGTCACGAGCACGGCGATGATTTCCGTGCGCCCGACAGCGAGCGCTCGGCCACGGGCATTGGGGACAAAATTGACTTCCTTGGCCGCCGCGCGGACGCGCTTTTTGGTTTCCTCGCTAATGCGGGGCGAATCGTTGAGGGCGCGCGATGCCGTGGAGCGCGACACGCCGGCAGCTGCGGCAACCTCGGCAAGCGTAGGTGCGGTGCGAACTGGTTGGGTCATGGCGTCTCCTGGAAAATGCGGTCGATGTTGTCACTGATACGGGCTGGTGCGGATACAGCTTACTATAGTGCACCTGAACAGCGTTCATGATATCCGGTGACAGGTGTCGTTTTGCAACCAAGCCGCAATCGAATACGTCTCGTGTGGGTGAGATATCAGCGGGCGTGGCGGTTGCCTACGAGCTTAAGAATGATGTTTTGCGCTGAGTTTCGATACTCAGGGTGACATAAGTGAGGCGGTTGTACAACCGGTTGCACCGTTAATCCGGCAGAATCGACCGTTCAGCGGACAACCGGTTGCACAGGGTTTTGCATCGCCCGTAAGATAAGGACAACCGGTTGCACAAGAATCACTACGATGACGAAGGAGCATCACCATGGACGCCATTAACGATTGGGAAAACCAAGCGCTCACCCACAGGAACCGCCTGGCACCCCATGCGTACTTTATGGGTTACGAGACCGCCGATCTCGCCGCTACGTACAGCCGCGAGCTGTCGCGCGGGTTTGTCCAGCTGTCCGGCTCGTGGCAGTTCCGCCTCTTTGAGGGGCCTGCTGCTGTCTCCAACGAGGAACTTTCCACGTACGAGCCCGAGTGGGATCGCGTGGAGGTTCCGCACCTGTGGCAGGTAGATGGCTATGGCAATCTTGCCTATACCGACGAGGGCTTCCCGTTCCCGGTGGACCAGCCGTTTGTTCCCTCCGACGACCCCACGGGCGTGTATCAGCGCATCGTCAATCTTCCCGCCGTTCCTGCCGGCGCTCGCGAAATCATTCGTTTCGACGGCATCGAGAGCTATGGCGAGCTGTACGTCAACGGCAAGTTTATCGGCATGACCAAGGGCTCGCGCCTGTCTGCCGAGTTCGACGTGACTGACGCACTCGTCGAGGGCGACAACCTGTTTGCGGTCAAGGTCCTGCAGTACAGCGATGGCAGCTATATCGAGGACCAGGATATGTGGTGGGCCTCGGGCATTTTCCGCGACGTGTACCTTATGCAGCGTCCCGCCGCGCACCTGGTCGACTTTAGGTTCCGCACGCACCGCGAGGGCGATGCCGCTCTGATCACGCTCGATACGGTGGCCGAGGGCGCTTCCCGCGTCGTGTTTACACTCAGCGATGGCGAGAACGTGGTGGCTACGGGCGAGTGCGTCGACGGCCATGCCGAGTGCAGCGTGACCGATGTCCACTTCTGGAATCCCGAGGACCCCTTCCTCTATGACCTTACGTTTGAGGTCTACGACGGCTACCAGGTCAGCGAGTACGTTCCGCATCGCCAGGGTCTTGCCGAGGTGACGGTCGAGGGCAATCATATCTACCTCAACGGTACTTACTTTAAGATGCATGGCGTCAACCGCCACGATCACGACGATCACAAGGGTCGCGCCGTGGGCCTCGATCGTATGCGCCGCGACCTGGAGCTCATGAAGCGACACAACATCAACGCAGTGCGCACCTCTCACTATGCCAATGACCCGCGCTTCTACGAGCTGTGTGATGAGTATGGCATCATGCTGGTCGCCGAGACCGATATGGAGAGCCACGGCTTTGAGAATATCGGCAATATCGCCCTGGTCACCGACGACCCGGCATGGGAGCCGGCCTACGTCGACCGCATTGAGCGCCTGGTGATGCAGGAGCGCAACCACGCCTGCATCATTATGTGGTCGATGGGCAACGAGAGCGGCTATGGCTGCAACATCCGCGCGATGTACGCCAAGGCTCACGAGCTCGATGGCCGTCCGGTCCATTACGAGGAGGACCGCAACGCCGATACCGTCGACGTTATCTCCACCATGTACTCCCGCGTGTCGCAGATGAACGACTTTGGTGAGCATCCGTTCCCCAAGCCGCGCATCAACTGCGAGTACGGTCACTCTATGGGCAACGGTCCCGGAGGCCTGTCCGAGTACCAAGAGGTTTTCGATCGCTGGGATTGCATCCAAGGCCAGTTTATCTGGGAATGGTGCGACCACGGTCTGGCTGCTGTGACCGAGGACGGCGTTGCCTACGACATGTATGGCGGCGACAACGGCGATTACCCCAACAACAGCAACTTCTGCATCGATGGCATGGTGTTCCCCTGGCAGCAGCCGAGCCCGGGCCTTACCGAGTACGGCCAGGTCATCTGCCCAGTCCGCATGGCTTATGACGCCGAGGCAGGCGAGCTGACCGTCACCAACAAGCGTTGGTTCACCACCCTCGAGGATGTCTGCCTGTCGGCGGAGACCCTGGTGGACGGCGACGTAGTGTGCCGCAAGACGCTCATGCCCGGTGCGGTTGCCCCCGGCGAGTCCGTCCAGCTTCCGCTGGTGATTCGCGAGGCCGCGGTAGGCGAGACCCTGCTGACCGTGCGCGCCTACACCATGGCGGCTCACGCCTGGTGCGAGCCGATGTTCCAGCTGGGCGCAAGCCAGTTTGCCATCGCCAACCATCCGGCGCCGGCCATCGCGGCCCCCGCTCGTCCTGAGCTTACGGTCGAGGAGACCGAGCAAGAGATCCGCATTCACTCCCTCAACGGTGAGCTGACCTTCAGCAAGGTAAACGGTACCGTGAGCGAGTGGAAGGCATCCGGCCGCGACGTCATGGCCTCTGGTCCCCAGGTTGGTTTTTGGCATCCGCTCGTCGACAACCACGCTCAGGAGTATGACTCCCTGTGGAAGGACAACTTCATCGATGTGATGCAGACGTCTACCCGCAAGGTTTCTTGGAAGCAGGACGGCAATGCGGTCGTCGTTACCGTGAGCCAGCGTATCGCTCCTCCCGTCCGCGCGTTCGGCATGCGCGTCGAGCTCGTCTACACCGTGCTTCCGAGCGGTCGCGTCGACCTCAAGGTTTCCGGCGAGCCCTACGGCGATTACTCGGATATCATCCCGCGCATCGGCATCTCCTTCGAAGTCCCCGGTTGCGATCGTGCCGTCGAGTGGTATGGCCACGGTCCGGGCGAGAACTATCCGGACTCGCTGCGCGCCAACCCGGTCGGTCATTACCGCACCACGGTCGACGACATGTTCACGCCCTACGTTATGCCTCAGGACTGCGCCAACCGCGAGGGTACCCGCTGGGTTGCTCTGCGCTCTAGCCATGGCGACGGCGTGCTGGTGACCCGTCCGGCTGACGCCGCCTCCAACCCGTTCTCATTCTCGGCATGGCCCTATAGCTGCGAGGCCATCGATAACGCCAAGCACGTCTACGACCTTGTCAAGGGCGACACGGTTACGGTCAATATCAACGACCAGCTGCTCGGCCTTGGTTCGAACTCTTGGGGTTCCGAGGTGCTCGATTCCTACCGCACCCGTTTTGAGAGCTTCAGCTTTGAGGTGTCCCTGCGACCGCTGACGTCTGCCGATCTGGCTCAGGCGCTGGCACCCATTAAGGAGGCATAAGTCATGCATGTCTTTAACTCGCGCGCCGATTTCGACGCTCAGATGAAGTCCGTCAAGAAGTGGATGCGCACCGGTCAGGCGCTCGATGGCGTTGCCGACCTGCAGCACGACGTGGCTTACTCCATCGGCGACTCGTTGGTGTACTGGTGGGTCTATGCCCGCGAGGCCGCTACCGCCGATCTGGTCGGTCACCGTCGCTACCATGCCGTGCTCGCTCCGCTCGACGGCGGCCTGACCGTCGAGGTGGCTTCCAAGGCGGATCTTACCTGCACGCGCACTTACAGCGATATCGACGATCGCGAGCGCTTTGAGGGTATGGGGGAGACCGTGACGATTCCCGCCGGCGGCGTTGCCGTCGTCGAAATTGACGAGGCCTACCGTGTCGTGGCCGATGTCGCGGATTCCCGCGTCGTGGTACTGCACGTGACGGTTGAAGGTTATTCCTTCCCCAACAAGTAGTATTCGTCCGTTTGGGCGTTTGCTTAGCGCCGTTAAGGGGGATGGCTTTGTTGACTCCCTTTTCCCCATTCCCCTTAGCAGGTGCGCCGTCCACGATTGCGCTTGCAGTCCGGACGGTTTTAGATGAGATATAACGGATGATTGGGAGGGCTTATGAGCTCTGAAAAACGAGGAACGATTGGTTCGTTCGCTCTGCTGGGCATGACGGTCGCCGCCGTGTTCGGTATCAAGAACATCATCAACAACAACGCGGCCATCGGCTTGGCAGCTGCGCCGTCGTTCTTCTTCGCCACGCTTTTGTACTTTGTCCCCTATACCCTGGTTACCGCCGAGTTCGTCGGCCTTAACAAGGACTCCGAGTCGGGCGTGTACGCCTGGGTCAAGACCTCGATGGGCGGCCGCTGGGCATTCCTGACGGCGTTTAGCTACTGGTTCGTTAACCTGTTCTACTTTGCGTCCGTCCTGCCTAACGTCATCATTTACGCGAGCTACGTGTTCTTTGGTGCCAATGCCGAGCTCTCGCAGCTGTGGATCACCATTATCGAGATCGTCGTCTTTGCTATCGCCACGTGGGTTTCGACCAAGGGCGCTAAGTGGATCGGCTCCATTTCCTCCTTCGGCTCGACCGCGGCTCTCGGCCTGACTGCCGTGTTCATCTTGCTGTCCCTGGCTGCTGCCTTTGGCGGCGTCGAGTTCGCTACGGCTCCTACCCCCGCTAACATGGCTCCCGACACGACCAACTTCGCAACTATGTGGGGCTTCTTCGGTACGCTTGCCTGGATCATCCAGGGCGTTGGCGGCGCTGAGTCTGTCGGCGTGTTCCTTAACGACCTTAAGGGTGGCGTCAAGGCCTTCGTGCGCACCGTCGTTATCGCCGGCCTGACCATCGGCCTTCTGTATGCAGGCGCTTCGCTGCTGGTCAACCTGTTCATTCCCGAGGGCGGCGTTGCCATCTCCACCGGTATCTTCGACGTATTCGGCGCTGTCTTTGCCCACTTTGGCATTCCCATGGAAGTGTCCACGCGCGTCATTGGCCTGATCCTTCTCGCTGCCACGCTGGGCTCCCTCATGATGTGGACCTCTGCTCCCATCAAGGTCTTCTTCACCGAGATCCCCAAGGGCGTCTTTGGTAGCAAGATCGTCGAGCTCAACGAGCACGGCATTCCTGCCCGCGCTGCCTGGCTGCAGTTTGCCATCGTCGTCCCCATCCTGATCATCCCGGCCCTGGGCTCCGGCAACCTAGACGACCTGCTCATGATCGTCACCAACATGACGGCTGCCACCGCTCTGCTCCCGCCGCTGCTGATCCTGCTTGCCTACTTTATGCTGCGCAAGAACTTCGACGCTGCTCCCCGTGGCTTCCGCATGGGTTCGCGTACCTTTGGCCTGGCCATTGCTGCATTCCTGCTTGTGGTCTTCTGCTTCGTGCTTATCTGCGGCACCATCCCGCTCGATCGGCCTCTGTGGCTGACACTGGTCTACAACGTTGGCGGTGTAGTTATCTTCCTGGGCCTTGCCGTGATGTGGTACAACCGCTACATCAACCGCCTGCGCGATACCGATCCCGAGGCTGCCGAGAGCGAGCTTCGCCCCTCCGTCCTCGACATGATGGAGTAGCGGCTAGGATTAATCTGCGGCTGTGGAATAAATCGATTCCCTTTCCTAAGGAGGGGCCTTACGAGGCCCCTCCTTTTGTGTTTTGGGACATGGTTTTGGACCCCGTGGTCAAAAAATGCCAAATATGAGTACTGTTGCAAAAGAGGTGTCATATTTTTCGGCCCGTTCTGAGCGAAAATGGGCTCAAAATCAATTTATCTAACCCCCTTTAAAGGGCGTTTGACGGCTTTCAACCTCTTCGAATCGCTCAAAGTAGGCACTTTGCTCTCGATTTTGCTGCTACTAAATTGGTGACAGTACTCATATTTGCCACTTTTTGCCCACGAGGTGTTCAGAGGAGCTCTCGACAAGCATCTAACGCTACAATAACTACCACGTGGCTGGGTTTGCCGGCCGAATGTGCGATGCCGCGGGAGGGGACATGGTCGAGTTTACAAAGACGATTAAAGATCCGTTGGGACTGCATGCCCGCCCGGTTGCGCTGCTTTACGACATCATTGCCAAGCATCGTAGCAACGTATCGGTCAGCATCGGCGACCGCCATACCGACGGTCGCGACGTTATGGGCCTCATGGCTCTCTACGGCGAGTGCGGCGAGGATATCATCTTCCGCGTTTCGGGCGTGGATGAGGCCTCGTGCGTCACGTCAATCAGAAACCTCTCGCTCTAAAGCGCAACAATGTGACGAAGGGACAGTCCCTTTTTCACATCTGTTTCGTATGGGAAACTTTTTCGAAAACTGAATAGGGACCCTTTCCAAAAAGTTAACCACGTGCTAGTTTACTGTAGCGAACATAGACGTGGTTAACTTTTGCTGCGTCGATGTTGAGGACGAACTGACGTTAGGAGCACACTCATGTCTTGCGGACCGCAGATGCCGGCCATGCCGCTTTCGATGGTGAAAGCGGGCGAAACCGTGCACGTGTCTCGTGTAAAGGGCAATGAGGACATGAAGCACCACCTCAAGGACCTCGGCTTTGTCGAGGGCAGTGAGGTTCACGTGGTGAGCTCGAGTGGCGCCAATATCATCGTCACCGTGCTCGGCGCGCGCTTTGGCATTGATACCAAGGTCGCCATGCACATCATGACTGTCGGTTAGTTCGCAGCATTCCATAAAAGCTGAAAGGGGGAAAAGAATATGAAGACGTTGGGTGACGTTAAGGTGGGCGAGAGCTCTACCATCGTCAAACTTCACGGCGAGGGCGCACTTCGCCGTCACCTTATGGACCTGGGGCTCATCAAGGGCACTTCGTTCAAGGTCGTAAAGGTTGCACCGCTCGGTGATCCGGTCGAGATCAACGTGCGCGGCTACGAGCTCTCCATCCGCAAGGAGGAGGCTGCCGTCGTCGAGGTCCAGTAAGGGCCGGCGGCGCATATTTCTGCAGATAAAGTTAGGTTTTTCTAACTCAATAATGCAGTGTTGAAGCACATTATCCAGTCCGCGCGGAGAAAGCAGCGCGGGCACACAAGGAAGAAGGATTGAATGGCGGATTCTCAGATCCATGTCGCGCTGGCGGGTAACCCCAACTGCGGCAAGACCACCCTCTTACAGCAGCTGAAACCAGCCATCACCCCCCACGGCACCCGCACCGGCCAGGTGACGCTCAACGGCACGCCGGTGGACGGGCTGTCCTTCCGGGACCAGAGCACCCGAATCGGCTACGTGATGCAGGACCCGGACAGTCAGCTGGTCACCGACCAGGTGTGGCATGAGCTGGCCTTCGGGCTGGAAAATCTGGGGCTGGATCAGCAGACTATCCGCCTGCGAGTGGCGGAGATGGCCCAGTTCTTCGGCCTGCAGGAGCTGTTCCACCGGGACGTCCACACCCTCTCCGGCGGACAAAAACAGCAGGTGAACCTGGCTGGCGTCATGGTCATGCAGCCGGACGTTTTGGTGCTGGACGAGCCCACCGCTCAGCTGGACCCGGTGTCCGCCGGGGCGTTCTTCCAGATGCTCCGACGCATCAACCAGGAGCTTGGCGTGACGGTCATTCTGTCCGAGCACCGGTTGGAGCAGCTGTACGCCACCGTAGACCAAGTGGTGGTGCTGTCCGACGGGAGACTCCACGCCAACGGCACCCCAGAACAGGTGGCGCGACAGCTGATGGAGGAACAATCCGACCTGCTGCCTATGCTGCCCGCCCCGGTGCAGATCAGCAGCGCGGTCACCGGCGGGACAGCGTGTCCCATGACCGTCCGAGCGGGACGGCTGTGGCTGGAGCAGTGGGCGGAGGGACGTACCATTCCGCCTGTCAAAATGAGAAAAACACCGGAAAGTGAGAACAATGAGCCAGTTTTGGAGCTGAAAGATGTCTGGTATCGCTATGACAAAGATGCTCCAGACGTCCTCCGGGGCGTCACCTTCACCGTCACCCAGGGCAGCTTCTGCGCCCTCACCGGCGGCAACGGCAGTGGGAAATCCACCCTCCTGAAGAGCATCTGCGGCCTGTGCAAGCCCTATCGTGGTTGGGTGAAGGTGCAGGGGAAAAAGCTGGGCAAATACGGCAAGGGCGAGCTTTTTAAACAGCGGCTGGCGCTGCTGCCCCAGAACCCCAAGCAGCTGTTCGTAGGCAAGACGGTGGAGGAAGACCTGTTGGAGCTGGGCACCCCGGAGCAGGCCCAGGCCATGGCCCAAAGTATGGGCATCACCGACCTGCTCTCCCGCCACCCCTACGACCTGTCCGGCGGCGAGCTGCAAAAGGCGGCCCTGGCCAAGGTGCTGCTCCTCCAGCCCAAAATCCTGCTGCTGGACGAGCCGACCAAGGGGCTGGACGCCTTCTACAAGGAACAGCTGGCGCAATTGTTGCTGCGCTTCCAGGCAGAGGGCGGCACCATCCTGATGGTCAGCCACGACGTGGAGTTCTGCGCCCGCTTCGCCACCCACGCCGCCCTGTTCTTCGACGGGGACGTGACGGCGGTGCAGCCGGCGGGGCAGTTCTTCGCCGGAAACCAGTTTTACACCACCGCAGCGGCTCGCATGAGCCGGACGGTATTCCCCGACGCGGTGACAAATGAGGAGGTCATTGCCCGATGCAGCGAGATGGTATGAAAGGGAAAAAAGTGCTCTCTGGCCTGTGCCTGGCGGCAATGGCGTTGGTCATCGTCTGGGTCAGCTGGCGCAACGGCATCGTCAACTACATCATGGGCCTCTGCTTCGTCACCGAGGGCGCTATCCCTTACGCTGCCGCTGACCCGCTGCGCGTCCTGCCCAGCTGCGTCATCGGCGCAGCCCTCTCCGGTGCGCTGTCCATGACCTTCGGCTGCGCCCTCCGCGCCCCTCACGGCGGCATCTTCGTCTTCCCGGTCGTTGACCATGCCGTGATGTACTGTGTGGCTCTGGCGGTCGGCAGCGTCGTGGGTGCGGTCATCCTGAGCCTGCTCAAGAAGACCCGCACCGAAGAATAATCAGGCTATTCGCTCCCTTTTCAAGTATAAACAGCCAAAGGCCCCCATCCGGTATCTGCCGGATGGGGGCCTTTGGCGTATGGAAGAAAAACCTCTCCGTCATTGCTTCGCAATGCCACCTCTCCTATCGAGGAGAGGCCTTGGCAGTGCATAAAACTTTATCTCTTCGCCAGAGGCTCCCCTCGGTAGGGGAGCTGGCTGCCGAAGGCAGACTGAGAGGTTAATTACCAATAAAACACAAAAACCCGCCTGGCAGCGGGTTTTTGTGTATAGAGGGGTGGGAAAGTATATAAAGTGGTGAATCGCGTGATCAGTCGGCAGCATATCGTACCCGAACACCGGAATCCCCGGCGGTACATCAGAACTTCAGTGACGCTGCCTTGCAGTATGTATTATACCCGAATTTATTTTCTTGTCAAATGCAAAAATTTGGTTTCGCTTTAATTTAGCACTTTACTTTTTGACAAAAACTTTATATAATTAAAGACGGCAAAACGAAAACTGATTTTTGCACAGTTTGTACTATTGCTACAACAATAAAACTTTACTTTCAAAAAATTTTATGTAATGTAACATATTTCAAAAGGAGTACTTTTCCTATGGACGATTTGGACCGCAAGATTCTCGCCCTCCTCGCAAAGAACGCCCGTATGCCGGTGAAGGAAATCGCCGAAAAGGTGGCGCTGACCAGTCCCGCTGTCTCCAGCCGCATCCACAAGCTGGAAACGGACGGCATCATCAGCGGCTATACCGTGATGCTCAACCGCCCGTCCGACCGGGTCTATGTGGATGCTCTCATCAGCCTCTCGGTGGCCCCGTCCCAGCGGGACGAGCTGGTGGAGCTGATGAAGAACAGCAAAGAGGTGCTGCAGTGCTACCACGTCACGGGAGCTTACACCTTCCTCATCAAGGTGAGCTGCGGCAGTATGCCCCAGCTGGAACACCTCATCTTACAGTTCCAGAAGCTGGGTACCACCAGCACCCAGATCATCCTCTCGACGCCCGTCAATCACGGTGACCTTGAGGCCATGATGCTGTAAGCGTTCATAGAACTGTTACACTTGTGGGTGCAATTTTCGCCCGCCGTGGGTCGTTTACCGAATAGCAGGGATAAATCATCAAATACTATCACTGCACACCGAAAACCTCACCCTGCGAACGAAAGGATAAATTGAATATGAAACGTATCATTGCTTGTCTGATGGCCGGCGTCATGCTGCTGGCTCTGGTGGGCTGCGGCGCGTCGGGCAGCTCCGGCAGCGCGTCTTCTGCCGCGAAGAAAGATTACACCCAGATCCTCCACGACGCCCGCAGCGACGAGGACAACAAGTATGAGATGATATTCACCAAAGGCGAGGACGGCAAGTTCACGGCCCAGTACGGCTACAGCGCCGAGTATGAGGCCGACCAGCTCTCCGATGAGGTGGCCAACATGATGATGCCTCTGCTGGGCCTCGAGGACGATATGTACGACGACTTCGCCGCCTCGGTGTCCGGCATGATGGTCAGCGTCTACGGCGTGGCCATCGTCAAGCCCGCCGAGGGCAAGACGCAGGACGTGGTGGATGCGTTGGATGCCTATGTCCAGAGCCAGCAGAAGTCCATGGAGCATTACCTCGAAGACCAGTACCAGATCGCTTCTGCCGCCCGCGTGGCGACTGTCCCCACCGGCGAGGTGGTCATGGTCTGCTGTGAGGACAGCGACACCGTCTTTGAAAACATCAAAAAGGCTCTGGCCGCATAACGTATTGCAGGAAAAAGCCCCCGCTTCCAGCTGGAAGCGGGGGCTTTGCTGTATTTGTTGATTACGGGTTCTCGATGGCGTTCACGAGCTTGTTGGCGATGTACTGGTGGCCCTTGATGGTGGGATGCACGTCGATGGTGGTCTCGGTGTTGGGGATGGCCACATAGGTCAAGTTATAAGTCTTGGCGATCTGCTTCTCAAACTTGTTCAGCTTGTTGAAGTAGCTGCGCCAGCAGGGGATGAGCGGCACAGGGTTGGTGTAGCCCACGAGGATGATCTGGGCATCCGGGTTGAGATTGCGGATCTCCTGCACGATGGAGATGAGGGCTGCGGTGGTCTTGGGGTAAGTCTCGTCGCAGATCTTGCTCATGCCGGAGAAGAGCAGATTCCAGGTGGCGTCCCTCTCGGCCTTGGTCAGGTCCATCGCCTTGATGCTGCGGTAGATGGTGGACATGGTGGAGCCGGAACCTTCATTGCGCAGGTCGCCGGCCAGAATGGTAGCGGCCAGCTTCTCGCTCTTCCAGTTGGTGGCGTTGCCCAGAGCCACGATGCAGGGGACGAAGGCGTCGTTGGAGCCAATCTGGACGGAGACGACGTCGGCCTTGCGGATGTAGTCCTGGAACTCAGGGTAGTTGTACTCGCAGCCGGACGCCATGTTCATCTGGGGCATCTTGCCGTACCGGATCATGTCCGCGAGGTCGGGAGCCGTCAGGGCCGGCAGGCCGAGGTTGATGGCGTGGTCACGGTCGAGGCCGAGAGCTGCAGCCACCTTGCCGACATAGCAGTCGGGAGAGTAGCCATGGAAGTTGGGAGCCATATCGACGCTGTAGCCGGAGCGCGCACTGTACTGGACATCGGCCAGGCCGACGCCGGACACGATGCTGTCGCCCAGTGCGACGTAGGTGAGCTGCTCGTCCTTGGTGCCATCAGCCTTGACCTCGGCCTCAGCAGCGGTCGCTGCCTCCTCTGCGTCGTCCGCAGAAGGGGCCGGGTCGGCCTGAGCCGTCTCGGTGGCAGAAGCCGCGGCTTCCGCCGGAGTCTCGGGCTGCAGGGCAGCCTCCGGGTTCAGGGTGACGATGACATGATCATCGCCGGCGGCGTCCGCAGCGGCCTCGGTCCCCTCGGCCAGCGCGGGGACGCTGAGCAGGGAGACGAGCAGCAGGGCAGAGACCGCCAGACTTGCAAAACGCTTGTTCATGGCAGAAGAGTCCTTTCATGAAAATCAATAGTCGCGGGGGGAGATGTCAGCTTCGAGCTGACGGTAATCGACCTTGCCCACAGGGGTCATGGGCATACTGGAAATAAACTTGTAGGCCACGGGCTGGACGTATTCGGGCAGCTCCTCGGCGCACATCCGCTCCAGCTCCCGGATCACCTGCTTTTTCTTGGCGGTGGTGTCGGCCTTGAGCACGATGTAGACGAAGGGCAGACGGCCCTGCACATGGTCTTTGTCGGTGCAGCCCACCACAGAGCACTGATGCACAGCGGGGTGGCGGCTGACGACATTCTCGATCATGGAGGGGAAGACTTTGAAGCCGTCGTGGCGGATGATCATCCGCTTGATCCGGGAATCCAGGAACACAAAGCCGTCCTCGTCCAGATAGCCCATGTCGCCGGTGTGGACCCAGATGCGGCCATCCGGGTGGCGGCGAAGGATCATGGCCGTCTCGTCAGCCTTATTGTAGTAGCCCTTCATGGTGGTGGGGCCGGAGATGCACAGCTCGCCGCGCTCACCGATGGGCAGTTCCTTCTCAGTACCCGGCTCAAAGGCGGCGATGATGGTGTTGACCATCGGGATGCCGACGCTGCCGGGCTTGTTGTCTGCGCCGGCAGCTACGGTAGCGGCAGAGGACACTTCAGTCATGCCGTAGCCTTTGGCAATGGGGTATCGGGCCCCGTGGGCAGCCAGAAAATCGTTGACGGTCTGCTCGGCCCCCCGGGAGAGGGAGTCGCCGCCGGCGGCGTAGTTCAGAATGAAGGAGAGATCCTTATCCCGCAGCTTGGGGTCTGCGGCCAGCTGCTGATAGTGGGCCGGCACGCCGAACATATGCTCGGGCTTGTACTTCAGCACCAGGCTGCCCAGCTTGGCCGGGTCGAGGTTGGGGATGATGATGACCGTGAAGCCCAGCACCAGCGGCAGATGGACGCCGCAGGCGTAGCCGTAGGCGATGAAGGGGGGCATGATGTTCATGAGCTTCTGGCCCCGGTGGAACAGCTTGTCGTAGGCGCGGAACTGCTGCGCCAGAGCGTTGAAGCAGTTGTCGGTGAGCATGACGCCCTTAGGGGAGCCGGTAGTGCCGCCGGTGTGGACGACGATGCAGGCGTGGTCGGGGTCATAGGGCTCCGCAGCGATGCTCTGGCCCTCGCCGCCCTTGATGAACTGCTTCCAGCGGATGACGTTGGAAGCATATTTGTTCTTGTCGGGGGTGGTCAGCTTGTAGCCTACGGCCATCACCGGGGGCAGAGAGTCGGCCGGAGAGAGGACGATGACCTTTTCCACGTTGGTGCGCTTTGCGGCCTGGCGGCAGCGCTCGTACACGACGTTCAGGCAGACGAGAAGGTGGGAATCCACCTCTTCGATATACTCATGGATGCCCTCGACGCTGTAGCGGGGGTCCACAAGGTTCAGGGTAGCGCCGATCATGTCGGCGGCGTAGAACAGGGCGATGACCTCAGGGGTCATGACGCTGACCACCGTCACGATGTCGCCCTTCTTGACCCCGACGCCCCGCAGGGCGGCAGCAGTCTTTTTGATATTGACGATGAGGTCGGCGTAGGTGAACTTCCGGCCATAGTAGTCCAGTGCCGTATCGTTCAGATGGTTCTGGTTCCGATGGCAGACAAAATCGAATGCCGAAAGGGTGGGCAGGGTCTGGTCGATGTACTTCTGAGCGTAGTATTTGAGCCAGGGTTTGGCCTGGGATGCGTAAACAGGATTCTGCGTCGTCATCAATTTCTCATTCCTTTATGTTTGTAGACCCGCGCGGGGGCCAACGTTTTGTTTCGTTTTGTTACAAAGCCACTCCTGTTATTGTAGTAGAGCAGAGAACAAAAGTCAATAAACAGAGAGGCAACAATGAGAAAAACGCAAGAAAAAGTTTACGATTCCCGGCACCAGTCTTCGGCCTCGGAGGCGCTGCAGAGCACCCAGTGACGGGGCCGAAGCTCCCGCCACTGGGGAGCCTCCGTGGAGTAGTCGTGCATGGAGGGGTCATAGACCAGCAGCTTTTTCTGCCGCTCGCGGCGGGGGCTGGGCATGGGGATGGCCGACAGCAGGCTGCGGGTATAGGGGTGGATGGCGTGGGTCACCAACTCTTCGGCGTCGGCCAGCTCCACGATGTCGCCCTTGTGGATGACGGCGATGCGGTCGGAGATGTAGCGCATGACGGAGAGGTCATGGGCGATGAAGAGATAGGTGATGCCGCGCTCTTTCTGCATATGGCGCAGAAGGTTCAGAACCTGGGCGCGGATGGACATATCCAGTGCCGAGATGGGCTCGTCAGCGATGATGAATTCCGGCTCCACGATGAGAGCCCGGGCGATGCCGATGCGCTGGCGCTGGCCGCCCGAGAACTCGTGGGGGAAGCGGGACGCAAACTCGGGCAGCAGGCCCACATCCAGCAGCGCCTGACGGACTTTTTCGTCCCGCTCGGCGGCGGAGAGGTCGGGCCGGACGTTCATCAGGCCCTCGCCTACGATGTAGCTCACCTTGGCGCGCTCGTTCAGGGAGGACTGGGGGTCCTGGAATATCATCTGAATTTCCTTGATGACCTGCTTGTCCAGCGCGTGGGAGATCTTGCCGTTTATCTTCTGGCCCTTATAGAACACCTCGCCGCCCGAGGTGGGCAGGATGCGCATGATCGCCCGGCCAATGGTGGTCTTGCCCGAGCCGGACTCGCCCACCAGACCGAAGGTCTCGCCCTTATAGATGGTGAAGTTTGCGTTCTTGACGGCCTTGTAAGCCTTGCGGCCGGAGCCGTAGGTCACTTCGAGGTTTTTTACCTCGACCAGAACTTCGCGTTCGTCTGCCATGTTATTTGCCCTCCTCTTGCAGCATCCGCACAGCGGCGGGCGGTTCTATCTTGGGTGCGCGGGGGTCGAGAAGCCAGGTCTTGGCCCGGTGGGTCGTGCTGACATCAAAATAAGGGGGACGCTTGACGAAGTCGATCTTCAGCGCCAGCGGGTTGCGGGGCGCGAAAGCGTCGCCGTGAATTTCCGTGAAGAGGTTCGGGGGCGTACCCTGAATGTTGAACAGGTCTTCGCCCTTCACGCCCATCTGGGGCATGCTGGACAGCAGCGCCCAGGTGTAGGGGTGGCGGGGGTCGTAGTAAATTTCGTCCGAGGTGCCGATCTCCACGATGTCGCCGGCATACATGACGGCCACACGGTCGGCGATGTTGGCCACGACGCCGAGGTCATGGGTGATGAGGATGATGGTGAGGTTATATTTGACCCGCATCTCCTTCAGCAGCTCGAGGATCTGGGCCTGGATGGTCACGTCCAGAGCCGTCGTGGGCTCATCGCAGATCAGGATCTGCGGGTTGCAGGCCACAGCGATGGCGATGACGACGCGCTGGCGCATACCGCCCGAGAACTCGTGGGGATACTGCTTGAAGCGCACTTCCGGGTCGGCGATGCCGACATCCCGCAGGTACTCGAGGGTCTTCTCCCTGGCGGCAGCGCCCTTGAGGCCCTGATGGAGCTCCACGGCCTCCATGATCTGGTCGCCGATGGTCTTCAGGGGGTTCAGGCTGGTCATGGGGTCCTGCATGATCATGGCGATCTCGTGGCCGCGGACTTTCAGCCAGTCCTTCTCCTTTTTCAACTCGGAGAGCCGGATGGGCTGGTGGTCGTCGGCACCGAAGTAGTCGATGGTGCCGGAAGTGATGGAGCCGTTGGAGTCCAGCAGGCCCATGAAGGACTTGGTGAACACGCTCTTGCCCGAACCGGATTCGCCCACGATGGCGAGGACTTCGCCGTGGTAGACGTCGAGGTCGATGCCCCGGATGGCGTGGAGGATCTTTCCACGCAGATTGAATTTGATGTTGAGATCCCGCACAGAGAGGATCAGTTCATTCTTTTTCATGCCTGTTCCTCCTTACTGCAGATGGTTCTTGGGGTCGGCTGCGTCAGAGAAGGCGTTGCCGATGAGGTAGAACGCGATGGTGACGAAGCTGAGGATGATGGTGGGGTAGAGCAGCTGATAGCGCAGGCCGGCCTGCATCATGACCTTGCGGCCATCGTTGATGAGGTTGCCCAGAGAAGGCACCTCGACGGAGAGGCCGAGGCCGATGTAGGTGATAAAGACCTCGCTGCCGATGGCGGCGGGGATGGTCAGGGCCATGCGGAGCATGATGACCGACACGAGGTAGGGCAGCAGGTTGCGCACCACGATGCGGGAGGTGGGGGTGCCGATGCAGCGGGATGCCACGTTGTAGTCACGGTCACGGATGATGAGGATCTGGTTGCGGATAAAACGCGCCATGGCGATCCAGCCCGTGATGGACATGCCCAGGATCAGCGTCTGGACGCTGGGGCTGGCGACATAGGAAATAAGGATCAGGATAATGGTGGAAGGCACGTTGTCGCAGATGTTGTACAGCTCGGTGAAGAAGAAGTCCAGCTGACGGACATAGCCCCAGAGCACGCCCACCGTGATGCCCACCACGGCCTCGATGAGGGCTACGAAGAAGGCGATGGTCAGGCTGGTGCGGGCGCCGGCCCAGATGCGGGCCCAGAGGTCCTGGCCGATGGCGTTGGAACCCCAGATGAAGCCCTTTTCACCGGGGGCGATGTTGCGGTACTGGATGCCGGTGGCGGGGTCCACGGCGCAGAGGTTTGGGTCTGCCTGACCGGGCAGGTAGGGCTGCAAAAATGCAAAGGCCACCACGGCGATGAGGGCGATGAGCAGCAGCACGGCCACGCGGTTCTTGAAGAAGGCGCGGAAGGTGCTGCCCCAGTAGCTGTAGTTGGAGTAGGACGTGGCCTCGGCCCGCTCCTCGCTGAACCCGGCGGGGGTGAACAGCTCTTCTTCGGGCAGCTTTGCCCATGCGGCGGGGCCGTCCGCCTGTAACTTATCCAGTTCTGCCTCGAGCTGGTGTGCTTTTTCATCTTTCATACGGAAAAGCATTATCGGCCACCTTCTTTCTTGCCAAAGCTGATGCGGGGGTCAATGAGCACCATGAGCAGGTCGCCCAGGATCAGGCCGATGATGCCCACGCAGGCGTAGAGCAGAACGATGCCCTGCACCATCGTGTTGTCGTGGCGCTGGACACAGGTGACCAGCAGGCCGCCCATGCCCGGGATGCTGTAGAGGCTCTCGATGTAGATGGAGCCGACCACAGTGTTCAGGAAGGCGGAGGGAATATACTGCACCAGCGGCACCATTGCGTTGCGGAAGATGTGGCGCAGGGCGATGTTGTTCTCACTCACGCCCTTGGCACGGGCAAGGCGGACATAGTCCTTGTTGCTCTCGTCCACCATGTACCGGCGCAGCCACATGGCGTAGAACGCCACGTTGCCCAGACTCATGGAGCAGACGGGCAGCACCCAGTATTTCCAGTTGGAGGCGTCGAAGAGCAGGCCCACGTTCAGCGCGGTGGTGCCGTACATCTGGATGTACAGATAATACACTGCCGCAGGCACAGCCTGGATGAGGACGATGATGGCCGTGCCGATCTTATCGGGCCAGCGGCTCTTGAAGCGGCCCATGAACAGGCCCATCGGGATGCCGATGACAAGGCTCAGCAGCATGGCGTACACGCCCATCTGGATGGAGATGGGCAGCTTCTTGGCGAGGATGCCGGTGACGGAGGCGTTGACCTTATAGATGTGGCTCACGCCGAGGTCGCCGTGGAGCATATTGACCCAGAAGCGGCCGATCTGCACCGGCAGCGGGTCCAGCAGGCCCATGGACTGTAAGCCGGCCTGTATCTGGGCCTCGGTCATTTTTTCGTAGTTAGCAAAATAGCCTTCCACCGGCATCAGCCGCAAAAGGCAGAAAACGAGCGTGACGATAATAAACAGGGTCAGTATCGAGCGCCCGATGCGTTTCGCCAGATATTTGAACATATCTGTGCGCACCCCTCTCTTTTATAAAATGAATGTCGGATAGGAATAGAATACAACAAAAAAACACTTTTGGAAAGTGATTTGGCAAAGTTCGTTACAAAAATTCATGTAAGAGGCTTCAGAAACGAAAAGCTCTCCGCTTTCCCGTGGGAAAACGGAGAGCTTTGGAGCGGACAGACTCAAAAAATCTTAGCGGGCGTCGCGGTTGGCCTCGTACTCGCTCATGGAGATGTAGTGGTCGAGGACGTGGATGCCCTTCAGACGCTTGTTGGAGAAGCCGGTGGAAGCGTACTGGCCCTCCCAGTAGTTCAGACGGGTGGCAATGTAGGCCGGGATGCTCATGCCCATGGGGACGACGAGGGCATTGTTGATGAGGGAGGCCTCAGCGTTGGCGAAGGCATCGTAGCGGGCGTTGATGTCGTCGGTGATCTTGACAGCCTCTTCGATGGCCTTCATGTAGTTCATGACGGCGTCCGCGGTGTCGCCGGTGATGAAGCCGTCCTCGACGCCGGTGCGCAGGAAGGCGTAGCGGCTGCCGCGTGCGCCCTCGGCCTGATAGAAGGGGTCGGTCTCAGTCTGGGGGTCAGAGTAGTCAGCGCCCCAGTTGCACTGCAGGAAAGCGAACTTGCCGTTGCGGCGGACGCTGGACAGGAAGCTGTCGGAGGGGCCGGCAGTGATGATGATGTCGATGAAATCGAAACCGTCATTCAGCACACCCTCGAGCTGCTGCTTGAACACCTGGCACTGCTTGTCCCAGTCGGTGGAAGAGGGATTATAGGGCATCTGCACCTTGATGGGGAAGGTCACACCAGCAGCGGTCAGCTCCGGGATGGCAGCGTCGCGGTACTCCTTGGCCTTGGCCTCGTCGAAGAACTCGGTGATGTTGGCCAGGTCGCCGCACTTGAGGTAGTCCACGCCGTCAGCGTTGGCACAGAAGCTGGGGGGCGTGATGGTGTTCAGCTTGTAGTTGTCGTAGCCCTCGGGTGCCTTGACGGCCAGCGTGACAGAGTTGTTGATGCCGTAGAGGAAGGACTTGCGGAAGTTGGTGTTGTTGATGGCCTTGGCCCAGTTCTCCGGCTCATACTCGGCGTCCATGCCCTCCACGCTCCAGTTGGAGAACTCGTGGGAGAAGGGCATGAAGTTGAACATATAGAAGTAAGTGTAGTTGGTGTTGGGGCGGTCCATGGACACCATGTCCTTGGTGGTGTCGTCGGACAGCCAGCTGTCGAGGATGTCGGAGCCGATGGTAGCCTCGTCGATCTCGCCGCGCTTGATCATCTCGGGGCCGTTGACGCTGGCCTCGGCGTTGTAGATGCGGCTGATGGTGTCGATGAAGACGTTGTCAGCGTCGTAGTTCTCGGGGTTCTTCTTCATGACCCAGGTCTCCAGAGACTCGTAGGCGGCCAGATAGAAGGCACCGCAGCTGTAGGTGGTCTCTGCGCTGGTGGCGAACTGGTCGCCGGTCTCTTCCAGCAGCGGGCCGTAAGCGGGCTCGTAGGGCAGATAGCACAGCAGGCTCAGGAAGCCCGGGAAGTCGTAGGTCAGGGTGTAGGTCAGGGTGTGGTCATCCACAGCGGTGACACCCACGGCGTCGAAGTCCACCGGTGCGTAGGTGGCGGGGTCAGAGTCGGGGGCAGTCACGGTGACGACGCCGCTGCCGTCCACGGTGTAGGTGGTGCCGTCATCGTCCACGACGCCGGTGTTGGCGTTATTCAGATAGAGGTGGTAGTTGTAGTAGTCGTCAGCGCCTGCGATGTAAGCGGTGACGAGGCCCACGTTGGAGGCGGCATAGTCCGGGGTCAGGACGTACTTCAGAGCGTCCACGAAGTCCTGTGCGGTGACGGGGGCCACGACCTCGCCGTTGCAGTCCACCCAGTTCTCCTCACGCAGATGGAACGTCCAGGTCAGGGTGTCGACATCCCAGTCCCAGCTGGTGGCCAGGCCTTCGCGCATGACGCCCTTGTTGTCGTACTCGACCAGCGTATCCACGCAGTTTGCGCCCACGACCATCTCAAGGTCAGTGCCGGTGGTCAGGTAGTTCAGGGTAGCGGGCTGGCTGTCGTACAGGATGGTGTAGCTGGAGCCGGAACCGGAAGAGGCTGCGCCGGAAGCGCTGCCGGAGGAAGAGCCTGCGCAGCCAGTCAGCAGGCCGGCTGCGCAGGCACCGGCGGCTGCCAGGCCGCTGGCCTTCAGGAACTGACGGCGGGAGATGGAAGTGTTCATCATAAATTCCCTCTTTTCTTGTTTTTGCTGTACAAAGGACAGCATCGCGTTGTGCGGTGTCCGCTGTTTCCCGGCAACGGACAAATGGACCGTTTTTTATGAAAAAAGAGCAACGGAAATCCATCCGTTACTCCTTTGTAACAGTCCCGGCCACCAAACAGTATGGTCATGACTGAGTATAGCATTGATTTGCGGCCGCGTCAATCCTTTTCGGGTGCAGATGCTGTTTCTGCAACAGAAACAGCTGTTGCCGTCGCGGCGGCAGGTGCGGCAGTGACGGGAACCGCTGCCGTTTCGGCTGCGGCGGCACCGGCAGCATTGGCTGCATTTTCAGCGGCCAGCTCTGCGGCAGCGGCCTTTGCGGCCTCTTCCGCTGCCTTGCGGGCCTCGCGCTCGGCGATCCGCTCCCTGGCGCGGGCTGCGGCCTTCTCCTGACGCTGCTTGGTGCGGCGCTTGATGCGGCAGACCGAGCAGATGCCCTCGGAGCTGTTCGGCGCGATGGGCTTGCCGCAGTCGGCGCAGAGGGTCTTGCTGCATTTGTAGACGCTCACCGGGCCGAGGGTGGTGAGCTGGCGGAGCTTCATGCCGTCGATGCCGCTGTTGGAGCAGGCTGCGACGCAGACGCCGCACTCGCTGCACTTCCAGGGCGTGACGACGACGCGGGTCTGGCCGTCGGGCATATCCTCGAGCTTGAGTGCGCCGGAGCGGCAGGCTTTTTCGCACTTGCCGCAGCCGAAGCACTTCTGGGTGAAGTTCGGCAGATACCAGCCGTAGCGCAGCGGCGTCTCGGAAGCAGCCTTGAGCTGCTTTGTCCGCTGGTGGAGCATGAGGCGGAAGTCGGCGGCGCTGTCCTCCTCGCTGCGCAGGCCGGGCAGCATCTGCAGCAGCTTCTTGGTGCCGGCGCGGGAGCCCTCCGTCATGTGGGAGAACATCTCCCGGCGGCTCAGCTCCTGCACATGGTAGGGCGCTTCGTCCTGCTCATAGGCCAGCGTGACCCGGCTCTCGAAGAGCTGGGGGCCGAGGAACTCCACCAGACGGGTCAGCTCCTTGCGGAGCTGGGCGGCGCAGATGTCGTTCTCGCACTCACCGCAGGGAGTTAGGTCAAGGACCAGCTTCTTATTCAGAGCCAGATAGGCCAGAGTTTCCCACGAGAAGGAGGCCACGCAGGCGCGGACGGTGGTGTTCTTGCGGGTGCTCTTCTCGCAGCCCAGCCAGAGGGTGTCGTTGTCGGTATCCGCCAGCGAGGTGTCCCGCTGTACCTGCTCGGGCGAAGGGACGATGCAGCCCGAGCGGCAGGCGGACACGCAGAGGCCGCAGTCGGTGCAGGGGTCCCAGTCTTTAACGAGGTTGGGGCGGGTGAAGATGGCATCGCCGTAGGGGCAGATGTCTTTGCAGGCCGTGCAGGGGGTGCGGTGGGGGTGGAGATTCCAGCACTGACGGCGGATGACCTCGGGATGAGAGGTCTTCATCAGGGCGTCCATTGCATAACGGGTAAACAGACCCATAGCGGTATCACTCCTTTTCGGGGGCATCGGTCACGGTGGTGACCTGTGCGTTGTCCAGCAGGAAGCGCTGCACCTTCTTTGCGGCCAGCGCGGCGGCGATGGTATCTTCGGGCAGGGCTTTCCGGATCTCCGCCTCAGGGGTGTCCTGCAGCTGGGACAGCCGGCGGTACTCGGCGTTGACTTCCTCGGGGTGGACGACGATGTTTTCCGCCTCGGCGATGGCCTTGGCGGCCAGCACAAAGCGGATGCGGCTCTCGGCCTGTGCGCGGTAGTCCTTCTCGAGGGCTTCCGGGGTGGTGCGGCTGTTTTTGCAGTGCTGCTCGAGGGTGATGCCGCTGCGGGAGAGGCGTTCTTTCAGCAGCTTCATTTCGTTCTGGGCGGTGCGGTCGAGAATTTCGGCGGGCAGGTCCACGGTCATGTTGGCACCGGCCATGTCCAGCAGCTGCTTGCCGGCGGCGCGGTCAGCCCCTTCCTCGTGGATCTTCTGCTTTTTGGCGCGAAGGTCAGCCTTCAGCGCATCGAGGGAGTCGAAGCCCAGACTCCTGGCGAAAGCCTCATCCGGTGCGGGCGTGACTTTCTCGGCCAGAGAGCGGAGCTCGATCTCGAACTGTGCGGTCTTGCCGGACAGCTCCGGCAGGCGGAAGTCCTGCGGGTAGGTAAAGTCGAAGCGGAACACCTCGCCGGCACGGTGGCCGTAGATGGCCTGCTCGGCGGCGGGCATCAGCTTGCCGTCGCCCAGCACGACCATGACCTTCTCCATCCGGCTGTCGGGGATCTCCTTGCCGTCCATGTAGCCGGCAAAGTCCAGCAGGGCGCGGAAGCCGCGCTTGGCAGGTTCGGTGGTGGGGTGGTAGACGGCGTGCATCCGGGTCTGGTGGACAAGCTCGATGTCCACAGTTTTGTCGGTGACGGGGCGGACGTGACGGGTGACAGCCAGGCCCTTGTACTGGCCCAGCTTCACTTCAGGCGTATTCTTCTTATCCATAGTGACGTACTCCTTATGACGTAAGCAGGCCGGCGGGCGGCGCTGCAGGTTTTATAGCAATCAATCAAATTATACACGTTTTCAGCAGAAAGGGCAAGCTCACAGCCCGTGGGCGGTGAGCCAGGCTTCGGCCACCTGGGAGAACATTTCAGGGTACTGGGCGTTTTCCTCAGTAAAGGCGCTCAGATAATACTCCACTTCCTCCCGGGTGGGGGCGGCGGTGCGCTTCCAGATGGTAAAGGTCGTTCCATTGCCCATATCGAAACTCTGCTCAAAGGCGAAATACTGGTCCCGCACCGCCAGAAAACGGTCGTTCAGTTTGATGGACATCTCGCCGCTGCCCACGTAAGTCTGGGGGAAGGGCTCGCAGGTGATGACATATTTTGCCTCAAAGAACTGGGTGGGAAAGTTGTGGGTGCCGGGGACCGAGAAGCCGAAGGCCAGCTTGTCGTTGATGGGGGCGTCCGGCAGGCGGCAGTTCTTGAAGTGGTCGGGGTTGTAGAGCATATCGTGGGGTATCATGTAGCTCACTTCGCCCTCGGCGCAGTGGGAGTCTATCCAGTCGGCGATGGCCCGGATCTGGCCGATGTCCTTCCTGTCGTAGATGAGCTTGTCCAGCGAGATGAAATACTCGGTGGCCGGGATCTGGATCGGGAAATGCTCGATGACGAAACCCGGCATGGCCAGCGTGGTCAGCGGCGAACACCGCACCGACATGGACAGCACCAGCACGAAGGCCCAGCAGCCCAGCTTGAGGTTCCGGCGGCGCGTGATGCCCTCGGCCAGCGCGGCGGCACCCAGCAGAAAGAGAATGAAGTATCCCGGCAGGAAGAGCAGGAACTGATGGGAGCCGGTGTTCTGCACCCGGGTGAAGAGCAGGATGCTCACCACCAGCTCACACCCGGCGAGACAGGGCAGGAAGGGCGCTCTGTGCTTCGCCGCAAAGGCGAGACCCAGCACCATGAGGAGAATGTTGAACAGGCCCATCCGGCCGATGTGATAGAACGCCTCGAGGGCCAGACCGCCGCCGTTATAATAGGAGTAGCGGCCTGCGTAGTTGTAGGCGAGGATGTGGGACACCATGGGCCAGAGCAGGATGACCATCGCCACGACGGACGCGAGGCCGAAGAGGACGAGGTTCTTGATTCGAACAAGGGCAGCGGCCTTTTCGCCGCCCTTCGCCAACCGCACACAGCCCGCGATGAGCAGCAGCGCGTAGGCGAAGTAGTAGCCCACCACAAAGTAGAGGTACCACCGGCGGGCGAGGATGATGGCGGCAGTGGCCAGAAAGATGAGGCCGAACCGCACCGGCTCCAGCCGGTCAAAGCGGAAGTCCATGGTCAGCAGCAGGATGGCAAACCCGAAGATGAGGCCGAACCAGTCCGGCTGGGCCAATACCGCGCTCATCCGCAGGAAGGGATAAGCCGCCGTGAGCGTCATCCCGAAGAGGAAATAGTACCTCCGATTCTCCACATTCAGGATCTGCCCGACCTTGACGACAAGGCCCGCCAGCAGCACCAGCAGGGTGGGCAGGATGCAGAACACCTGACTGAAGGAGTAGTCATCACCGGTGTGGTCGGTGAGACAGAAGGGAAACTCGGTAAAGAGGGTGATAAAGTTTGTGTAGTCGTCGGCCATGGAGCCCAGGATGAACCCAAAGCCTGCCCCGGTGCTCTGGGCAAAGGCGGCTTCGGCGTCGTACTGCTTGAGCAGGTAGTTGGCGTAATCCCAGACGTATACAAAGCTCCGGCTCGACAATGTCCAGTAAAAATAGACGACAGCCACAGCCCAGATGCCGAAGACGACGGCTTTGTGGAAGAAGTCCAGCTCTGCGCCTGCCACACGGAGAACGCAGAGGGCCAGAACAAAGAGCCCCACGCTGGCCCAGAGACTGAGCAGCGGGAAAAAGAAGGCGCTGGCCGGTGCAAGCAGCCCCAGAAGAGCCAGCAGCACCGCACAGCTGCCCAGACCGACCCCCGCCCATTGCAGAGGCGAGAGCCGGCGAACAGCAGCAGATGGCATAGAAGGATGATTCCTTTCCTTTAACTTCCGGAAAATGCAAAACACAACTTTCCATCTAACAGTATAACGGCTCCGTCAAGGCTTGTCCAGCCGCAGACCGCGCCAGAACGCAGAATATCCCGCTGCATTTTCAGCAGACAGGATATTCCGAAACAAATATTACTTTTTGGAGTTGTATGCAGCGGCATCCGCCTTGGCGTTCTGGGTGCGGGCTGCCTTGCGGCGTGCGGCAGCGGCCCGGCGGGCGCTGGCCTGTGCAGCCTCGGGGCGGGGCGTTTCTGGGGTGAGCCGGAACATCCGGCTGCCCATGGCGGGCAGGTCCACGGTGAGGGTGTAGTCCCGGCCATAGACGCCGCCGTCCGAGGTGTGGAGAGCTTTGGGCTTCGATTTGTCCGCGCCGCCCCAGCCGGGGGCCTCAGTGTTCAGAAGTTCTTCGGCCCCGGCGGGGAAGCGCAGATAGAGCGGGAACTTTTTGTGGGCAGTGTTCTGGGTGTTCATGACGCAGAGGATGGTTTGTCCCGCACCCTTGCGCAGCCAGGCGTACACGCCCTCGTCCCGGCTCTCGCTGGCCACCCACTCGAAGCAGCGGGGGTCATACTCGCCCGCGTAGAGGGCGGGCTGGGTGGCGTAAAGGCGGCTCAGAGCGCCGAAATATTTCTGGAATGCATCGTGGAAGGGGTACTTGAGCAGATCCCAGTCCAGCTCCCGCTTTTCGTCCCACTCCCGGAAATGCCCCAGCTCGTTGCCCATGAAATTGAGCTTTTTGCCCGGGTGCGCATACATATAAAAATAGAGGGTGCGCAGCTGGGCGCATTTTTCCTCGTAGGTGCCCCAGAGCTTGTCGATGACTGTCTTTTTGCCGTGGACGACCTCGTCGTGGCTCAGCGCCAGCAGGTAGAGCTCGTTGTAGAAATAGTGCATACTGAAAATGATCTTCCCGTATGCGTCGGGCCGCTGGCCGAAGGGGGTGGCGAAGTAGTCCAGCGTATCGTGCATCCAGCCCATGTCCCACTTGTAGTCGAAGCCGATGCCGTCGTAGCGGGTGGGGGCCGTGACTTTGAGGAAGTTGGTGGAATCTTCGGCCATGTAAACGCCGGTGGGCCAGCGCTCGTTCAGGCCGTGGTTGAGGTTCCGCAGGAAGGTGACGGCTCCCTCGTTGACGCCCCGGGCAGGGTCGCCCTGCCAATAGAGGGCGCGGGAGATGGCGTCCATCCGGATGCCGTCGCAGTGGTAGACCTCCATCCAGAGGGCAGCGGCGCTGTTCAGGAAGCTGCACACCTCCCGGCGGTAGTAGTTGAAGTTGCAGGTACCCCACTCGCTGTGGCCCACGTCGCTGTCGTATTCGTAGAGGTGGGTGCCGTCAAAGTTGGCCAGCGCGTCGGCGTTGGCTGCAAAGTGGACGGGGACAAAGTCCATGATGACGCCGATGCCCATCCGGTGGCAGGCGTTGACAAAGGAAGCAAACTGGGCCGGGGTGCCGTACCGGCTGGTGACGGCGAAGTAGCCGGTGGTCTGGTAGCCCCAGCTGCCGTCGAAGGGGTGTTCTGCCAGCGGCAGAAGCTCTACATGGGTGAAGTGGTGTTCCAGCAGCCAGGGGATGAGCTCCCGGGCCAGCTCTTCGTAATCGTACCAGCCGTCCGAGCCGTCGGGCTGGGTGGAGTTGGGCTTATGCTTCCAGCTGCCGGCATGGAGTTCGTAGATGTTCATGGGCAGATTACGGCATTTATCCCGCCGCTCCATCCATGCGCTGTCATCGAAGGAAAAGTCCAGTTTGGTCAGGCGGCTGGCGTTGGCGGGGCGGATTTCGGACGCGAAAGCGTAGGGGTCGGCCCGCATGACCACGCTGCCGTCGGCCCCGTGGATGCGGTATTTGTAGAGCTCCCCCTCGCACAGCCCGGATACAAAGCCGCTCCACACACCGGTGTCGGCTTTCTGGAGCGGGATGCCTGCGCCCCAGCCGTCAAAGCCGCCGCAGACCTCCACGGCCGTGGCACCGGGAGCCCAGACCGCGAAGCGCCAGCCCTCTTCGCCGTGGTCACCCTGCCAGGGGTGTGCGCCGAGGATGCGGTAGGCATCGAAGCAGTCGCCGTTGAAGAAGGATTTGGGGATGGAGGGAAGATTCATACGAAAGACTCCTTTTATCGCAATTTTTACAGAACACGGACGATGGAATAGGTAAAATGAGAAATATACAACACTTTTACCACACTTTTGTCGGAAAATGTGCTATACTGAATATGACACAGATGCACTTTTGTCGGAAAAGTGCTCTGCTGTAACTTTTTGAAAACAGGAGCGGTACAGACAATGGCTTGGTATGACAATGCGGTATTCTATCACATCTATCCTCTGGGATTGTGCGGCTGCGCGCATGAAAACGACGGACAGCCTGTCCCCGGGGCTTTCAAAAAGCTGGATGCGTGGGCTCAGCACGCGGCAAAGCTTGGCTGTACGGCGATCTATATCGGCCCGCTGTTCGAGAGCGGTTCCCACGGCTATGACACCATCGACTACCGTCTGGTAGACCGGCGTCTCGGCACCAATGAGGAATTCAAGCAGTTTGTCGCCGCCTGCCATGAGCGGGGCCAGAAGGTCATCGTGGACGGCGTGTTCAACCATGTGGGCCGCGATTTCTTCGCGTTCCAGGAGCTGAAGGAGCACCGCGAGAACGCCCGCTATCGCGACTGGTTCTGCGACGTGAATTTCTGGGGCAACAACGAGTACAACGACGGCTTCTCCTACGGCAACTGGGGCGGCT
>OGCO01000849.1_pt1 | contig 50198 bp, 47 predicted proteins | sample 1570171 | NCBI WGS metagenome assembly OGCO01 (sample SAMEA4370583, study PRJEB24528) | human gut metagenome
GGATCAGCTCCATGCCCTCGAAATTCGTGCTGTGCAGCTTGGGCAGCATGGCCTGGATCTGAGAGCCGTAGAACATCCCCATGACCGTCGTCTCAATGACGTCGCTGAAGTGGTGGCCCAGGGCAATCTTGTTGCAGCCCAAGCTCCTGGCCTTGCTGTACAGATGGCCCCGGCGCATCCGGGCGCAGAGGTAACAGGGGGACTTCTCGCTGGCATTGGCGATCTCAAAGATATCCGTCTCGAATACGGTGATCGGGATCTCCAGCAGCCGGGCGTTGGCCTCGATCTTGTGGCGGTTGCGCTCATTGTAGCCGGGATCCATCACCAGAAACACCAGCTCAAAGGGGTAGGCGCTGTGGCGCTGGAGCATCTGCATCAGCTTGGCCATCAGCATGGAGTCCTTGCCGCCGGAGATGCACACGGCGATCTTGTCCCCGGGCTGGATTAGCTCATAGTGCTTCACCGCATAGGTGAATTGGTTCCAGATGGACTTGCGATATTTTTTCAGCAGACTCTGCTCGATCTTCTGGCAGGGCGTCAATACGCGGCTCATAGCGTTCTCCTCACTTGCTCAGCTGCTGACGGCACTCGTCAAACAGCCGCAGAAATTCTGTGCTCTCCCCCGGCAGCGCAGCGGCGGATGCCGTCACGCGCTCCCTTCAACCCATTGGTTTCCTCTGATTTATAATCATTTATCTTACCAAATCAGACCGCGGAAATCAAGGCGATGATGGGGCGGAGTATTAGACGGGTAAATTGGGGGTTGCAGGTTTGCAACGCAAAAACGCGGCCGCAGGGTCAAATTCCTGCGGCCGCAGTCTGAGTTCCGTCTCTCAATCGCCAAAGCTGATGCCAATGCTCTTGGCCTCTTTGATGATGGAGCTGTCCGGGCTGACGTATTTCAGCTTTCCGGCCACCTCTTCCAGCGGCACGGGGACGATCTCGCCGTTGACGATGCCCACCATGTTGCCGTACTGCTTTGTGAGGATCAGGTTGGCCGCCGCCGCGCCCAGCCGGGTGGACAGCACCCGGTCATAGGGGCAGGGGGAGCCGCCCCGCTGGGTGTGGCCGGGCACGGTGATCCGGATCTCCTTGCCGGTCTTTTGATAGATCTGGTCAGCCAGCTCGTAGGAGATGGAGGGGAACTGGCGGCTCTTGACCTTTGCCTTGTACTCCTTCTTGCTCAGCGCCGCGTCCTCCTTGGAGATGGCGCCCTCGGCCACGGCCAGAATGGTGAAGCGCTTGCCCGCCTTGTCTCGCTTGTCGATAGCCTCGATGACCTTGTCCACATCGTATGGAATTTCGGGCAGGAGGATAATATCCGCGCCGCCGGCAATGCCGGCGTGGAGGGTGAGCCAGCCCACCTTGTGTCCCATGACCTCCACGATGAACACCCGGCCGTGGGAAGCGGCGGTGGTGTGGATGCAGTCGATGGCGGCGGTAGCGATGTCCACGGCGCTCTGGAAGCCGAAGGTCATGTCGGTGCCCCAGATATCGTTGTCGATGGTCTTGGGCAGGGTGACGACGTTCAGCCCCTCCTCCCGGAGCAGGTTGGCGGTCTTATGGGTGCCGTTGCCGCCCAGAATGACCAGGCAGTCCAGCCCCAGCGCCTTGTAATTTTTCTTCATGGCACCCACCTTGTCCAGCCCGTTGGCATCGGGCTGGCGCATCAGCTTGAAGGGCTGGCGGGAGGAGCCCAGAATGGTGCCCCCCTTGGTCAGGATGCCGGAGAAGTCGTGGCTGGTCAGCTGGTGATAGTTGCCGTAGATCAGGCCCTTGTAGCCCTCTTCAAACCCATAGATCTTGACATCCGCATTCTCGCACAGCGTCTTGACCACGCCGCGCATGGCGGCGTTCAGCGCCTGGCAGTCGCCGCCGCTGGTCAGCATACCGATTTTCAACATTTGTACTCAGATCCCCTCTCCGGCCCGTCCGGCCGCCCGGTAGGCCTCGTCATAAAACAGCTCCTGAGAGTTCAGGGGCGGCTCGTTCAGATGGCGGTCGGCATAGCTGCCGTCCGCCTGAAGCTCCTTGCCCTTCTCGTCGTCCCGCATGACGGTGTCAAAGATGTGGCGGATGCGCTGCTTCACCGCCTCGTCATAGACGGGGGCGGCCACCTCCACCCGGCGCAGCGTGTTGCGGGTCATAAAGTCCGCCGAGGCGATGTAGAGCTTCTCGTCGCTGTCGCCCGCCCGGCCAAAGCGGTAGATGCGCGAGTGCTCCAGAAAACGCCCCACCACGCTGACCACGGTGATGTGTTCCGTCTTTTCCGGCACCTTGGGCTTCACGCAGCAGATGCCCCGGACGATGAGCTCCACGGTGACGCCGGCCTTGGAGGCGGCAATGAGCGCCTTGATGATGTCCTTGTCGGTGAGGGAGTTGATTTTCGCGCCGATGTAACCGTTTTCTCCCTTTGCCGTCTCCCGACCGATGAGCTCCAGCACCTGATTCTGGAGGCAGTGGGGAGCCACCATCAGGTGCTCGCACTCCTCCATGGTCTCGCCGCAGGACAGGGCGGTGAACACCCGGGCGGTCTCCGCGCCCAGCCCCGCGTCAGCGGTCATGAGGCAGAGATCGGTGTAGGCCTGGGCGGTCTTTTCGTTGTAGTTGCCGGTGCCGAACTGGGTGACATAGCTCAGTTCGCCGTTCTCGTCCCGGCAGGTGATGAGACAGAGCTTGGAGTGTACCTTATAATCGGGCAGGCCGTAGATCACCCGGCAGCCCGCGTCCTCCAGACGGCGGGACATGTCGATGTTGTTCTCCTCGTCGAACCGGGCCCGCAGCTCCATGAGCACGGTGACCTCCTTGCCGTTTTCGGCGGCCTCCACCAGATGCTCCACCACCTTGCTGTGGGAGGCCACCCGGTAGAGGGTCATCTTGATGGACACCACCCGCTCGTCCTGGCTGGCCTCGTGGAGCAGCTGGAGGAAGGGGCGCATGCTCTCAAAGGGATAGGAGAGCAGCACGTCCTTCTCGCGGATCTGGTCGATGATGCTGCGCTTCAGGTCCAGCGCCGGGGAGGGCTGGGGCACCCGGCGGGCATAGAACAGATCCCGCTTGTCCCGCTTGGCGCGCAGGTAGTCCTGCAACTGGGAGACAAAGGTCAGATCCAGCGGCGTGGTGGACTGGAACACATGGCTCTGCTTGATGCCCAGATAGTCGGCCAGTGCGGTGCGCACCTTCTTGCCCATGGTGCGGCTCAGCTCCAGACGCACCGGCCCCAGCCGCTTGCGGCTGCGGATCAGCTCCGCCATGTTGTCCCGGTAGTCCAGATCCTCGTCGTAGGCCGTGATGGTGTCCAGATCGGCGTTGCGGGTGATGCGCATGATGGACTTCTCTTTCACGGTGTACTTGAGGAAGAGCTTTGAGACAAAGTGCAGAATGAGCTCCTCGCTGAGCATGAAGTTGCCCGGCCGGGTGGGGATCTCAATGAGCCGATGGAACACGGTATTGTGGCAGGGCACAATGCCCATGCGGGTCTTGCCGCCCCACTCCAGCAGGGTCACGGCATAGAGCTGCTCGTTATTCAGGAAGGGGAAGGGCTGCTGCCGGGAGATGATCATGGGCGACAGGAACGGGGCGATCTGGGCGTCAAAATAGCGCTCCAGCAGGGTGCCCTCCTCGTTGGACAGCCTGTTGAAATTGATGAGCCGGATGCCGTGGGGCTCCAGCTCGCCCATCAGCTGCTCATAAACCCGGCCCTTCTTCTCCTCCAGCTCGGCGGTGCGCTTCACGATGGCGGCCACCTGCTCCTTGGCGGTCATGTTGGTCTTGTTGTCCCGCTCGTCGTCTCCGGCGGAGATCTGAGCCATCAGCGTGCCCACACGCACCATAAAGAACTCGTCCAGATTGGACTGATAGATGGCGGCAAAGCTGAGCCGCTCCGCCAGCGGCACCGCCGGGTTGCCCGCCTCATTGAGCACCCGCTCATTGAATTGCAGCCAGGAAAGCTCCCGGTTGGTGTAGCACTTTTTACCCATAGAGATCCTCCTCGTCTTTTTGACCTTCTTGATCTTCCGCTTCGTTTTCTTCCAGTCCAGCGCCTCGTAGCCGAACAGCAGAAATCGGATCCTCTGCATCAGCGTCGCCCGGGGAACGCCGCCGTGTTTTCGTGCTTTCTTTTTTCCATCGCGTTCCCCTCGCTTTCAATTACTGCACCCCGTCAAAGGCTTCCCCTCAAGGGGAAGGCTGGATCATCTGCTCCCACCCCGCATAATCACCCTTATTATACCAAAAGCCGTCTGCGAGGAAAACCAAAATGTTCGTTAAATCAATGTTAAGTCCTGCGCATCGAAATTTGTGGATTTTTCTCACTTCAGACCGCATTTTTCTCCCACTTCTCGTTTAAATTGCCGCCGCCGGAACGGTTGGCATTTTGTCGAAGCCGGGTTATAATAATAAAGCAAGCATTTCAAACGATCAGCCGTCCTCCGGACGGCTGATTTTCACACAAAGGAGATCCCATGCAAAACGAAAAAGTCTTAAATCCCCTCGGTGAGGCGCCGATAGGGCGGCTCATGGTGCAGTTTGCGGTGCCCAGCATCATCGCCATGCTGGTGGGCGCGATCTACAACATCGTTGACCAGTTCTTCATCGGCCAGTCCGTGGGCATTCTGGGCAACTCGGCCACCAACGTGGCCTTCCCGCTGACCACCATGTGCGTGGCGCTGGCCCTGCTCTTCGGCATCGGCGGCGCGTCCGCCTTCAACCTCTCCATGGGCCGGGGCGAGACGGAGAAGGCCCCTTACTATATCGGCTCCTCCGCTGTCGCCCTGTTTTCCAGCGGCGTGATCCTGTGCGCCGTCACCCTGCTCTTCCTGACGCCCCTATTGAAGGCCTTCGGCTCCCCGGACGATGTGCTCCCCTACGCCCAGAGCTATGTGCGCATCACCGCCCTCGGCTTTCCGTTTCTGATCCTGACCACCGGCGGCGGCCACCTGATCCGGGCCGACGGCAGCCCCCAGATGACCATGATCTGCTCTCTGAGCGGCGCGATCATCAACACCGTGCTGGACGCCGTTTTTGTCATGGTGCTGAACATGGGCATGGCCGGTGCGGCGCTGGCCACCATCATCGGCCAGATTTTCTCCGGCTGTCTGGTGGTCTGGTATCTGGCCCGCCGCTTCAAAACCGTCCCGCTCCGGCTCCACCATCTGCGCCCCCGGCTGAAGGCGCTGACCCGGGCGGCCTCCATCGGCGCGGGCAACTGCTTCAACCAGCTGGCCATGCTGGTGACCCAGGTCGTGCTGAACAACTCCCTGACCCACTACGGCGCCCTGTCCGCTTACGGCGAGGCCATCCCGCTGGCCGTGGCCGGCATCGTCATGAAGGTGAGCCAACTCTGCTTCGGCATCATCATCGGCATCAGCCAGGGCTCCCAGCCCCTCGAGAGCTTTAACTACGGCGCCCGGAACTACGACCGTGTGCGCCGCGCCTACAAGCTGGCCCTCACCGCCGGTGCCGTGGTGGGCGTGGTCTCCTTCCTGCTCTATCAGCTGCTGCCCCGCCAGATCCTGGGTCTGTTCGGCGAGGGCACGGAGGAGTACTTCTACTTCGGCGTGCGCTTCTTCCGCGTCTTCTGCTTTTTCTCCTTCGCCAACTTCATGCAGCCCATCACCTCCACCTTCTTCACCTCTCTGGGCAAGCCCCTCAAGGGTGTGTTCCTGTCTCTGACCCGTCAGGTGATCTTCCTCATCCCGCTCATTCTGATCCTGCCCCTGTTCTGGGGGATCGACGGCATCCTGTTCGCCGCCCCCGTCGCGGATTTCTTCGCCATGCTGGCCGCCATCATCATGGCCGCCGCCGAGTTCCGCAATATGGCAAAGCTGGAGGCCGAGGGAAAATAACTGCAATCGCAGAAAGAAGTCCCGCCGCCCAACCCGACAAGCTGAAGCCCCGCCGCTTTTACAAAAGCGGCGGGGCTTCTATTATTACTCCCCGTTCCCGTGCCGGAGCGCTTCCATGTGCCGGTACTTCTCCCGGGTGGCCATGCCGCCCCGGATATGCCGCTGGGCCTTGTTCTCCTCCAGCACCTGCTTCACCTGCAAGTAGAGCGGCCGATTGAACCCGGGCAGCCGCTCAGACAGGTCCTTGTGTACCGTACTCTTGGACACCCCAAACCGCTTTGCCGCCGAGCGGACGGTGGCCTTGTGCTCAATAATATACTGGGCCAGCAGGACGGCCCGCTCCTCGATGTTCCCTTTCACTCGCGCCACTCCCCCGGTTTCTGTTGCTCCAGTCTATGAAACCGCCCGGAGAAATATGAAAACACCCCGGACGGCGCATTTCAGCGCTCTGTCCGGGGTGTCCCGCTCTTTTATTTCTATCTGCGCACGCTCCGCGCCCTATGCATACAGCCGCACGCACTCATCTATGATGCACTCCACAATGCGCACCTGCTCCGGTGTGAGCCGTCTCAGCTTTTCCGACAGCAGAAGCAGATCTTTGTCAATGATGTCGCCGGTCAGGAGGTAATCCGCGCTGACCCCGAGGGACGAGGCCAGCTTCAGCAGATTTTCCGGCCGCATGGCCCGCTTCCCCGCCTCGGCATAGGAGCCAAACTGGGGCGTCATATCGCCCCGCTCCGCCAGCATCTCCTGCGTCATGCCAAGCTGCTTGCGGCGCTCGGCGATCCGCCTGCCAACTTCCTGCAAAAACAGTTCCTGTTCGCTCATGCTTATGCGCCCCCCTCAGCTTGTTAAATTATATCCACAGGATACGAACTTTTTAATCTCTACTTGTTGACCTAATTTAACAGGGAGTGATATAATGAAAGTGGTTGGTAAATTACGGTTTTTTTCATCTCAAAAGCTGGAAATACCGCCCCCTATCGCGCTGCGAAGGATCCTCGCAGTTTCGATGGCCTGCGTTCCAGTTGATGGAACTTCCGCAGTGAGACCACCGATCCCCCTTTGCCGATGGCAAAATCCAAAATTCTGCCCCGGGCGCTATGCCCGGGGCAGAGCTTTTGCCCGCAAATTTTGCTTTCTGTCCGTTCCGCCTTGCAATCTGTTGCCAACTGTGCTATGATACCCCCGTTCAAAAAACTGAATCGCCGGGGAGCTGGATAAAGTTCGGCTGAGAGTTGGGCCTGATGCCCATGACCCATGGAACCTGTTGGATAATGCCAGCGCAGGGAAAGCGGACATTTCTGCCGCAATTCAAGCCGTCGGTGCCCAGCACCGGCGGCTTTTTCAGTGAGAGAAAGAAAGGACTGTATTATTATGAACAAGTGGAAACTGAAGGACGTTATTCTGATGGCCATTCTCGGCGTGGTCTTTGCAGCCATCTATCTGGCGGTGTTCAACGGCGGCATGGTCATCTCCACCGCTCTGACCCCCCTGGGCCTGTCCGCCTTCGGCTTTGAGCTGATCTACGGTGTCTGGTTCATGGCCGCCACTCTGGCCGCCTATATCATCCGCAAGCCCGGCGTGGCGCTGCTGACCGAGATCCTGGCCTCCGTTGTCGAGCTGCTCATGGGCAACTCCGGCGGCCTGACCGTGGTGCTGACCGGCTTCATCCAGGGCCTGGGCGCCGAGGTGATCTTCGCCTGCTTCCGCTATAAGAAGTGGAACCTGCTGTCCATGAGCCTGGCCAGCATGCTGTCCGCACTGTTCATCTTCTGCTATGAGCTGTACTATCTGAGCTACTACCTGCTGGCTCCCTCCATGCTGGCCGCCCAGCTGGCCGTGCGCTTTGTCAGCTCCATCGTATTCTCCGGCATCATCTGCAAGCTGGCCGGCGACGCGCTGGCCAAGACCGGCGTGGTCAAGAGCTACGCCATCGGCAGCGCAGTCAAGGCCGGGCGCGTATACAACGAGGAAGACTGATTTTTTGAGAAAGGCGGTATCGCAAACATGGAAAAGCTGAAAGTTGTTCTGGACTGGTTCCCCAACACCAACCACATCGGTTTTCTGATCGCCCAGAAGCGGGGCTGGTTTGCCGAGGCCGGGCTGGACGTGGAGATCTTCGGCGACGTCCACGGCGAGATGGAGCTGCACGGCGCCGACTTCGTCTGCGGCCCGGAGATTGCCATGCTGGACTGCATGGAGCGCGGCATCGGCCTGACCGCCGTGGCCGTCATGACCCAGAAGTGCGACTCCGGCATCGTCTCCCTCAAGGAGGCGGGCATCACCCGTCCCCGGGAGCTGGAGGGCAAGCGGCTGACCCACTGGAGCCCCGAGTGGTTCCACAAGGCCATCAGCCGGGTCATGGCCAAGGACGGCGGCGATTACGGCAAGGTGAAGCTGGTCAATCTGGACGTGGGCGACATCGTGGCCACCCTCGGAGACGTGGCCGACGCCACCTGGGTCTATGAGAACTGGGAGAATCAGGTGCTGCTGGAGGCCGGTAAGGAGATCAACTACTTCAATCTGGGCGACTTCGACCCCATCTTCAACTTCTGTGCCCCCGCCATCGCCGCCACTCATGAGGTGCTGACCAAGCGCCCCGAGGCGGTCAAAGCCTTCCTGGCCTGCCTGGATCGGGGCTACCGCTACGGCGCGGCCCACCCGGAGGAGGCCGTGCTGGAGGTCAAGGACATGATGCCCGGCGACTCCTCCGACGCCCTGCTCATCCGCAGCCAGAAGCATCTTTCCCCCATTCTGCTGGACGAAAAGGGCCGCTGGGGCCGCATCGCCCCGGAGCGCTGGGAGCCCATGGCGGACTTTCTGGTGGAGTGCGGCCTGATCTCCGGCCGCCGGGACGACGAGTACACCAACGCGTTCTTCACCGAGGAATGAGCATCCGGTTTGAGGGGGTGTCCTTCTCCTATTTCGAGGACGGGCAGGACACCATCCACGATTTTTCGACCGCATTCGACCCCGACCGCATCAGCGTGCTGACCGGCGTGTCCGGCTGCGGCAAGTCCACCCTGCTCTATCTGGCGGCAGGGCTCTACCCCCGCAACGGCGGGGTGCTCCGCGCCGGAAAAATTCTGGTGGAGGGGCAGGACGTGGGGGCGCTCGCCCCGGCTCAGCGGTGCCGTCTGGTCAGCATGATGTTCCAGAACCCGGAGCTTCAGTTCTGCATGGACACGGTGCGCAACGAGCTGATCTTCTGTCTGGAAAACCTCTGCACGCCCCCGGAGCAGGTGGAGCAGGAGATGGATCGGGCGCTGGACTTCTGCGGCATTTCCCACCTGAGACACCGCACCCTCGTCTCCCTGTCCGGCGGAGAGAAGCAGAAGGTCATGCTGGCCTGTCTGGTGCTCATCCGCCCCAAATGGCTGCTGCTGGACGAGCCCTTCGCCAACATTGACGACGCCTCCGCCGCCGCCATCGCCGCCAAGCTGCGCCAGCTCCACGAGGAGCAGGGCATGGGCATTCTGGCGGTGGATCACCGGCTCGACCACTGGGTCGGCACCGCCGACACCCTGTACTTCTTCCGGGACGGCGTCATCGCCCCGGAGACCATGGATCTGCACCGCCCCGACCCCGCCCGGCTGGAGCAGGCGGGCGTCATCGCCCCGGGGGTGAGCTACGCCCCCGACCTGGCCCCCGCCGAACCGGGGGACGTGGTGCTGGAGCTGAAAGATCTCACCGTGCGCTATGACGGCCGGGCGGTGCTGGACGGCGTGGACGCCGCCTTCCGCCGGGGCGTCATCTACGCCGTTGTCGGCGAGAGCGGCTGCGGCAAGTCCACCCTGTTCAACGCGCTGGCCGGTGTGTGCCGCTATTCCGGCTCCGCCCTGCTGGACGGCGTGGAGCTGCGCAGGCAGAAGAAAAAGCATCTGGGCCGCATCGGCTTTGTCACCCAGAGCCCGCAGGATCAGTTCATCGGCGGCACCGTCCGGCAGGAGATCGCCGCCAGCCTGCGGGAGGACGCCGACGCCGGGAGCGAGAAGATTCTGAGGGGCATCCGCCTGTGGCGCTACCGGGACGTGTCCCCCTATCTGCTCAGCCAGGGGCAGCAGCGCCGTCTCGGCGTGGCCGCCCTGATGGCCTACGACTGCCGGGTGCTGGTGTGCGACGAGCCCACCTATGCCCAGGATCGCACCAACACCATGGCCGTCATGGACGAGCTGTGCCGCGCCGCCAGATCCCGCCGCGCCGCGCTCATCTTCTCCACCCACGACCGCCAGCTGGCCGAGGACTACGGCGACGTGGTGCTCCGTCTGGAAGGAGGGAAGCTCCATGAAGCGGCTCAATCCCGCGGTTAAATTCGTCTGCCTGATGGTGCTGACCTTCGTGCTGGCCTTCCGGCATCAGCCGATCTTCAACTTCGCCTTTTTCGCCCTGTGCATCGTGGGCATTCTGAGCTCCGGCACCGACGTGAAAAAGCTGCTCATCCTGCTCTCCCCCATTCTGCTGGCAGCCGTCGGAATGTTCTTCACCGGCTACCGCTTCTCCGCCGGGGAGGGAATGCCGGTCAACAGCGGCGACATGATCCTGACCGGCTCCCACGTCTGGAACGGCCTGATCCACGCCTCCCGGGTGCTGGCCTTCGCCGGGGGCGGCTGCCTCTACTGCCTGACCACCGACCGGGTGCTCATGATCCGATCCTTTCAGCGCCAGTTCCACCTGCCCCAGATCTTCGCCTACGGCCTGCTGGCCGCGTGGGGCGTGTTTCCCCACATGATGCAGGAGTACCGCCGCACCCGGGCGGCCTTCCGCGCCCGGGGCAAGAACCCGTTCCCCGTGTCCCCGGCCTTTTTAAAGCCGCTGCTGGTCAAGTCCGTCCGCTGGTCGGAGGCGCTGGCCGTGGCCATGGAGTCCAAGGGCTTTGACGGGCACGAAGCGCGCAGCGACTTTGAACCGGTGCGGGTGCGCTGGTTCGACGGACTGTTCTGCGCCGTGTGCGCGGCGCTGTGCGTCGTCATGCTGATGGCGTTTTAAGGAAAAAGCGAAACCCCGCCTTCTCTCAAATGAGAGAAGGCGGGGTTGTTTTTTTGGGGGGAGTACGGATGAGACCACCAAAGCCTTCCCCTTGAGGGGAAGGTGGCCCGAAGGGCCGGATGAGGTGGCGACGAACGAAAAGCTGTCCTGAACTTGCCCCCTCATCAGTCTGCTTCGCAGACAGCTTCCCCCCGAGGGGAAGCCTTCGGCAGTCTCTGCGGTGCAGCTCACTCCACCGCCGCGAGGAGGATCGTCCGGGCGTTGGTGAACTCCGATGAGCAGGTGGACAGGGCCAGCACCTGGGCGTTGGGATCTCCCTCCAGCCGGCTCAGGACTTCCTCATTCACAAACAGGGCGTTTTCCCGGGAAAATTGCAGCAGGCCGCTCACGCCGTTGCGCCACAGGGACGGGTTATAGATGTGATCCTCCGAGGAGGGCACGATCAGGCAGGCGAAGATCTTCAGTCTGCACACCCGGTCGGGCAGGGCGAGGGTGCCGGTGGTGTTGGAGCGGAAGAAATTCTCATCCTTGTAGAGGTCCAGATCGGTGAACATGACGTGGTCGCTCATGTGGTGGCCGTACACCAGGGCATAGGGCTCCCGGAACGACGGATCGCAGTTGGAGTCCAGAAAGATGCTGCCGCTCATCGAGAAATTCCCGTACACGTCGGTGTTGATATAGGTCATGTTGTCCTCTCCCTGCACGATGGGAAAGTCGATGGCCGTGCCGTCCAGCGTCAGCCAGGCCACCGTGTCCGGGTTGAGCGCGCGCAGCTCCTCGAAGGACTCCGCTATGGCCTCCGGCGTGCTCTCCGGATCCATCTCCGGCTTGAGCGCCAGCAGCTGCGTCTGCACGGAGACGGCGGCGGAATAGACCTGGACATTGTCCCAGAGGGCATAGGCCGACCAGCCCCCCACCGCCAGCAGGAAGAGCACCACGACCGCGCTCACCAGCAGATTTGAAATTTTCAGCAAAACGCGGGATACCTTCATGGCGGCCTCCTTTTTAGAGGGATGGGCAAACTGCTAAAGCCTTCCCCTTGCGGGGAAGGCTTCAGGCATGCCGCAAAGCGGAACTTTTAATGACTCTTAATTACACTTCTCTGTGCTTTCTGAGGATCAGGAAGGCCACAGCGGCGGCGCCCACGCCCACGAGCAGGAGGACATAGGGAGCGCTGTGCAGAATGACGCCGGTGACCACGTCGCCATTTTTCTCGTTGGTGACATGAGCAACCGTATTGTCGGCGCTGATGGAGCCCTCCGCTTGAACCGTGTTCTCCTTGCCGTCGTTGCTGCTATAGGTGGCTTTGTAGCCCTCGTACGGCTCCTCCTTCACAGTATACGTCACGTCGTAAGGCACATTACTAAACGTCCTCGTCTCTTTGTCGACCAGACTGATCTGCTTGGTGACGGTGCTTCTGCCGGTGCCGTCGACCGACCACTCGGTGGGGAGGATCTTAGTGCCGTCCGACAAGTTAATGGTGGACTGGACGGTCTTGCCCTCCGGAGCGGTGAAGGTCACATTGATTTTGAACTTCTGCGACTTGTTGCCGAGGGCACCCACGACGGTCTTGCCCACCTGCAGAGACCCGGCGGAGTAGGTGTTGACGATGTTGTCGCCCTTTTCACCATTGACTTTGAAGGTGTAGGCCACTTTCATATCTTTCTCGAAGCCTTCGTGGTAAACCGTGGCAACCAGCGTCAGATCTTGCTTGCTGCAAGTAACGCCGGCGGTGTTGCTCGCCGTCTCGGTCACCTTGTAAGTATATATGCCCACGTTCGGGAAAGCCGTTACGGGAGTGGTGACGACGAGGTCCTTCACGCTGTTTGCACTACCGGCTTCACCCTCCTCATACACGACGGGGGCGATGGTGAGTTTGGGCATATCATCCTTGGTCAGCGGAGTGCCGTCCTCATGGGTGGCGTCGGTCACTTTCTCCGCTTCCGCGGTAAACGTGAAGGTCTCTGCCGGAGACGTGGTGTCTGTGTTGGTCAGCCGGTATTCCTTCTGCACTACCGCAGCTTTAGTATCCGCAGTTCCCTCGGCGGCAAAGGCCGAAACGCTCATGCCCAGCGCCAGCGTCAACGCCAGCAGCGCGGCAAATCCACGTTTGATCAGTTTCTTCATATTTTCCCTCCATTGAACTTTTTTATAAGCTTCGCGCCTGGACGCGGCCTATCCAAATTGATCGTTCTGCGTTCAGCAGGTTTCGTAACGTCCTTCCCGTCAACGCCGCCTTCCCCCTCGAGGGCAGGGCTTTGGTTCGGTGAAGAAGCATTTCAGACTAAGTAATTATAGCACTGCATTCAGGAAAGACAAGTCTCAAATTCTTTAAATTTTTTAAATTCCCCGGCGGCGCAGGAGTGTGACGACCTGCGCCTTCACATGGTCGGTGGAGATGCCGCCCAGTGTCCGGCTGTCCCCGCTCCCGGCGTCTGCGCGCCAGTCTCCCAGCACGAACAGGCACCCGTCGGGCACGGTGTAGGGGTATTCCAGCCCGTCCCCGGGCACGGTGGCGTTGACGACCTCCGCGTTCTGGATCGCGCCGTTCACCATCACACTGCCGTCCTCGGTGATGGTCACGCTGTCCCCGGCGGAGGCAATCACGCGCCCCACATGGCGCACGCCGTCCGCCGCCTCGTAGATCACCACGCTGCTGCGCTCAAAGCTCTGCCCCACCCGGAAGCCGATGAGCAGGTCGCCGTCCTTCACGGCGGGGAACATCTCGTTCCCGCTCATGCGCCCCAGAAAGAGCACCTGCGTGAAGAGCAGAAATCCGACCAGCGCCATCAGCGCGACCCGCAGCAGCAGGTTGAGCCAGCCCCGCAGCAGCTTTCGCTTTGCGTCCGCCTTCTGCTCCGGTGCAGTCGGTTTGTCCGGCTTGTCCTGTGCCTTATCCGCCGTCTCCGGGGCGAGCCGGGCGCCTCCGCGGCGCTTGCTCACCTCACCCACGGCGTCTGTTCCGCCGGTACAGCAGCACCGCCGCCGACACCGCCGTCAGCCCCAGCGCCACCGCATAGGGGGCGCTGTCCAGCGTGATCCCGGTGTCCGGGTTCACATCCTTGTGGTTGGTCACGGTGATCGCGCCGCCGTCCTGCGCAACGGCGAGCTGAACGCTGCTGCTCTGGGCGTCCGCGGCGGTGGTCACGTTGTAGTTCTGGCCGCCATAGCTCACGCTGACGGCATAGCCGCTGTTGTCCGACTCGGTCAGCGTCAGCTGCTCGCCCACGCCCACGTTCTCGATGGTGAAGCTCTGGCCATCGGACAGCGTAAAGTTGCCGCTCTGATCTCCGCAGCTCCACTGGAACGGAAACTTCTGATATTTGTTGCCCATCGGTCCGGTCACCTGCTTGGTGACGGTCACGCTCGTCATGACGGGGACGTAGTGGGCGTAGTAGTTGACCACGCCGTCGGTCAGCTGGGCCTCGGTCGGGGTGTGCGGGAAAGCGGTTTTGTCCCCGGGCGCGCTCCCGGTGCCGTCCTCCACATACCAGCCGTCCAGCGTGTAGAGCTTTCCGTTCGCGGCGGTGTAGGTTTCAGCCACATTCGCCGTGTACTGCACCAAGTCGCCGGTTTTATAGTGCTTCGCATTGACCTGCTTATACCCGCTCGCCCCGGGCTCCAGCACCCAGAACTTGGCAGTGAACGTCTTTTTACAGATAACGCTCAGGGCGCAGTCGAGGTGATAGTCGTTTCCGCCGCCATTGTTCCGGGAGATCTTGCGGGGCGTCAGGGTGATCTCCGTCACGTCCTCTTTTGTCACGTCCTGGCCGGTCTCCTTCTTGACCGCCGCCTCATAGGCAGTCCAGATGGAGTCCAGAATGTAGGTGAAATTGCCGCCCGTCGTGGCATCGTCCCGCTTCACCGTCCAGGTGCTCCCCTTGGAGCCGTCCGGCCAGGCGGTGATGTAGTTGGCCACGTTGATCGTGATGTTCTTGCCGTTATTATGGTCCCAGCTCGCGCCGGTGGTGTCAAGCTTGGCGATGAGGGTACTGCTGTTCGGCGACGGGGCCCACGCGCCGGTGTCGTTTGTCAGCGGGTCGCCCGCCGGGTCGGCCAGGTAGTAGATGGCGGCGTCGACGCCGTTATCCGCCGCCGGTTCGACCACCGTCTCATCGGACGGCGTCTCCGGTTCGGTCTGCGGCTGCGCGGTCTCCGGCTGCGCCTGCTCCGGTGCGGTCTGCGCCGGTGCCGTCTCGGCAGACTGGGCGGCGGCCGATCCTGCGGCCGTCGGCTCCTCTGCGAATGCATACACCGGGAGCACGGGACACATCAGAAGCAGCGCCAGACCAAGTCCCATCAGTCGCACCCATGCCTTGGAACGACTGTGTATCATAGAGATTACCTCCTTCCGGCAGTTTCAAAAGCTGCTGCTATTTTCCATTTTTCTTGTATTTATGCACATTTTTTCACAATAAGCCGGGCAATTTCGTATATTTACCGTATGCGGTGTGCAACTCCTTTTTTTACCATTGCAACGTCGCACACGATCCTCTTGCCATTTAGTTTTAATTCTATATCAGTAATTTTTCTCTGTCAAGGCTTCTCTCCATTAATTTTCCTTTATTATGCAGATCGCTCCATATAATTCCATCCAGCCGGCCTGTCCGGCCGCCTTGCGCTCCTCCCGCTGCGTGCCTTTATCTTAGCGGAACCGCCCTGTCGCATTCCATCGTTTCGGCTCAGGCGCGGCAGACAAAAAAAATCGCCGCAGAACCCAATGTTCTGCGACGATTTTTCAGTTTAACTGTCAGGCGAGGTGATGCGCATCCAGCCAGTCATGCAGGGTGGGCTTGCCGGCCTTGATCTTGCGGGCGCGGCCCCGGAACACCATGATGCTCAGGATGCTGAACACCACGAACAGGATCAGCATGAACACGATGCAGCTCTCCACACTCTCGCCGCCGGCGATCGTGCTGCGGAAGGCCTTCACGGTGTAGGTGAAGGGCACCCATTCGTGCAGGTACTTGACGAAACCGCCGGACAGCTCCAGCGGGTAAGTGCCCACGCTGCCGGCCAGCTGAACCACCATGAACACCAGCATCAGGAAGCTGCCCGCCTTGCCGATGAAATTGGTGAAGAAGTACATGATGGACATGAACGCCAGCGAGGCCGCAACGGCCACCGCGATGGTCAGACCCCAGTTGGCGGGGTCGAAGCCGTCAAAGACGTGCAGGCACAGCAGCATGCACATTGCCTGAAGAATGGCGATCAGATACAGCACGGAGGCCTTGCTGAACCACCAGGCCATGCCGGATTTCAGCTTGCCGCCGTAATACTCGGTCAGCGGATACATCAGGCTGAAGGCGATGCAGCCCACCCACAGGGCGACGCTCATCATATAGGGCGCCATGGCGTGGCCGTTGTTCTCAACGGTGGTCATCTGCTCCTCCGTGGTGTCCACGGGGGCGGAGAACAGATCCACAGCGGCGTCGCTGGTGTTGGTGGCCTTCACCTCGTCCGCCGCATCGCTGAGGCTGGACTTCAGGGTGTCGGCGCCGTCATACAGCTCATCCAGACCGTCGCCCAGCTCTCTGCTGCCGGAGAGCAGCCGGTCGGAGCCGTCCGCGATCTGGCGCGCGCCGTCGGTCAGCTGGTTCGCGCCGCTCATCAGGGTGGCGTTGTTGCCGACCAGCGTCCGGGTGCCGTCGGAGAGGGTGGTGGTACCGGCGGCCAGCGTGGCGGAGCCGTCCGCCAGACTCCGGGTACCGGCGGCCAGCGTATTGCTGCCGGTGAGCAGGCTCTGGGCGCCCGCATTCAGCGTGGTGCTGCCCACGGCCAGCGTATTGGAGCCGTCGGCGAGCTGCGTCAGGCCGCCGTACAGCTGCGCCGCGCCGCCGACCAGAACGGAGGTGCCCTGAGACTGGAGCGCCGCGCCGCCCTGCCGGGCCTGCGCAATGCCGCCGCTCAGCGCGGGCGCGGAGGCGGCCAGCTGGCTGGTGCCGTCCTTGACCTGGGCGGTGCCGTTGGCCAGCGCATCCAGTCCGGAGCCGGACTGGGTCAGGCCGTTGGAGATCTGGCTTGCGCCGCTGACCAGCGCGGAGGTGCCCGCCGCCGCCTGATCGACACCGGCGGTATAGTTCTTCACGCCGTCGTTCAGGGCGCTGGCGCCCTGCTGCAAGGCGGCGATCTTCGCCTGGGTGGCTTCATCCAGCGTCATCTGGCCGTCCTCCAGACCGTCGGCGATCTGGTTCATGCCCTCGACGGCCTTCGTGCCGCAGGCGTAGTTCGTCTTGGCCGCTGTCAGCGATTGCTTCAGCGCATCGGAGATCGCGGCGGCATCCTCGGCACTGAGCTGGCCGTTCTGCACGGCCGCGGTCACGGCGGCCGCCGCCGTCTGCACGCTCTCCTCCGCGTCGCTGGGGTCGATCAGATTGCTCTGGATCTGGCTCGCACTGGTGCGGACGGTGTCCGCCGTGCTCACAAGGGACTCATTGGCGCTGGACACCATGCTGTTCATGGTGCTGACCATGGTGTCGATCCCGCCCATGACCTGCTCCGCACCGGTGCGGAGCTTCGCGGAGTTGGCGTTATCCTCGCCCACGATCTGGGCAAGCCCCGCATCCAGCTGCTGTGCGCCGCCGCTCAGCTGAGCCGCGCCGCTCTGGAGCTGCTGGTTGCCGCTCTGGAGCTGGCTGATGCCGCTCTGAACGCTGCCCACGCCGCTGTCCAGCGCCGCAGTGGACTCGGGGAGCGTCACTGTGGCGGAATAGAGCTGCGTCAGACCCGCATTCAGCGTGGTCATATTGTCGTCCACCTGCTGCGTGCCGCTGACCAGCGCGGCGCTGCCGTCCTTGGCGGACTGAATGCCGCCGTTCAGGGTCTGCGCGCCTTCGGCCAGCGTCTGGGTGCCGTCATTCAATGTCTGGACGCCGTCCTTCAGGGACTGGGCGCCGTCGTTCACCTGCTGCGCGCCGCTGTTCAGAGTCTGCGCGCCGTCGTTCAGGGACTGGGCGCCGTCATTCACCGTGCTGACGCCGTCCACATAGCTGGCCAGCCCCTCGGTCAGCTCCTCGCTGCCGTTCACAAAGGTCAAGGTACTGTCGGCCAGCGTCTGGAGTCCGTCGGTCATGGTGGCGTTGCCGTCCTTCAGCTGGACTGCGCCATCCTGAAGCTCGCCGGTGCCATCGGCGGCCTCCTGCATGCCGTCGCCGATGACGCCGATCTGGTCATACACGGCCTGCACATAGGTCTTGGTGACGCTCTCCCGGACGGAGGCCTCGATGGTCTTCATGGCCGTCTCGCTCATCTTGGAGGCGATGTAGTTGGTGCCGGGGTTGGTCTCATAGCTGAGCTCCATTTTCTCCGGCGCGTCGCCGGTCAGGCTGGCGGCGTTGGCGGAGAAGTTCTCCGGGATGGTGATGACCATGTAGTAATCCCCGTCGGCCAGTCCCTGCCGGGCGTCCTCGCCGTCCACAAAGCGGAAATCCAGCGAGCCGTCGTCCTTCAGCTGATCGACCATTTCCTGGCCGACGTTCAGCGTCTCTCCTTCATAATCCACCGGCCGGTCGTTGTTCACCACCGCCACGGGCAGCTGATCCACGTTTCCATAGGGATCCCACATGGAGCCGAGGAACAGCGTCGTGTAGATCGTGGGGATGGTGATAACTGCGATCACCACGATCAGCATCAGCTTGTTTTTCACCAGATGCTTCCATTCATTTTTCAGCATTTGATGATCCTCTCCTTTCCTGTTGCGTTATGACGCGATATTGTTTAATCAATATGGTGTTGCTTTTTTGAACAACAGGAATTATACTAATAGCGTAGATGAATAGCAAGCAACACATTGCCTATTATCGTTTGTTAATCAACACAGTGTCATCAAATTGACGTTTTAGACAAAAAAATTCACATTTTATTCAACATTTTCACGAAAGGGAGTCTGGTTCTATGGCTGAAAAGACGGATCGCCGCATCCGAAAGACCCGCGCCCAGCTCCGAAAGGGGCTGGCGGAGCTGATGCAGGAAAAGAGCGTCAGCGAGATCACCGTCAAGGAGCTGGTGGAACGGGTGGACATCAACCGCTCCACCTTCTACCTGCACTATACCGATATTTATAATATGTTAGACAGCATCGAAAAGGAGCTGTTCGAGGAGCTGGAGACCACGTTTCAGGCTCACGCCGCCGGCACGCTGGAGGAGGAGGCCTTCCCCTTCATCGAGGATGTGTTCTCCATTCTGGAGGACAACCGGGACATTGTCTCCGCCCTGCTGGGCGCCCACGGCGACATCGGTTTTCTCACCAAGATCGAGTCCATCCTGTCCAAGTACAGCTTCAAGGTGCTGAAAAAGAGCTTTCCCGAGCGGGACGCCGATCTGGCCTGCGCCTATTCCTTCTGTCTCACCGGATGCGTCGGCGTCATCAAGGCGTGGCTGTCCGGCCGACTGGGCGACAAAACGCCCGACTATATGGCCGCCCTCAGCTATCGCATGATCATCAGCGTCCTCCACAGCGCCATGGACGAGCCGGAAGCGTGAGTTAGCGGGCGCTGGGCAGAAGCGTGTAAGTACTGCCGGAATAAAATTGGGGTTTGCAGATTTGCGAAGGTACACCGCAAATCTGCAAACCCCTTTTGTTTTTCAACGCGGCAGCAGCGATATAGTTTTTTCCTATGGAAGGCCGTATGATTTCCGTATTTTACAGACAGGCCGTCCGTTTGTATACTAAAATGTACGAAAACAAGCGAGCTCCGGCTCTTCCGTAAAATAGAAAGGACTGTATCCCATGAAAAATCCCGCTCCCTATCGCTATGATATTGTCGGCAGCTTTCTGCGCACCGCCGCCATCCACGAAGCCCGCGCCAGGTTTGAATCCGGTGCCATCTCCGCCGAGGAGCTGGCCCAGGTCGAGGACGCCGAGATCCGCACCCTGGTACAGAAAGAGGAGACTGTCGGCCTGAAGGCCGTCACCGACGGCGAGTACCGCCGCTCCTTCTGGCACTTGGACTTTCTCTGGGGGCTGACCGGCGCTCAGAAGGTCAAGTCGGAGCACTTCTCCGTGGCCTTTCAGGGCTTTCAGCCCAAGGCGGAGACCGTCCGGATCGTGGACAAGCTGGACTTCCCGGACGATCACCCCTTCCTGAAGCACTTCCGCTTCCTGCAAAGCGTCACCGCCCCCGGCGTCCAGCCTAAGCAGTGCATCCCCTCCCCCTCCATGCTCCACCTGATCTGCTGCGTCCGCGAACCCAACTACCAGCCCATCGAGCGCTACAAGGACGAGCAGGTGCTGCTGGACGATCTGGCCGCCGCCTATCAGAAGGCCGTGAAGGCGTTTTACGCCGCCGGCTGCCGCTACCTCCAGCTGGACGACACCTCCTGGGGCGAGTTCTGCTCCGCCGAGAAGCGCAAGGCCTATGCCGAGCGCGGCATCAACGTGGACGAGGTGGGCCGCAAGTATGTCTATGTGCTCAACAAGGTGCTGGAGGCCAAGCCCGAGGACATGACCGTCACCATGCACATCTGCCGCGGCAACTTCCGCTCCACCTGGTCCTCCTCCGGCGGCTATGAGCCGGTGGCGGAGATCCTGTTCGGCCACTGCAATGTGGACGGCTTCTTCCTGGAGTATGACAGCGACCGCGCCGGCGGCTTCGAGCCCCTGCGCTATATCGGCAAGCAGAAGGTCGTGCTGGGTCTGGTCACCTCCAAGGACGCCAGGCTGGAGAACAAGGAGGACGTCATCGCCCGCATCCGCGAGGCGGCCAAGTATGTGCCGCTGGATCAGCTGGCCCTGAGCCCCCAGTGCGGCTTCGCCTCCACCGAGGAGGGCAATCTGGTCACCGACGAGGACCAGTGGAAGAAGCTGGCGCTGGTAAAAGAGATCGCCCAGGAAGTCTGGGGCTGAGCGCCATATCGTTCCACTGAATCAACACCGCAATACCCAATCAAAGCAGGGAACACGGAAACCGGCACCCCCAGCCGTGTTCCCTGCTTTTCTGCACCCTTTTTGAGAGAGGAAGATCCCCCATGTGCAAAAACAAGACCTGTTTCCACGTCGGAATCGCCCTGATCCTGGGGCTTCTGATCGGCTTCGGCCTGCACCCCGTCAACGGGCTCACCGACCTGGGCGTCCGGGTGCTGGCCGTCACCATTCCCACCCTGTACCTGTGGCTGACGGTCAACACCGGCTGGTGCGCCCTGCTGTTTCTCGGCCTGCTGATCCTCACCGGCGCCATGACGCCCACCGAGGTGTGGGCGGGTTCCATGGGTCACTTCGCGGTCATCACCATGATCGTGTTCTCCATCCTGAACTACGCCCTGAAGGAGACCGGCCTCATTGACCGGGCCGCATGCTGGTTTGTCTCCCGCAGGATCGCCCGGGGGCGGCCGCTGGTATTTCTGGGGCTGTTCTTCCTCTCCAACCTCGTGATCGGCATGTTTGTGGACAACCTGTCTCTGGCGGTCATTTACGTCGGCCTTGCCTCCGCACTGGCCGAGAAGATCGGCGTGAAGAAGGGGGATCCCTTCTACGCCTGTATGTTCATCGGCATCCTGTGGTGCAATGTGGTCATCTCCATCGCCTCCCCCATCGCCCACGCCCCGGTGCTCATCCTCATCGGCATGATCGAGGCTCAGCTGGGCATCACCGTGTCCTATGCCCAGTGGCTCAGCGTGGGCATCCCCTTTGCCGTTGTCATGTTCCTCGCCATGATGATCGCCGTGGTAATCTGGCGGCCCGACGCCAGCGCGTTTCTGGCCTTTGACCCCGCCGCGCTGAAGCCGGAACGGCTGAGCAAAAAAGGGAAGATCACCGCTGCGGTATTCCTGCTGGCCGTCGCCGCGATCCTGCTGCCGGAGATCGGCAAGTCCGTCCTGCCGACTCAGTTCGCCTTCTGGTCCCAGATCGGCGTGGTCGTCCCCGCCATTCTGGCCGTGTGCGCGCTGTGCCTGATCCCGGTGGACGGCAAGCCGGTGCTGGACTTCCAGGCGGCCTGCAAGACGCTCCCGCTCCCGGCCATTCTGTTCGCCGGCGTGGTGTGCGTCATGTCCACCCCCTTCTCCTCCGAGGCCACCGGCATCAGTGCCTGGCTCAGCGGCCTGCTCCAGCCGGTCTTTCAGGGGTTCAGCCCCTTTGCCACGCTGGCTCTGCTGGCCGTGGCGGCGCTCATCATGACGAATTTCATCTCCAATGTGGTGACTATGGTGCTGTTCTTCAACATCGGTCTGGCCCTGCTCTCCGGCTCCGGCCTGCATCTGGGCGCTTTTGCCGCCGTCATCGGCACCGCGGCCTCCATGGCCTCGCTGACCCCCTCTGCCTGCGCCCCTGCGCCCCTGCTCTTCGGGCCCGGCCATGTGAGCGTGCGCGGTGTGCTGAAGGCCAACCTTGTCTTTCTCGTCCTGTCTCTTCTGGCCTGCCTGACGCTGGTCTACCCCCTGGCCTCGGCAGTGTTCGGATAAGCCATATTGAAGCCAAAAAATCGAAAGCCCCAGGCGGAGGAACCTCCTCCGCCCGGGGCTCATTCTGTCGAACGGGCAAATTCCGCCGCGGGAAAACCGGCTCGGGCCGCAGGCGTGCGCCGAAAAATCAAACCTGCGGTTGTTAGACCCGCGACGGGCAAAATGCTACCATATCATTGACCGGAGAAGCGCGTCTTTCGTGCCGGCAAGGAGGAATTCACTATGGCGCATCATCCCGAATATTCTTATATTGATCCCGAAACGGGAAACCGCATCTGGGCAGGCCCCCTCGAGATCACCCCCGGAGATCACCACCATATGCCGCAGCGCGACGCATCCTACCCGTCCTCCGAATATGAGCGCGGCCATAACAACGCCAGTTCGCTCGGCGGCGGCAACGGCCGCGACAACATCAGCGCCCAGCACAGAGACGTGAACCGCGGCGCAATGCGCGCCGTGGAGCGCGGCGAGACCGCCGCCCTGCGCAGCGGCGCCTCCATTGACAGCGTCAAGACAGTGGTGGTCAACGGCCCACCGGACAGCAAGACGCCGGAGGCGTTCCTGATCTCCGATACCGTCACCTACCCGGACGGCCATGTGGAGAGCATCCACCACAGCTTTGCCAACATCGGCTACGCCGAGCAGGCCGAAATGGAGGCCATCTCCGCCTCCCTGCCCGACGCCATCGACGCCCCCAACCCGGGGGACGCGCTCCGGGCCTCCATGTCGCCCGAAAGCTACGCCGAACTGATGGAGGCCACCGACGCAGAGCTACCCTCGATCGCCGACACCTATGCGTCCGCCGACTTCAGCGGCGCTCTGCCGGAGCCGGAGCCGGATACGGCATCCGGCGACCCGGAGTGCTCCGCCGACGCGGACAGCAGAACGGATTCCGTCGCGGCACCGGACGCCGCGGCGGAGGCCGAGGCGGACTCCGACCCCGATCCGGATCCGGACTGAACGATGTTTGAAAGGAGCGTGCTCACCAATGCGCTACGAGATTCCGCCCCGCATGGAGGCCGACCTTCAGGCACAGGCACTTCCCCGCTGGCCGCAGGGCATCGGGGGCGGACTGGCCGCCGAGCTGGACGGCGGCGCGGCCGTCTCGGTGCCGGTGCCGGAGGGCGTGAATATCCTGACCGTCGGCGTGACGGGCACCGGAAAGACCTGCTTCTTCACCGCACCCGCCGCGGCGCTGCTGCTCTCAAATCCGCAGCGAAAGGCCGTGTTCTTTGAGCTCAAGGCCACCTATGTCAACCGCTTTTTCCGCCCCGGGGACAAGCTCATCTCCTATCGGGCGGACGGCCTTCCGCCCCGCGCTCTGTTTCGCTGGAACATGATCCGAGAGATCCGTCAGTCCGCCGACCGCGAGGCCGAGATCCGGCAGATCAGCGAGTTTCTGTTCCGCGAACAGCTGACTGCGGCCGGGCAGAACCTGAGCTGGATCGCCGCCGCCCGGGATACCTTTTCCGGCGTGCTGCGCGTTGTTGTGGACTGCACCCGGGAAAACACCTCAAACCGCGAGCTGATCGGCGCCCTGCGTCAGCAGTCGGTATCCGATCTGCTGTCCTATCTCGCCGCGCATCCGCAAAACCACGGCCTTTTGAAGCGCATTTACGGCTATGACAGCGCAAGCGCAAAGGGCTATCAGCCCACCCGGCGCTCCGGCGATGTGATGTTTTTCCTCCACACGGCACTGGAACAGTTTTCCGGTGCCTTCTGCGCCGACGGTCAGGACACCATCCACGATTTTCTGCGCACAGAGGGGCAGAATCTGTTTCTCGTTTACGACCTCGCCTCCGCCGAGATCAGCCGCCCGTTCATGGTCTACTTTCTCAAGAAGCTCAAGGATGAGAAGCTGTCCAACCGCTGCGCCGTCTCCGCCCCGCTCCTCATGGTGCTGGACGAGGTGGACAAGCTGGCCGACGGCGGAAGGAGCGCCGACTTCGGCCTCTTTCAGGCCGCCACCCTTGGCCGGGAGGCCGGCCTCCAACTGCTTCTCACCACGCAGAGTCTGGAGCAGCTCTACGGTCTGGCCCCTCAGTTCAATGAGCATCTGGCCACCGCCGGACTCGCCGGCTTCCCGATGACGGTGGCCTTTCGCCCCGGGGACGCCCCCACCCTGCACACGCTTCAGACCCTCTACGGGTCGGACTACCGCGAGCGCACCATTTCCCCCGTCTCGCGGTATGACCGCCCCGCCACGCACTGCGAACTGGAGTCTCTCGTCAGTGAGGCCGAATTTGCCGCCCTCACCCCCGGCACGGCATATATCAAGCTCGCAGATGCCAGACCCGTAAAAGTCAGATTTCTGCACCGAAAGGAGCGGCTCCCATGATCGGTTTTCTGGACTTTGTCCGCCAATCCTATCCGAATACGTCCCCGTGCGTGCTGGTCAGCGGGGCGGATGAATACGTCCGGCAGCTCGTCGGTCAGCAGCTGGTGAACGCCCTGGATCCGCGGCACAAGACGCTCTATCTACTGGACAACACCCAAAACGGCGCCGTTCCCCCACAGCTGGGGGCATATCCGCTGAAGAACGCAGCCGCCGGGGAGGTCTCGCTTTGCGCCGACCTCTTTGAGACCGCGTCTCTGGCCTCCATCAGCCGTCTTCGCGCCCTTCTGTCCGCACTCGGCTTTGATGCGATGCAGACCATGCGGGTCGTCACCTACCTCGACTTTGTCCGCGAGACGGAGCGGCGGCTCGGAAACGCCGCCCCGCTCACGCTGGAAACGCTGGAGGAATACAGCGGCATGGCGCTGGTTCAGTGGAAGCTCCGGCAGCTCGCGCTGTCCGAGGAAAACCGCGCCTATCTGCTGGCGCGTTACAGCGAGGTCAGCGGCGCGGCGGCCGATTTCGACATGATGTGCGCCCTGCTGCGCCCCTTCACCCAGGGGCCGCGCCCTGCGCCGGGGACCGGGGTCTATCTTCCCGTCGGCCGGTTTGCCGCCGACCCGGCCATGCAGCACACGATGACTCAGCTCCTGCTGTCCTCCCTTGCGGAAACGTCCCCTCAGGCGGCGCTGGTCATTCTGGACGACGGCATGGGGGATCGTCCGTTCCTCACCCGTCTCCTTCAGGGGCTTCCCCCCGGCACGGAGGTGCACCTGCTCTCTCAGGATGTGTTCTCTCTGCCGGAGCAGACGGTCAGCGCACTGATGAACACCTTCCACGTCCGGGTCTTTTCCCGCCATGAAAGCATGGCGTCCTGCCGCCGGATCGAGGCGCTCTGCGGCGAGATCGACGTCGTGCGCCCCAGCTCCAGCGTCACCACCGACCGCCGCTGGCGGGCCAACAGCGCGTGGGACATGCTGCTGGGCAACAACAAAACGGAGACCAGCATACGCAGCGCTCCGGTAAAGGAGTCCCGCTTCCGCAAGGAGGTGATCGCCAGCCTGCTCCCCGGCACGGTGATCCTCAGCTGCGGCGGAAGCAGTATGCTGTTCTCATTCTGAGTCTGATCGGAGGCGGTTTCATGCCGAGTCGAATTTTGGGTGCGCTTAAAGTGAGCGCAGTTCTCATTCTGGATCTTTCGCTGTTTCTCTCCCTGTTTCACAGCCCGGCTGTCGCCGCGGCGGGCGTCATCGGGATCGGCATCTATACGTTCCTGGGCGGATATTTCGCTCTTGTTCAGGAGGGCGGCGTCCGGCTGGACAAGCTCCCCCACGCCGACCGCCTGCGGCTCGAAACCGCGCTCCGCCGGCTGACAGACGACCGGGCGGCCCACGGCGACCGCGCACGGCTGAGGCTCTACCTCATCCCCGGCGACAGCGATCTGCAATCCACCGCCTACGGCGCGGGCTGCATCAGCGTATCCGCAGGCACGCTTGACGCCGCGGACACGCTCTCGCTGAGCGCCGTGCTTGGTCACGAGGCCGGCCACATACAGAATCTGGACTCCGAGTTCAAACGCGCCGTGTTCTGCACCGTCATGCTGGCGGTCGCCGGGCTTTCCGTCCTGTCCGCCGCCGCAGTGCTGGCGCTCTTTCTGATTTTTCTGATCCTGAGCTGCTTCCGTTCGTGGCTGGGCCTTTTCGCCTTCCACGGCGCAAGGAAGGGCATCAAGTCGCTGTTCTCCCTGCTGCAAAAGGCGATTGTCCTGCTCTATCAGGCCGCGCTGGGGCTGGTCAGCCGCCGGGCCGAGTTCCGGGCCGACCGCTATGTGTGCCGTCTGGGCTACGGCCTCCAGCTGGCGCACTTTCTCTCCCTTTCCGCGCCCGGTGCCAGCCGCCCGCTCACCCTGCGGGAGGCGCTTTACCGCAGTCATCCGAATACCCACCGCCGCATCGCCAGGATCGAGGCATACCTGGCATCGGCGCCCGAAGCCATTACGAGGAGATGATCGTTCATGCTGTACGCCCCTGGCGCCGCCCTGGCTGATCAGGCCTTCGCCGACCTGAAGATACCGCACCGGATCTGTTCCCTTCCCGACGGCAGCCTGCTCTTTCTCTGCACCGGAATCGGTCTGCATTTCAATATGCGGCTCCGCCCGGACGGTCAGGCGCTTCTCTGGCGTTTTCTCGGCGAGGCGCCGTGCGGACAGGAGGGCCGCCTGGAATACCGCGCCGGGGACTGCACCGCAGTCATGCAGGTCAACGAGGAACATCTGCTCGAGCTGTCCCTGCGCAGCGTGCAGCCGCTCGAGGACATTACGGATGTCCGCCGGCTGATCTGTAAATTTCTCTGCCTGATCGCAAAAGCGCGTTGACGTTTCCCGTTACACCCGATCACGCCTTCTTCCTGCCGGTCGATCACACCGGCAGTTGTAACGCAACTGCCGCACTCACACTTCCGGTTTCTGTTCGCAGTCCGAAAAATACTGTATCATACGAATACAAAGGGAACGCAGGGGATCATGACGGATCCGAACACCCATGAACAGACCCGAAAGGAAGTGCATTACCATGAAGCTTTTGCGCGTGAGGGGCCTTCACACGCCCCGGCTCTGTCTCTGGCTGCTTGGCTGGAGCCATCGCCTGCTCCGCACCGGCTGTCTGGACCGCGAGACTGGCCGGGCGGAATCGGCCTACATGACCGGCCAGGTCAAGCGCTTTCAAAGCGCCGCTGTTCTGCGGCTCAGCAAGTCGGAAAAAAGCGCCGCCCCGCTCTTCGCAGAGGCGGACAAGCTGCTGCTTCGCCTGCCTTATCTTGATGCGGCTCTGCGGAGCTCTGCTCCGCAGCCGGGGCCCAATGCCGCAAATGCCGAGCTCCGGGCGGCAAACGCCAGACAGAAGGAGCGCGGCAAATGGGCGGCGGAACGTCAGTCCATCCTGAACCGGCTGAGCGATATCTCCGCCGCAGTCACCGCCGAAGGCACTGAGGCTGACCGTGTGATCGACGCCACGAAGGACGCGCTTCTCTCCGGTTTCGCGGCTTATGCCCATGGGCTGCTCAGAGCCCCTGTAACCGAAGCGCAGCTGCCCGAGATCCACGCTTTGAGCTGTATGGACAGGCTGAGCACTCTGGAAACGTGGCGCCAGATCCAGAAAGTATGCAGGAAGGAGGAAGCAGCATGATCTTCAGGAAGAAGGGAAATGACGCCCGCATTCTCTCCGACCGGTATCTGCCGGCCCGACTTCCCCAATACGGACAGCATCAGGAGGGGATCATCCCCGCCGGTTATTCGCTCAACGACCCGGCCTTTCTTCAGAGATGCTATGCCAATTCTGAGGAGGCGCTCTCCGAAGTGCTCTCAACCCTGGACAATTACTCCAGCGGCAGTGAGTGCGACGGCATGATCGAAACCCAAATTGAGCACCTTCGGGAGCTCCACGAGACGGAAGGCGTTCACATCAGCAATCAGCTGGACCGCATTGAAGCCTCCCGGGCAACGCGCAAAGCGGCATTGAGCCGGCAGATCGGACCGCTCCGGGAGAAGGCCGATCAGCTGGAGTCTGAGTTCTATCCTCTGGCCGGGCTTCAGCGGCGCTTCTTCCACATCGGCCCGCTGTCTGCCGGAACGATCGTGACCATTCTGGCACTGATCGCCGACTTTTTCGTCAACTACAGCTTTCTTCAGTCCGTGATCCGCGACAGCGCGGTTTTCCTTGTCATTACGACAGTTACCCTGTGCCTGATGTCGGATGCCAGCATGTGGGCGCTGGGACTGTTCCATTCCGGCCAAGGCAGCGACCGGCCCAAACGGCCCGCCCTCTGCATCGCCTTTCTTGCTCTGTTCCTGTTGTCCATCGTGACGACGATCCTCATCCGCTTCGGCAGCATGGCCAACACCTTCGGCACGATCTCGGCTGACGGCGGCTGGCTGCCCAAAGAGGGCGGTTATACGCTGGCGGAGTGGGGGGCTACCCTGGGAACGGCCTTTGTGACCGCCGCGACAGGTATTCTTTCCTTTGCCTTTTCCTATAGTCCCGACGACGACCGCGTGCGCCGCAGAGAGAAGCTTGAACGCTCGCTCCGTAAGTGCCGCTCCAAGTTGGAGCCTCTGCTCTGTGAGGTGAGTATGCTTGAGGGGGCGCCGGATCTGCGCGCGGAAGATGCCCGGAATCGTGCCACAGCGCTGAGGCATCTTCAAATGCTGGAGCTTGGCCTGAAACAACACGCCCGCAAAATTCTGGCCATCCGCATAAACGACCCAACGTTCACGGAGAAGATGGCCGCGCCGCCTGAACGCGTCGGCCTTACCGCCGTTAATAAGAAATCCGCCTGACTGAAAGGAACCGCCAACATGAAGAAGTTTTTCGCTGCGGCGCTCGCCGCTCTGATGCTGCTGTCCTGCACCGCATGCGGCGGTGCAGACGGCAATACCGATCCCCCCGCCGAGCCGGTCAACCTCGCCCTGATCGCCGGTATTGCCGACGGAGAGCCTACGGTTGAAAACATCCCTGACGAATTCAGTGCTCTTGTCAGTGAGTCCGGCAGTGAATACGCAATCATCTCCGCCGAGGGAAGTCCTCAAGTCCTGGCCTCCGGATCGATCGCCGATCTCTCTGATCGGGGATACAGTAAAGGAACGCTCCAGCTGGCCCAGCGGGATATGACCGCCGATCTGCTGAGCAAGTTCAACTATACGCCCTCGACTCCCGAGATCGACATGGCCTCAGCACTGACGCTGGCCGTTCGCCAGCTGACCGCGTCTGCACAGGATGGCCGCGAGAACGTGCTGGTGCTGACCTGCTCCGGCAGAAGTACGACCGGGATCATCAATATGGTGGACACGCCGCCCTGTGAACTGGATCCCGATCTGTCAGCGCAGGAAACGGCCGCGCATCTGGATATCAACATGAGCGGCGTAGATGAAGTCGTCTGGTACTTCCTGGGTGACGCCGGTGGCTTCAGCGCATCCGAAAAAACCGCATTGAAGTCGTTTTATTCCGCCCAGTTTCAGGCGCTTGGCTTTGCCGGCACCCTTGAGTTTAAAGCCGATCTCCCCTCCGGCGAAACCTACTGCTTTGATGCGTCCGTTTCTCCCATCCGGACCGAAGAGGAAGGATCCGGCCTGAGAGCGATCACCCCTGACGAGTTGACCGCCGAGGACGATACCGCACTGATCGACACGCCGGTCATGCTGATGGATGAGCAGGTGCAGTTCCGGCCTGATTCCGCCGAATTTCTGGACGAAGCGGCGGCCGTCGAAGCGCTCCAGCCTGTCATCGGCTTTTTGTCGAGCCACGCTGACGTGGATCTCATTCTCTACGGCACCTGCGCCGGGGACGGAGACGGCGACTTTACCCGAGCGCTCAGCCTCTCCCGCGCCGGGGCCGTCAGAGACCTGCTGTACGGTGCCGGTATTTCCGAAAGCCGCCTGACGTGCCTTGAGGTCGGCTGCGCAGACGATCCTTATTACCAGCCCAACCTCGGCACCGGTCCGGCCGGAGCCGTAAACCGTAAGGTCGTCCTCACCGACAGCCGCAGCGAACTGGCTCAGCAGCTTCTCAGCATCAGCGGCTGACCTCCCCCGCCGCTGGAAAAGCACGAAAAAAAGAGCCGCAGCACTGCGGCTCTTTTTCGTATTTATGCCAGGAGAAGGGCGGGGTCTCCCTCCGGATCGGCGCGAATGCGATCCAGAAGCGGTAAATAGTTTGTCCGAAAAAGGGAGACGGCTGCTCCCCCTCCTGCGCAGAGTCTTCGTCGGAAGTCTGCGCATAGGACGGGAGCAGCACGTCGAGGGAGACGCCGTAGAGCCCTTGCAGGAACATCAGATGAACCAGAGATGGGAGCTTTTTGCCCCGCTCCCAGCTGCTGATGGTGTTCACCGACGCGGTTTCTGCGCAGTTCGCGCAGATGATGTCAGAGAGCATCTGCTGCGTCAAACTGCACTCCTTCCGCAGACTGCACAGGCGTCTGCCAACCGCAGCGGAATCCGCACACCACCGCCACGCGCCCGAGATCCGAAGATCCGTGGAGGCGTCAAATTGGTGGGACAGATTACCGGAAGTAATGGACTTTTTCATGTTATTTTCCTCCTTCTATTACATGACTGTGAACAGCCGGATGTACCAAGACAAGCTTTCATAAAAATAGAATCAATTTAAAATACAAGCCGTCTCGGGAGAAAAATAACGCATTGCCGCGATTGGTGGCTCAATTATAACATGCTCCATCAGGTTGTCAATCCGACAAAGGGAAAAACACGGGGAGGAGGTAAAATCTTCGCCCGTGTTTTCAGATATAAGTCACCCCACCACCAGCTTATTGGTCTTTTTCATTACGGATGCAGTGAGCATACTGCGGCACTCCTTTCCGGGATAACTTACCAGGGCCGCAATCGCGGCGCATCTGGTCTTATGCTTGATTTCATACTAAATTATATCGAATCATCGGAAAAAAGCAATCCGCAGCAAACATAAGCCCCCGACACATAAGTGCTGGGAGCCTGCATATCAGAAGTAATAAAGGAAACTGGGCATGCTGACATCGATGGAATTGAACTTGTTGATGGGATTCAGCACCTCCTCGCAGCAGGCGATACGTCCGCGCCCGTCTCCCGCAAATTCGGTAACTGCACAACGAAATAACCAGCATATGCATAATAGCGGCATCTGAATGATCCTCCCTTTCAGGAAAATACAACCCCTGCGGCCGCCGTCGCCGCATTGGAGTTTAAAGAAGAATGCCGGGCAGGTTAGGTGCAGAAGCATCCGAATAAAACCTCGATCAAGTACCCCGTAGGACTCAATCCTACGCTCAAGGCATATTCGGAGCAGGTGTTCATGCCCGCCAAGTCTGAAACTATGAGTGAAAATTCTCGTTCAAACTTCCAGAGCTATCTCAACAACCGGATCTACCCCGCGCTGGGCAATTACCGGATGTATGAAATTACGCCCACAATGATCTCTCAGTTTCTGCCCTTCCTCCAGGAAGAGGGACTTGCCCACGGCACGGTAGAAAAACTCTACGTGATTATCCGGCTGATCTTCAAAATGGCCTTTCTCGGTGACCTCATTGAGAATGTATACCCACGCAGACAAAGAAAGCATGAAACGCGCCGGAAATGTGTTTCTTTCCGCATTAAAAAGAAGCGCCGCGGGCGGCGGCGCTTGAAATACCTGGAAGGATAATCGGCAAAAAATATTATTGCTAATGCGAACTTTCGGCGTCTTTCGGCGCCGGATCAGTCTCCAAATTGCCGTCCAACTTTTTGGGTTGAAATATGAAAAAGGTTCCGAATCAATGAAGATTCGGAACCTTTTGGAGCTGATAGGCAGATTCGAACTGCCGACCTCATCCTTACCAAGAGTCCCCATTTCCTTCTACGCAGTACCCGCCTGTGCTATTTCGTGCTATCTGGTATGGATTTCTGTAAAATCGTATGCTTTTCAGAACTGTGCCGTTCTATATAATTCCATTTAATGCTATCTGGTCTGGCTGTTTGTTAGAAAAGCGTTAGAACACATCCGCCCCTCAGTCGATCAGATAAATCTCCCGGAGTGTCTCTTTGATCTCCTCAGGCTTCGTCCCCCAAAATCTTCAGATTCTTCAATTCCGCTTCGGTAACATCGAATTCTTTTACAAAAGCTGCCATGTCGCTGCGCACTTTCTCAGGAAGTGCGCAGTTCTTCAGCGGCAGTTCCGACACAATACGGATGATGTCATTCCGATGCTTCTTAACATCTGCCGAAGCGGCCTCCAGCTTGTCCCGGAGGTCAAGCCAAGCCTTTGCTTTGAACGGAATGTCCATTCCGGCTTTACCGCGGAAATGCCCATCATGATTCCCCGACTCGCCAGAAGAGCCTGATAATACCTGCCTCGTCTTTATTTCCAATATCAAGGTGTTGGCTTCATTCTAAAAGCTCCGCACGGTACGCTATACTGTCTGCCGTGGTGATTGGTCGGATGACCCGGCATGGTACACCAGCCGCAATCATTCCGGATGGAATGTCTTTCGTCACTACGCTACCAGCGCCGATCACACAGCCATCACCAATCGTCACTCCGGGGCAGATGGTAACTCCCGCTCCCAGCCAGCAGGCATTGCCGATCTTAATAGGCTTTGTGTAGCAAGGCCCCTTTTGATAGCCCTGCGCTGTCGTGATTCCCTTTCGCTCTGCTGCAAGTAACGGATGCTGCGGCGTCACGATTGTTACATTTGGCCCAAAAGCACAATCGTCCCCGATCTCGACGATTCCGTCATCCTGCACTGTAAAGTTAAAATTTGCGAAAAAGCGATCGCCTATAAATGTATGACAGCCATAATGGAAAAATACCGGTCCTTGAATAAAGCCGTTCTCTCCCAGACGGCCAAGCATTTGATGCAAAACACTTTCACGCTGCTCGGATTCATCCTCACGAAGCGAATTGTATATCTGATTCAGGTTGTGTGTTCGCAGCTTAATCGCCTTGAGCTTATCATCGCCCGGACAAAACAACTTACCGGCCAGCATTTTCTCTTCTTCATCCATGATGCTCACTCAAACGAAACTGCGAACCCAGTCTTTGCCGATTCCCGTGCAGCATCCATTAGCCTCAAGCTGCGACGCACCTCATCAATCTTGACCAGAAATTCCGCCTCACCATTCCAGGCCGCAATGTAATTGCGGAAATAATCTGCGTGCTCCGTATTTGCAATCGGCAGCGGCTCTGTCAAAATCAGTCCGGGTTCAGGCGTACCAAAGGAACGGGTCGGGCCGCCATCACCAGTTGCGCGCTTCTTGCCCACCTCTGTCAGCAGGTGCGCTGTGCGAACAATATTTCCCTTTGGATGGAAGCCATCCAGTTCCATAACACCCTTATCTCCGCCCACATACCAATGGCGCTCAAACCAATCCGGTTTCGTACTTAGATAGTATGTACCAAGCTCAATATCTGCTGTCAACCCATTGTAGAAGCGCAGAATAATATGGAAGTAATCGTCAACTTCCTGATTGATCACATCCCGGACATCCGCATAAACACTCTTGACCGGACTGTTAATCATCCAGAGGATCTGGTCAATCAAATGCACACCCCAATCATAGAGCATGCCGCCGCCTTCACTTTTGTATACATGCCAGTCATGCATATTGCCATTATACCCATACAAACTGGATTTAATGGTATAGATCTGGCCCAGAGTACCGGATTCCACCACATTTTTTGTTGTACGAAAATCAGGGTCAAACCGTCGCTGCTGATGGACAGTGAATTTGACACCCGCTTCTTTGGCGGCCCTCTCCATCTGATCCAGCTCTGCCAACGTCATAGCTACCGGCTTTTCACAGATGATATCCTTCCCCGCCTGAGCTGCCTGGCACACCAGCTTGCAGTGCTGGTTGTTATTAGCAGAAAGGATGACCACATCAACATTCGAATCTGCAAACAGGTCTTCCGCCTGCTCATACGCACGGACGCCATTCGGTACATCTTTCAGCTGTTCCGGATTCCTATCACAAATCGCCGTAATAGCGGCATTTGGAAAATTGTGCAGCATTTTATAATGCTCATAGCCCATAAAGCCATAACCTACAATACCAAATCGAACCGTTTTCATAAATTACTTCACCTCGTCTTTTTATCAATCAGCCAACGCTGCAACTGCGGAACCGATCAAAGTAGCATTCTCTGCTTTGATGATATTGATCGTATAACCCAGTTGATCCCGAACCCACTTATTCAGCCAAGCGTTCAGTTTGGGGCGAAACAGCGGTGCTTTGAAAAAGGTCGTACCCTCCGCCGACATGCACAGCGGGTACTCTGGATTCCTCCCGCTACGCATCTTTGCAGCAATAGCAGCAAACACCACTGCCGTCATCCTAGCCGCGCGCTCAAAACTATCATCAATCAACGCCCATAGCAGCGCTCGATCTGCAAGCGTTCCCCGCAGAGCCAGTTGTGCAATTCTACTCGACCCTTCAGGATTTGCACAATAATCACTGATCTCAGCCATAGTGAAGAATGGCGTTTTATCAAACGCATCGACAAATCCCCCGGTAAACAGTCCCTCCTGCACAGCGCCGCGCACGGTTCTATAAATCAATCCTCCTTGGTAGGCACCGGAAGTCATCTTTTCAAGAATGTGATCTCCCGGCATTTGGGACGCCGCATCCAATTCACGGTCAAACGTCCCCTGGATAAAGCCGTCATAGCCAGCACTCTCCACATTGACAATCATCTGCCTCTGCCAGCCGCCCAGCTTGGTGATCTCACTTCCCTGCTCCATATAGCAGACATTTGTACCGGTGCCCAGGATAAACCCGGCAAACCCACTATAAGTATTGGCCGCACCATCCTGCATACCATAAAGTAATGTAGCAACTGAGTCATTCAACAGCACGAATTTCTTAGGCTTTACTCCTCGGCGTCTCAATGCCGCATTGATCCCTGCTCCGATTTTTGAACCAGACGCACCGCTGACCCGGATCTCTTTAACAAAATGGAGGATCTTACCCTCCCGGTCTGGCAGTATCTCCATCGGGAACGAAAAGCAAAAGCCCACTGGTTCATCAGTTGAAGCAAATGGCTGAAGCGCATCAGCCAGAGCATCATAAAATGTCTCGATGGTCAGCGGCGTCTGGCTGCCCGGCATGGGACGCTTGGAAAAATCCGAAATCACCGGACTTCCCTTCTCATCAAACTGTATTCTGGCTGCACGCAGATTAGTTCCACCCGCATCCAATACAACAGCAGACTTTCCAGCCAAATCGGATGCTGCGCCAATATAAGCGGGGATCATCATAAGCGAAGATGGTTCACCACGCAGTCCCGCAGTCATCTGACCTAAAAAATCATTGAGGGTACTGTCAAGATTGATCTGCCCGCTATACATCCCATGAGCGGACAGAAATGCAATTGCCTTAGGATTGTTCTGTTTGTTCATTCATCCACATCCTTTTTTACCACTAATAGGTCCGATCACTTCTGGCTCAGGAAAGTGGTTTACACCCTCAGAGAGTGAGGGTGTAAACACATAGGGGAAAATCGGCATCTGCGACCAGTACAGTCTCTGTCACCAGCCGAGAATCTTCAAATATTCACGGCTGCGCCGGGCACATTCCATCGGAGGCAGGTCATAGTGCTCGTCCTGTTCTACTACGACCCACTTTGCACCGGCTTCCAAAGAAGCATTCAGGATCGGCTCCCACAGCATCTGACCAAATCCAACCGGTCGGAACTCAAAGAAGCCGGTATCTTCTTCCTTCTTCTCCGTTTCGATGCCAATTAATTTATAGAGATTCTGAGGATTTCCTTCCTTTACAAAGTCCTTCAAGTGAATGACCTCGCAGCGTGAACCATACTTATGAATATATTCGACCGGATCCTGCCCAGCAACTTTGATCCAGCAGGTATCCGGTTCCGCCATCAACAGATCCGCCGGCACCTGCCTATAAATATCATCAAAACCGAACGTACCGTTCTCCAGACGTACAAACTCAAAATTATGATTGTGGTACAGCAGTTTCATACCCGCCGCCTTCACTGCCGCACCGATCTTCTTCATCTCTTCGATCACCACAGGATAACCGGGTGTGAGGTGACGGTATTCTTCCGGCAGATAGGGTACGACCAAATAGTCCACACCAATCAGCTGATAGTCGGCAATGACTTTCTCAATATCCGCCGTCATGTCTGCCAGCGGCACATGGGCACTCAGCGGAGTCAGTCCGATTTCTGCCAACGTATCCCGGATAAAGGTCGGATCCAAGCCATACAGACCGGCCAGCTCCACACCGTCATACCCCAGCTCCTTCACCTGCTTCATAACGACCGGGAACTGCTCCGGCGTATTCTCAAGCAAGTCACGCAGGCCATAAACCTGAATTCCAACAGGCAGTTTCTTTGTCATTGAAATACGCTCCCTTCTATCAGGAATCCAGCGCCGCTTCCTGCCCCGTAGGGGAAGCGGAACTCATGGGAACAGGCTCCGGTCGCTCACAGCGCGTGGTCATCTGATAGATCGCACCGGTACGGCAGGACTCCTGAATACCGTGAATTACCTCGATGGCATGCAGGCCAATATCATAGTGGCAGCGGGGACGACGGCCATTGACCAATGCATAGCACATATCGGCCAAACCGACACCGCGGAGAGAATCATAGAATGGGTGCAGAAGCGGTAGCTGAACCTCCTGAACCGGGGTCATCTCCACCAGTGTCTGCAGATCAGGATCCTCCTCATCTGTTGCAGCCTTCTCCATCTTGGGCTGTTCGCCAGGCAGAACGATCTCAATCTCAGGGTTGGCACCGGGACGGATGACAGAGATATGATCATTAAACATATTGGGGTCACCCAGTTTAAAGGTGCCATCCGTACCAGTGACCACAAAACTCTGACTGGCAAAAGAATCCGAGGAAATGTGGAACGTGCCAAGCACGCCATTTTCAAATTCCAGTGCTGCCAGCAAGGTGGTGGGCGTATTGACCTCAAACTTCTCGCCATATTTGGGGTGCTTGGGGTTGGAATACACCCGGTTTGGCTCCAGATTTCCGCCAAAGCCGGTGATCCGCTTTACGGAGCCAAACAGATTGATCATCTCATGAATATAATAGCCGCCCAGATCAAAGGGGAAGCCGCCGCCATAATGCAGGGGAAAGAAGAAATAGCGCGGTGCCAAATCGAAAAACGGCGTATTAGGCTGGTAGCGGTTCGTCACCTGAGCGTGGACGGTAACGGGCTTGCCGATCAGCCCCTGATCGATATAGTAGCGTGCGCTCTGCTCATGGGCGCCAAGAAAGGTGTCCGGTGCGGTCGTATACATGACGTGGTTCTCCTCCGCCAGGCGCACCAGTTCCTTGGCCTGCTCAAAATCCGGGGCCATCATCTTTTCGCAGTAGACGTTTTTGCCATGCTTCATCGCCTCAGAGGACACGAGAAAATGAGACTCAGGGTAGGTCAGGTTGACGATCACTTCAATCTCAGGGTCACTGACGATTGCTTCAAGGCTGTCGTACTTTTTAATGCCATAGTGCTCGACCATGTAATCCATGCGGGACTCGATCAGATCATAGCAGCCAACCACATCCACAATGGCAAACTTATTTACCATATTGTTCATGTAGGTAGCCTTGCAGATACCGCCGCAACCGACCACGCCAACTTTGACTTTACGTTTCAGCATAACTTTCTTCCTTTCTGTGCTCAGTTGCGACCCAGGATCCGATTGGACATGGCCACATAGCGATTCAACTGCTCTACTGCGCTGATCGTCGTATCAAAATGATGGCCTTCATATTCGCAGGCGATATACCCATCATAGTCCGTACTCTGGATCGTCGGCAGGATCTGCTCATAAGGAATACTGACATCCTGAAGCTGATCATTGATATAGTAGAACTTTCCATGCATGTAGAATGCACAATCAATCAGATCGCGAAGTTGATCCAGCTTGGCAGGTGCATTATACGATTCGATCAGCTGCTCACCATAGAACTTCTCAATCCCCGTCAAGTCACCCGCCAGAATTTCCTCGTCGGACAGTTTGCGACTGTGCTTGTCGATCATGGATTCCAGCACATCCTTGTGGCAGCCGGCGTCCAGCGCTTCTCGGACCCATAGCTCATGCGGATGGTTGGAAAAGATGCTCATGTCCGGCACAAAACCAAGCACGCCTTTTCCTTCGCCACGCATAATATCGATATACTCCTTCCAGACCGGAACTTCGGGATGATGGGGATGATGCATCTCAATGGTCAGCTTCATGTCCAGCTTCTTGCAGAACGGAATCATCTTGCGGAAAATTGCCGGACTGATGGCATGCTGTGTACGCACCATCGGAAACCCTGCCTTCTTTGCGCAGATCAGATCATTGACCGTAAACTGGATAATCTCATCTTCCGTCAGATCCCGGTCACTGCGGATACCCATATCGATATAGGCACTCCAGCAGACAGGTTCAAGACCGATCTCCTTCAGCAGATTTTTCAGATAAGCCAGCCACTCATCGGAAGGATAGGGATACTCGGGAACCATCTGACTGGCAACAAGCTCGATTCCGGTATAGCCCTGCTTTTTGACTGTACGAAGGATCTCCTCGAAGCTCAGCAAGCCATTCACATATTCGTTGGAATAACTGTACAGCGTGACGCCATATTTGATATTAGCCATTGTATTCCCTCCTCACTCCACTGGCAGAACTCTGGACTCATCTGCGTCCATGACCATATACTGTCCGAAATACCCCGTATACGGGATGCGGTGCTTGATATACGCACTCACCTTGTGCTCTCCCAGCGGAAGGCCGCCGCTCTGCATCACGCGGATCGTTGCAAAATCCAGTACAAACCAGTACTCCTTGAAACACTCAGACAGCTCATCCAACAAGAACTGTTTTCCATTGAGCAGGAAGTAGATCTTCTCCCTGGGAATTTCCACGTCATCCATACGGAAAGACAGAGCTTCAATGCAACTCAGGAAGGTCCCCCGGTAGGACGGATACTGTACTTTAAATTCGTAGCCGATCGTGACATTCTCGACGACCAGATTCTTAATGGGCTGATCTGCAATCAGCATATGATTGTAGGCTTGGAATGGCATACTAAAATCAACTCCTTATCATATTGGTCCGGCACTTATACGAGCAGCCCCCGCATTAAATCCGAATACCTCCGCGCTTGCTCTATGGAATCGACAGATACATCGTGGAAGTAGCCTTCGTATTCCGCGGAGATTGCTCCGTGGAAGCCGGTATTTTTCATATATTGAATAATCTTTTCAAATGGAACGCTGTCATCTTCCAGCGTTTCATTAATATAGAAGAACTTTCCATGCATATATCTGGAATACGGCAGGATTCTATCAAGATCATCCATGGAAGTGGGTGTGAATTCTGCGTACAGCTGCTCCAGAATCGCACTTTCTTTCTCGTTCAATTGCTCCAGCTCCGCCCGTGCTTGCTGTAAATTGCATCCCGCTGCATGGGCCTGAACCATCTGTTCCAACCGAGCTGCACATACCCCTTGTTGCGCTGCCTCCTGAAGAAATAACCGATGCGGACGACATGCAAATATTCCTGTATCCGGGACAACTCCTACCAGATCTCTTCCAATCCGATCGAACGCACGGAACATCGGTTCCCACTGCTCATCCCGGCAATGATTCGGTGCATGCAGTTCCAGGCCAATCCAGACGTTCAGTTTTTCTGCTGTTATTGACAAACGCTCCAATACCGGTATAGGCAGAGATATCTGCGTTTTCATGCACGAAAATCCAAGTTTTGCTGCCGTTGTCAGATCCATCAGCGCCAATTCATAGATTTCGCTCTCTGTCAGGGTGCGCCCACTGAAACGAAACTGATCCACATAGCTTCCGTAGCTATATGCCTCCAAATCATATTTCGCCAGCTTATCTCTCAGCCAGCCGCAGAAATGATCATCGGGTGTTGGATAGTCTGGTATCATCTGTGGTCCGACAATTTCAACACCTTGATACCCCATTTCATGTACAGCCTTCAAACAACCTTCCAGATCAAGTTTTCCTGTTGCAAAAGGGTACGCTAGACTGAACAGACTGATACCAATCTTGATCTCCGCGTTCATATGCCCCCCTCTTTCTTCAGAACAAACCGATCCATATGCGGTACAATAACAGGCTCATCCAATGTCCCTGCATAAGGCACCCGCATCCCGAACCGGACAGTCAACTCACTGAGCGATTTCAGTTCCACACCGGTCACACAGACCAGCGCCGGCTCGTCAATGCGCCAGTATTCATAGCTCAGTCCAGGAAATTCGGACGGAAACAGCTTCTTTCCATTCAGGCAAAACAGGATTTTGTCTGGCGGAACCCGTGCTCCATTTACCGCAATCTCAAAGTGTTCAATGCAGGAGAGATGACTTCCTCGGCAATCCGGAAGCCGACACATGAATTGAATACCTCGGATCACATCTCCTTCATTCCACGCTTGAACCGAACTGCGATCGATTATTTCTAGCGCGAAAATACCAATCATACCATTACTTCCTCGGCTTCTTCGGCCAGGCGGGCATCCCGCTTCAGCTTCTGTTCAGAGACAATCCTAGTCAGCGTCAGCGCAAGGATCAACACAATGCCCCGGATCAACTGATTGACGATCGTAGAACCGCCCATTAGGGTCAGGCCATTGTCCAGCACAAAATAGGTCAACACACCGACGATCATCTTATACAATCTGGTGCCCGATCCACCCTGAACCGGAATACTGGCCAGGAACAAGCAGAGCATTACCTTCATCTCCATCGAGCTGCCCATGGTGTTGCTGGAACCGCCATTGCGGACCATAACAAAAATACCCGCAATACCGGCCATCATACCGGAGATCATATAGGCCGCGATCTTGATTTTGTGAAGGCTGATGCCAGTGTAGGTAAACGCCTGTTCATTTTCACCGATTGCACGAAGATACGTACCAAAAGGCGTAAAACGGAAAATGTATCCGAACACCGCCAGCAGCGCAATGACAAAAGGAATCTTGACCACTGACTGATTGAACACCAGCATCTGCCTCGTACAGATAATATTGCTGGTCTGAAGCAGCCAGTTTACACAGGCTCTCAGTGCGATCAGCATAGACAGCGTCACCATAAAAGACGGCACTTTCAGTTTACAGACGATCAATCCATTCAAAAGGCCGACTGCCAAGCCAACGAGAATAGCCACCGGGAACAGGAGCAAAAAGCTGATCTTTGTCACAGCCATGCCGGCCAGCGCACCGGCCAGACCAATAAGTGAACCGCAGGTAATATCTGTTCCACCGATGGCAGCCACAAACAGCATACCCAAGCCGCAGATAAAATATGGAATAGACTGGTTCACAATATTAGACAGATTATCAGCAGCAAGCAGTTTTCCTCGTGTCAAAAGTGCAAAGACGATCAAGATGAATGCAAGGATATAAATCGGCATCAGCGCATTCACGTCTAGCTTCCATTTTCTCTTTGCCGCCATCAGATCATCGCCTCCATAATATCGTCATTGGAGAAGCCTTCACTGCGAGCCTGGATTTTAGACACTCTCCCGTCTTTCATAATGACCAGCCGATCCGACATACCCGTCACTTCAGCCAATTCGTCGGAAATCAGCAGAATGCTGATTCCTTTTTTCTTTGCCTCATACAGCAGGTTGTAGATATACGCTTTTACGCCGATGTCAACACCGCGAGTAGGGCAGTCCAAAATGATGAAGTCCAGATTTTTGATCATCCAGCGGCTCAGATTCACCTTCTGCTTATTACCGCCGGACAGGCTGTTGACTGCCTCGCTGGGATCATTGCATTTGATCTCAAACCGCTCAACTGCGTCATTTACCAGTGCGGAAGCCTTCATCGGGCTGATAAACCACAAAAACGACGCCATATCATGGGCAGAGGGGATCTGGATATTCTTTGCGATCGTGGCATACAGCATCAGGCCGTCCGCATCTCTGTCTTTGGACAGGTACGCCCCGCCATTGCTTGTAATATGTCCCGGTTTTGTCACCCGGTGCGCACCCTTCGCATCATTGACCGTCACTGTACCGGAAGCTATATGCTCTTTGCCAAACAACGCCTTGCCGAGATCATGTATGCCTGCATCGGACAGACCGCAGACGCCGAGGATCTCACCGCGATGCAATTCAAAACTCACATCTTCCAGTTTTCCCTGCACCGTCAAATGTTCCGCAGACAGGATGACCTGATCATCAAAGGTCTCTACCGGATCGAAATGGTAGTACTGACTGTCCACTTCCCGGCCGATCATCTGGCGTTTCAGTTCATTTAAATCAAACGCATCGCGCTGGATTGTCTGAATTACCTCGCCATCCCGCAGCACCGTAATGCTGTCGCACAGCTCGACTGTCTCTTCCAAATCATGAGAAATCATAATAATGGAATGTCCGGCAGCAGTAAATTCCTTCATAATGCGATAGAGCACCTGCCGCTTATCAAATGACAGCGCCTGAGAAATTTCATCCAGCACAAGAATATCCGGCTCAACCGACAGTGCCTTTGCCAGTTCCAGCAGCTTGCGCTGCTCAATGGACAGAGATTCTGCCATCATATCCAACGGAATTTCGCCCAGTCCCCACTTATTCAGCAAAGCATAGGCCTCTTTTTCCATGGCATTCAGATCCAGTACACCAAACTTTGTGAATCGCTCCATCCGGCCAATGAACATATTCACACTGCCAGGCAAGGTACCCAGCACGCCCAGTTCCTGTACAACCATCGCCACCCCCTGTCGGTTCGCCTCCAGCGGTCCTTTAGGGGCATACGGTTTTCCATTGAGTGTCATCGTGCCGGAGGTCGGCTGCTGAATGCCGCAGATCTGCGATACCAGTGTCGACTTGCCAGAGCCATTCTCGCCGATCAAGCCGCGGATCTCACCCCGTCGCAATTGAAAATCCACATTTCGGTTTGCGTGAGTAATACCGAAGGATTTATTCAGCTTTTCTACATTTAAAATAATTCCTTCCATATTACTTCACCACACCTTTATTCTTCGCATTAGAAATGATACCGCACAGAATAACGATTGCACCCAGCGTAATTTCCTGACCGGTGCCGGATGGAACACCCAGCAGTGTCAGGCAGTTGAACAGTGCCGCAATCAACAGCGAACCGAGCAGTGCGCCAGCAGGAACACCGATAACCGATGCAAAGGACTGCGCCAGCAGGAACGTGGCCAATGAGCAAAAAATCGACGAAATGCTACCCATACCGCTGCTGGAAACCAGGTGTCCGTTATAGCTGATTCTGGCCAGCGCCGCAGCACCCACAAAAACAGCGCCCACAATCGAGCCCAGCAGGATTGTCTTATTCTTCTTAATGCCCATTGCTTCTGCAACAGACTGATTGCAGCCCAGTGCGCGTACATTGATGCCGAGCGTCGAACGGGAATACAGGAAATAGCATGCCACAAACCCGACTAACCACAGGATCACAATGCCAGGCATCGTACCCAATGCCCGCAGATTATCCGGCATTGTGATGTAAGCCTTACCAATAGTGTCCGACAGATGCTTCGCATACAGAGAAAGTATCGCTTCGTAGATCAATGCAAAACCCAAGCCGGCAATCCAGGACGGAATCTTCAGTTTCAGGCCCGTATAGATCGTGATCACTTCCAGTATGACAGCCGATCCTATCGCGCCCAGGATCAATCCGGGGTACCCCAGATTCAGGTTGACTGCCAAAATCGCACCGACATTGCCCGCCAGCAGAATATTGGCCCCGAGAGACATATCCACGATACCTGGCGTGAAAATAAAGCACATTCCAAATGCCGCCAGTCCTGGATAAACCGCATGTGCCAGCGTAGACAGGATATTCTGCTGGGAGAAGAACTTCCCCCCGGTCAGCAGATTGGCTAAGACAAACAGCAGGATATAGCACACCAGAAGGATGATCTGATTACGCAGCTTTTTCTTTTTCTTATCGATTGTGAGTGTCTCAAATTCTCCTGCGGATCGTTTACTCACTTCAGTTTCCCTCCTTATTGAGCGGATGGCAGGCTGAGACAGCGGGATTAACTGCCCCAGCCTGCTTCCCGCAGGTATCAGAACGTTATATTTCCGTGTTAATTTACGGAGATACCGGCTGCCGCCAGCTCCTCATCAGAAATTGTGCCTTCTGCGTTCTTTGCAATAAAGCGGCTTTCCAGACTGTATGCCTCAACCGTTTTCTTGTACTCATCCAGCGTAATACCAACCATAGTTTTCAGTTCATCGCCGCTGTACAAAGACTTGCCGACGATGTAGTTATTGAACAGATTGAGCTGTTCTGCCGGAACAACAAAACTTGGAATGTCCATCAAAGCGGGAACATGGCCGCCATCGTCCCAAATGTTGCCATTCAGTGCATTCACGACCATTACAGAGGCAAACACACCGCTTACCCAATAGTCACCCGCATCAGACACGACATAGTCCTCATCGGCCATAGAATTCAGGATGGTCTGATCCAGGTCACCAGTCAGGATCTTCAGGTCATGATCATTGTACTTTTCCAGAATCGTCAATGCAGCCGTACCAAACGTAGACGCACCCGTTGCCAGAATGCAGTCCGCCTGATCGCCGTAGGTCAGATACATATCCTCGGCCTGCGTAACGGCCTCGTTAGAATCGTCCGTGTGCGCTTCGCCCAGAATGGTGCCGCCGCCCTCAGTGAACACCTTGGTGAAACCCTCAATGCGAGGAGTGGCTGTACCGTCGCCAATGCCGGGAGCGAGAATATAGGCAGATTTGTAGCCCTGATCCAGCGCATACTGAGCAAGAGACTGTCCATAGGAGTAGTTATTGGGAGCAATACCGCCCACAAAATACTGATAAGTATACAGCTGTTCCAGCAGCTCATCGCTTGGCAGTTTATCAGCCAGCGCCCAATAGACGCCTGCCTCTTCGCACATCTGCGCAACGGTCAGATACAGCGAATCAATGGGCAGCCACAGGACCAGTGCGTCACAGCCGGAGGAAATCATGTTCTCAATATCGGTCACCATCTGTTCCATGGAGCCGCCGGCCACAACGCCCATCGCTTCGCAGCCAAGACCCTCAATTGCGGTCTCCATGTTGTTCGCCAGCGCATCCAGCGCAAAGTCGCCGGTAACAAGCTGATTGTAGCCGATTTTGAACGAGCCGGACTCGGTGTCAGTTCCGACCTTTTCACCAGATGCCGCAGCAGAACCGGATGTACCGCTGGTTCCTGCGGATCCATTGGACGCTGCGCCGCAGGCGGCAAGACTCAGTGTCATCGCCAGGGCAAGAATCAATGCAAGCAGTTTTTTCATGTTTCTACCTTCCTTTTTGTTGATTTACTATTCAGATGCCTATATTGACATCAAACAGTCCGATATAGATCTTTTGAACTATATACAGCTAATTACAGGTCGATTGACATTTCTAAAAATAATGTTATATTTAAGTTCAGTTACTTACCGGATTGCTCGTTGCAAGGAGGCCCATTATGACCGCTCTTGAAAATATATCGATCTATTATAACCAGCTTCCAAAAAATGACACAAAACGAGACATTCTCTCTAAGCTGCTCCCCCACATCCGATCTATTAACAGCATGACGATCTATGACACAGCTGATTTATGTTTTACATCGACCGCATCTATCAGCCGCCTGGTAAAAGCTCTTGGTTATAAAAGCTACTCTGAATTTCAGATTCGGCTGAATGACTGCGTCCAGCGCTACGACTACGACAATCGGTTTTTACTGGTATCCCGTAGCAAAAAGCAGGAGCCCGCTGATATGATCGCCAGCGCCATGCGCTACATGGTGGATGAGTTTCAGCGCAATATTGATCTCCCGTCTCTTGAGCGATTGATTGATTCCATGCATTCCGCATCTCGTGTTGTCCTGTTCTCGTATGGTATCCGGTTCATGGAAAGTGCGCTGCAATCGGATCTTATCGTGTCCGGTATTCCCTGCGATATCGTGATTTCCGACCGGATGCAGGCGGAATTTGCGCAATATATGCAAAAAGATGAGCTTGCACTTTTTCTGTGCCCGGATGCAGTTGACAGCATCCATCCACTCTCCAACATCATTCAGACCGTTGCATCTCACGGCTCTAAAATTGCCATTCTTTCCAGTTCGGATCAGCAGCCCTTTTTAAGCTACGCCGACTATATCTACTCGTTTAATGGCAACCACTCTATGGCGGATTCTTTTGAACTGCAAATGCAACTTGCATTGATTGATATGATGTACCGCGCAAAGTATGTCGACCAATAAATATTCGTCATTTTGCATACATAAGTTTTTCTATTCAGCTTTGCTTTACTACATAATAGCTGATGTCTCACACTTCTTCAACTTCAGCTTTATAGTTTCTTTTTCCGTATTTTAAAATTATTTTCACATGCAGTTTTATAGTTTCATTATATGTAACTTATCTTGTTTTTCGGTCATTTTATATTTATTGTAGCGTAAGCGTCAAACCTAGTCACGCATAGAAGACCGCCATCTCAATAAGCAACCGTGCTTTAGGATGGCGGTCTTTTATTTTATGATATATAATTGTAACGCCTTCTATAACCCCACCTGGATTTGCTATTGTTAAACCCTCGTCTTCAACGGCAACACGAATTCGACCCATAACAGAATAGTCGCGATGGCAAAATGCATTGACCACCGCCTCACGCAAAGCTCTTTTATCAAACTCCGGTGCAGGCATTCTATACATTCCCATTTCTATTTCTTGCTGAGAATTCCACGCCTCTAAATGCCCAATAATCTTTTCATATGCAAGGATAATACGCTGAAGCCGTTCCAATTCGAGCGGGTCAAAATCGGACAATGTACCATCCAAAATCATCATCGCAGAGTGATCCAACAATGTGATATCTGCCGCCCCGGGACATTTCCTTGATGTCATGCTCCCAGCAATAGCGATGTGTGCACCAGTCTTGAAAACACAGACACCCACTATGCCATCAACGGCACCTCTGGCACCCGCATAGCCCTGAGCGTTACCTCAGGAAGTTTTCTAAGCGCTACGGCATCGAGCATCTGCATCCCCACAAGCTGCGCCACACCTTTGCCGGTGTCGCGATCACGAACGGTGCCGATATTGCCAGCATCTCCGAGATCCTCGGCCACTGCAACAAATCGGTCACTTTGAGAATGTATACCCATGCGAATAAAGGAAGCATGAAGCGTGCCGGAAATATGTTTTTTTCTGCATCAAAAAGAAGCGCCGCGGGCAGCGACGCTTGAACTACCTGGAAGAAAAATCAGTAGAAAATATTATTGCTAATACGAAATTTCGGCGCCAAAACGGTTTTCGGTTGCCGTATTTTACCACTCTCCAAAAAAGCACATACCTTTTTTGGCATTTACTAACTCTGTATACACCCCATTCCGCCCTGTCCGTTTCAACACAGCGAACCTGTCGCACACTTACAGCACACCCTCCACGCACAATAATGCGTGAAAGGTGTGCTTTGTCCCTTTTATATGTACACAGAGTTTTGCAAAGTCCATTTCTTTTTGTTAGTTTAATTTTGATTATTTGCCGCGTTAATCAAAATTAAGCTAAGAATTTTTAAACTTTAAAGCAAATTCATTCTACTTTATTCTATTGTTTTCGCTTTTCTATTGCGTTAGAATTTCGATAAACGGGAGGGATTTACAATGACAACACCCGAACTGATCCAGCTGGCCGACCTGGTCCGCACTTATCAGACTGAATTTCAGACCATCGAGGTCAAAGCCGCGCATGGAGCGCCCCGGCTTCTCCCGCCTGTCCAGCGCCGACGCCTATGAGATGCTGAACATCACCCGCGGCGGTGAACCGACACTGGCCGCCGTGCTCAACTTCCCTATCTATCCTCAAGCATTTTTCCCCATCTCTGCATCACCGCTGTGGTTGTCCCCGGCGCGCTTTACGGCCGCATAACCGTGGATCAGCTCGGTCACGCGCGCCCGGATCTTCGCAATCCCACACTTGCAACTATGACCGAGGCCCTCACCGGCGCTGAAAACCGCTATTCCGGCATTTCCACGATCCGCCGGGAACTTCAGGAAGCCGGACTGCCCGCGCCCGTCTTTGAAAACCGGCGCAATGAGTTTGTCGTCACCGCCAAATACCCCGCGCAGCCGGAACCCAAAATTTTATACCATATGATAAACAGCACCGGGCAAGAGATACCTCTTGCCCGGTGTCATTTTGTATATCTATTCTGTTCTGTCGTATACATTATACTAAGCACTTGAATGTGCATATTCAAAAGCCTGGAAAATCCCGGCTTTGCTTTATACATCTGAATATAGCCAAAGGGTTCCGAATCTTCATTGATTCGGAACCCTTTGGAGCTGATAGGCAGATTCGAACTGCCGACCTCATCCTTACCAAGAGTCCCCATTTCCTTCTACGCAGTACCCGCCTGTGCTATTTCGTGCTATCTGGTATGGATTTCTGTAAAATCGTATGCTTTTCAGAACTGTGCCGTTCTATATAATTCCATTTAATGCTATCTGGTCTGGCTGTTTGTTAGAAAAGCGTTAGAACACAGCTGACCCCCATTTTTGAACTGTAACCAATTTTGTGTTACTCATCAAATATATTCACACATCAGTATACACATCCAGCATATACTATCAAAACCGGCATTTTTCTCAGTTATCTGCACGTTGTGTGCCGAAATCGGCACACAATATTGATTTGTGGATTGGTATGTGCTAGAATGGGAACACTACCTGATAAGGGAGGTAATCACATGGTCGAACGCAGTGAATATCTGGAACAGCTGAAGCAATGGAAGGATGAACAGGTCATCAAGGTCGTGACCGGGATTCGCCGCTGCGGCAAGTCCACTCTGCTGAAGCAGTATCAGCAGTGGTTGAAAGCCTCCGGCATCCCCGATGCACAGATCATCTCTGTCAACTTTGAAGAGCTGGAGTACGAAGATCTGCTGGACTACAAAAAGCTGTACGCCTATATCAAGGAACGGCTGGTCGATGGGAAGCCCACCTATATTTTTCTGGATGAGATCCAGAAAGTGCCTTCCTTTGAAAAGGTCGTGGACAGTCTCTATGTAAAACCGGATGTAGACATCTACATCACTGGTTCCAATGCCTATATGCTGTCCGGCGATCTGGCCACCCTGCTGACTGGCCGGTATGTGGAGATCAAGATGCTCCCCCTGTCCTTCCGCGAGTTTCTCTCAGTCTCCAATATGGATCCAGACAAGGGCTTTGCTGAATATATGAAAACTGGCGGGCTGCCTTATTTGGCAGTCATGGACCGCACCCCTGAAAAGGTGGAAACCTATTTGGAGGGCATTTACAATACTGTCATTGTCCGGGATATTGAAGATCGTCAGGCCCGCCGGGAAGCAGATCCCTCCAAGCGCAAGATCACGGACATTGCGTTGCTGAAAACCATTGCCAAGTATCTGGCCAGCGTGGTGGGAAGCCCCGTGTCAATCCGCAGCATCACTGACTACCTGACTTCCAATGGACGAAAGGTGTCGGCGAATACCGTCAGCGACTATGTGGAGGCTCTGGCGGAATCCTTCATTTTCTATCCTGTGGAACGGTTTGACATTGTCGGCAAGCAACTCCTGAAGGCCAATAAGAAGTATTATATCGTCGACCTGGGCCTGCGCAATCACATTCTGCCCCGCAGAAACTATGACCTCGGCTTTTCGCTGGAAAACATCGTCTATTTCGAGCTTCTCCGCCGGGGCTATCGGGTCAATATGGGCAAGCTCGGCAGTACCGAGGTGGATTTCGTTGCCGAAAAACAGGGCGCGTATATCTATTATCAGGTAACAGCAGATATGACCGCCGAGGCAACATTTGACCGAGAAATACGCCCATTGGAACACATTCAGGATAACTACGAAAAAATCATTCTCACCGCTGACCGCTTGACCGTCGGCAACTATAATGGCATCAAGGTGAAGTATCTGCCTGATTGGCTTTTGGAGAACAAAAAATAAGCTTTGAGGAAAATTTATATCCAAAATAAGCCAGCCTGTCAAATTCGCATTGACGGGCAGGCTTATTTTGATTCTCCACCACATTTAAACCACAGGACATGGATGCTACTTAAAAAGCCTTGGTATCCCTTGGCTTAACAGTGATAAGGAAGTAATTCTAATTTTTACTGTTGGCTGACAGATT